>Ga0310694_10000347_pt1 | contig 62219 bp, 83 predicted proteins | sample 174DNAGHGhighgp2_FD_203884 | JGI IMG/M metagenome (GOLD analysis project Ga0310694, IMG submission 203884) | Sheep rumen microbial communities from Palmerston North, Manawatu-Wanganui, New Zealand - 1742 DNA GHGhigh gp2 (v2) (version 2) | ecosystem: Host-associated > Mammals > Digestive system... | reverse complement strand
TGTTGCGGTTGGAATTATGTTGTGGTTGCGGCTTGCGTTCGTCCTTGTGGTTGCATTCGGCGGGATCATCGCGTTGATGGTGCTGAGGATATTCGATATGGAAGATAGATTGGAGAGACAAAGACATGAAGTGGTTGCAAGACAAACTTATAGCGAACCTTCGGGAGGACATTGACCTGTTGACGAAGGACAGGGAACCGACGCCGGAAGAAATGAAGATTGTGAACGACATAACTACTGCGATAACGTTGCTGGCTGGATATACGCCGGCGAACTGCGTTAAGTGGATCAAGTGTTCGGACAGGATGCCGGAGTACGATGATACGCCGACGAATGGGTATCATAAGGTGGGAAGGTATCTGATCATAAAGAATAACGGCTACCTCAAGTATCTTACGATTGGGTGGCTGTATTACGAACAGGTACGCAAGAAGATGGTGTTACGGTGGAAAGACTTTGATGGAAGTTTGAGTGAAGGTTATGGGATAACTGTGACACACTGGGCGGAGTTGCCGGAGTTGCCGGAGCTGCCGGATGACGAGGAGGAAACATGATGTATACAGAGATTCATCTTGACAAAAAAGACATACAGGATATCCTCGCAAAGCGTTACGCCGTCCGTCCGGATGCTGTGATCGTCCGGTGCGAGAAGGAATGGGTTTGATATGGTATGGACGAACATGAAGAATGGACAGTTAACGCGGTGATCATTCAGACGAAGGGAAGTAACCTGGAGTGATTATGGAGCGAGGAGAGCAAAAGCTAAATCCGAGGTTTCCGTACAGGATCGAGAAGGCGCACTGGTATATCCTGTTCTTGCAACTCAAAGGGATCCTGACGGAAGAGGAAGCAAACAGGGCGCTTGAAAGACTGAAGAAGATACCGGGGTCGGTATGTTATGGGGAGGAGTGAGCGAAATGGACCTGAAGATATTCACTGACAACATCGAAGAGAAAGCGCTGGAACAGGTGAAGAATCTGCTGGCTCAGCCGGCGTTCGCGGATTGCAAGGTGCGGATCATGCCGGATGTTCATGCCGGCGCTGGATGTGTCATCGGGTTTACGGCAGACCTCGGCGACAAGGTGATCGCCAATGTGGTAGGGGTTGACATTGGCTGCGGGATGATCACATGTGAGCTTGGTTGCGTTGGCATCGACTTCGAGAAGCTGGACACAGTGATCCGGGAGAAGATCCCGTCCGGGATGAATGTTCACGAGCAGGCGCTGGTTAACTTCTCCGAATTGAATGATCTACTGTGCCTGGAACATCTGAAGAATATATCCTGGCTTCAGAACAGTATCGGCACTCTCGGCGGCGGGAATCACTTCATCGAGGTTGATGAAGACGATATTGGTGGTAAGTACCTCGTCATTCATACGGGTAGCCGGAACCTTGGCAAGCAGGTTGCTGACTACTATCAGGGAGTCGCTATCGAACGGATCAATGGAGGCAAGGCAGAGCTGAACGCAAAGGTTCAGCAGCTGATTGACGAGCACAAAGCGCAAGGCAGAGAAAAGGAAATCTCAGGTGCGATTAAGGAACTTCGAGCGAACTACGCTGTTGTTGAGAAGATGCCGAACGAATTGTGCTATCTGACTGGCGAGGACAGACAGAACTATCTGCATGACATGGCGATATGCCAACGGTTCGCGCAGCTGAACAGGGCGATGATTATGGCAACGCTGTGTGATGCGATGGACTGGCACGGGAAGTACTTCAGCACGATTCATAACTATATCGACCTCGAGAGCAATATCATCCGCAAGGGCGCCATCTCGGCGAGGAAGGGCGAGAGGCTTCTGATCCCGATCAACATGCGGGATGGCTGCATCATCGGCTACGGCAAGGGAAACGAAGACTGGAACTGCTCGGCTCCGCATGGCGCCGGACGGATCATGTCGCGGATGCAGGCGAGAAAGAATGTATCGCTGGACGATTACCGGAAGTCTATGGATGGGATCTTCACAACGTCGGTGTCGGAAGATACGCTGGATGAATGCCCGATGGCATACAAGCCGATGGACGAGATCCTGAAGAACATCGAGCCGACAGTCGAGGTCGAAAAGATCATCAAACCGGTATACAACTTTAAGGCGGGAGAGTGATCAGAATGAGCAGTATGATTCAATGCGATAGCTGTAAGAAAGTTATGTACGCGGATAGCCGGAGCGAAAATGGAGATTACTATGAAGTATGTATTGACAGAGAATACATTTATCACCTGTGTAGGTCATGCTACGCGAAACTGATGATAACATTCCTTCGTAAGAAGTGGAACAAAGAAGATGGATGTTGGGAGGATGCAGACTGATGGGTACGAGACATTTGACGGTTGTGGTTATGGACGGGAAGTACAAGGTTGCACAGTATGGCCAGTGGGATGGATATCCGGACGGCCAGGGGATCAGGATCCTGCGGTTTCTGGAGAATGAGTTCGTCGAGCATAAGTTCAGGACAAACCTGCGCAAGCTGAAGGTGGCAGAGACCGAAGAAGAGTTTAATGCGCTGGATGTGTTGTATCAAGGTAAAGATCATTGGCCGGCGGAGTTTGACAGAGATACAGGGTCTGAAATCCTGAAGCTAATCCAGGACGGAAAGGTTGAGTCAGGGTTCCTGGTCAACCATATCAGATTCGCCGGTTGTGGCGACTGCGAGTATGTCTGGTTGATCGATCTCGACAAGCGGGTATTCGAATGTTACGAGGGATGGAACGTGGAACCGCTGCATTATGGGGATAGGTTCTTCTTCCTGGGGCAGCCAGACAGAGAGGATGGTTACTATCCTGCGAAGTTTTTCAAGAGGTGGGATCTGGCAGAACTCCCGACCGAGCAGGAGTTCCTCGATGCGTTCAAGACTGAGGAGGACGAGGAAGATGACGCTTAAGGAAGCCGGGGAGATCTACAAATTGCAGACCAACAAGATCGGCAATGTGAAGAACCATATCGTGATGATCGGCAGAATCCTGGATGCAGACAAAGATGCTCCGATTCAAGAATCTGTTTTGCGTATCCGCAGGGAAATACTGATGACTATCGCAGAGGATCTGATCGACTATCTGAAGCATCTCGAGGCGGTGCTTGACGAAGAGGTTGAGATCGATCTATGACCGGAAGTAAGAGAGGATAAGCATTATGCTAATGTATTGGACTGAACACCCAGATCAATGGGCGAAGTGGATGCAGATAGTCCTGATTATCCTGGCGATTGCGGTTGTATTTGCAGCAATTAAATGGTTTGGCAAAAGAGATTAACAAAGGAGAACGAGTATGGACTTTGGATATGTGTGGCCGGCGCTTCGGTCTGGCCGGAAGGTAAGGCTTGTGGGATGGCTTGGATACTGGGCATGGGAGAACGGGACGATCATGATGCACTGCGCGGATGGCAAGGTGATCGACATCCGGGAGACGGATGATCCGTCGTATACGTACAGCAACATCGCGCTGGATCGCTGGGAGATTATAGAGGAGTGAACCGGAATGTGTAAGTTTTGCGAAAACTGGAGGACGCATGAAACTGTTTATCAGACGAGTCTCTACTGCAACTTGCTTATAGGCAGTGCGATGTTTTCTCCTGTGATCGTTGTGGACAGTATCCACAAAGGATGCCCGCAGTTCGCAGATTGTTCGGCGAAGGATCGCGAAATGACAGTTGCTTTCCAGATCAATTACTGCCCGGAATGCGGAGAGAAGTTATCGGATTGAAAGTTGACTAATGATGCGGTGGCGGAATAGACAACCATACAAAAGCTATCACTGACTACAGTCGGTAACAGCATGGTTGGTAAAACGACGACGGAAATGTGGTCGTAATAGTAGACGCTTAAAGGGGAGACAGTGGCGGCATAGCGTTGTGCGACAACGCCTTGAAAATGTGCGAAGCGAACGGCCCGAAATGCACTGTCATGTGAGGTGCAAATCCTCACCCGCATAATTTATAAAAGATAAAAGGAGATAAGTATGTATTTCGAAACAGAAGAAGATTGTAAAACTTTGACAGATGAACAAATTGCAAACCTGACAATGTCAGAGTGTCATGAAATTGAACGTATTCTTGGTTATCGTGATCCTTTTATGGATAAAATATATGATAGAATGCGGCGGTTGAAAGCTTATGAAAGCATGAATTATAATGTTGGAGATCTTACTGTCAGTAAACTTCGTAAGTTTCTTGATGGACTGGATGATAATGACATTATAAACATTTACGATACTTATATGGAAACGTCTCATACACCGAATGAAGTATATGTATCAGTAGATAAAGATTTAAAAGGCCGTAAGCATTTGTTTATCCAGATTGATACTGACTAATATGTTTGGTCTTACGCATTTGCGAACGTCGAATCGAAGGTTTTCGCATGATAGATGGATGCAATGTAATTGGCGGCTGTCCCACTGGAGCAAGTCCATCCTTTGATAATTGAAAGTGACCCTCAAAGCAGGAAGGTAGGCGAAGTTAATGGACAGGGAGAGGGTTATCCAAGAATTAGAAAGCCTACGGGATATTTGCAACGCAAGGTCAAATATGGCGATAGGAAAGGGTAAGGTTGCGTGGGCTGTATATGCAAATACGGTAGAGGATGCCATTGACATGCTGAAAGAGCAGGAAGCACGAGAGCTTACTATGGACGAATGGCGAGAGTGGAAAACAAATAAAAAACGAGACCCTATATGTATGTTGTGGGAATACGACACTTCGCCAATGTGGGCTCTTAATACAAACGATGTTCATGAACCAGCATTTTTAATGAAAAAACTAAAATTATTTACAGGGAAACCAACATTTGAACAATGTAAGGCGGCGAAATGGGAATGAACGTCATCAAAAGAGTAGAAGATTTATACAACGAGAAAATCTATTTCATGGAAATAAAACCGCATAAAGCAGAAAATGGGTTGATTGCATTTAAAGAAAATGAATTGTTTCCTGTTGTTTTTTACGGATTCGGCTCCGTACACACTGTCGAAAACCGGTATTACATAAGAGTAGACGCAAAGTATGCATGTAAGAACACCTATTTACAGTCGAGGGTTCCAATAAACGGTTACGGTGTTTGGTGGCGTTGTTGGGAAGAGAAGCCAACAGAAGAACAACGACAGGCGGTGAAGTGGGATGTCTAACATGGAAAAGGTTATTAAAGCATTAAAGTGACCAATTAAGGAGAAAATGAGATGGCTGAATATGTTATACCTCCAAAAACAGCAATCGTGAAATGCCACACATGCAACACATTGTATGTCCCAGACAGAACAAAGGACAGCAAATACACATGGTCAAACGGAGAATTCAAAGCATTTGAACCATGCCCAGTATGCGGAAGCGAGAATAACGACTATTCGGACAGGATTCCACTATGGGAATATAACCTGATCAAACTGTTCCGTGGTGGATTTACAAAGGGGTGATGCAAAAATGATTGACCGGGATAAGGTTATCAATGGTCTTGAACAATTTCGATCAGATTTAAAGCCTTTTTGCGGAAATCACGCTGATTGGGAACGCTTTGATGCTGCTCTTGCTATGCTGAAAGAGCAAGAAGCAAGAGAGCAGTGCTTAAAAACCAAATGCATTATATGCCCACATTGTGATAATTGCGATGTTGATGAAAACGGATTGCTGAAAGAGCAGGAAGCGGTTGAACCTGTGCTTGACAGTTTCTTGCATAAACGTTGTCCATCGTGTAGGGCATTGCTAAACGGGAAATTCTGTCACGAGTGCGGACAGGCGGTGAAGTGGGATGCCTGACAGGGAGAAGGTTATCAAAGGGTTGGAATGCCTTGCACAAAAACAAGCACCAACAGCAAATCCATGTAAGGATTGCGGATATATCAATAGACCGAGCTTTGCTATTTGCGTGAAAGATATTGCGTCTGATGCTCTGGAACTGCTGAAAGAACAAAAAACAACATTTGAAAAAGACGGGCATCATATCCGGTGTACAAATTGCGGTAATTATTGGTGTGATTCTGACAGAGAAGGAAACTTGTTTCCTCATAATTATTGCCCAGAGTGCGGACGGGCGGTGAAATGGGAATGACTGAAAAAGATTTGATCGGCAAAACTATTGAGAGTGTTGAAGTTGATGGATACGGCATTGAAATGCATTTTACTGACGGAACTGTATTTGTGTATGGTGCGTCAGATGGTGGCTATTCGAGTTGGGAAATAGAAAAGGACGATAATGCATTAACGTTAGGATGGTAAAATGGAATGCCTGACAGAAAGAAGGTTATCAAAGGATTAGAACTTTGTGAAATCGGTTATGAGGAAAGATGCGTTGGAACAGAATGCCCGTATTATGAACAAGGATGCACAGAAAGCTTAAAGAACGATATTCTTGAATTGCTGAAAGAACAGGAAGCGAAGGTGCTAACGCTTGATCAACTTAAAGAAGCGCTTGACACCGTTGTGTGGCTTGAAAAGCCTATGTCTGAAAATCTTGCTGACGGGTATTCTCTGACATACAGATATAAGCATGGATACATGTTCTTTGACAGTCCGTTCGGAGATAACCCGTCGCAGGATAGACTGGAATATTCGGAATATGGTAAGTCGTGGAGATGTTGGAATAAACGCCCTACGGATGAACAAAGACAGGCAGTAAAGTGGGAATGAAAGAGCAGAAACAAATAACAAAAGAAATTGAGCAACTGATGATTGATTTTGCTTCAACTTTGCTTTACATGAAAAACGATGATTGGCATCATAGACAAGAATTAGATGAGAAATACGCAAAAGAATCAATCGTTTGGTTTCTGAAGAATAGAAATATAACAGTAAAAGACTAACTTTGTAATAGTGAAGATTTATATTGATTAAAAATGACCATGAAGATAAAAGAGTTTTTTGATCGGCATCCGAAAATACGACAGTTTGTATGCCAACATGAAACATCGACAGATATTGGCGAACTCGTATGTTGGAACGGGAATAAATTGCTTGTAAGTCAATGCGTCTACTGCGGATTAATAATAATAGACTGGAAACGATATAGGCTTCCAGGTGAGATTCAAAGTGACTAAGGAGAAACAAATGACGGAGTTTGAAAAAGCTATTGCCGCTGTGTTCGTTGTTGTGGGGACCATGTCGATTTGGATTGTCGGATGGCTGCTGCACACTGACATAATGGAGGTATGGCATCAAGTCATTCAGTTAAGAGAAGGGATAGCGAATATGGACAAAGCATTGGCAGAGGCCGCACTGGAATTAGCCGCAGATAATCTATACGATATAATCAAAGAGAACTACAACAAAGTAAATCACGAGTATTTACAGAAGCAGGTTGATATTGCTTCGGAATATCTGTCCGAGGAACAAAAAGAAGATCTACGTGGAAAAGGATTTGTGATTTAACAACGAAAGAGAGATTCGAAGATGATAACAACCGAACTTATTAAGCTTCTGAAGGATCATGAATTTGGTGCAGCAACCGGAAAGGTAAGAGAAGTAACGGTGAGTGTTCCTGGATACGGATACATTGGTGAACCAAATGTCACAATTGATAGCACCGATGATGGTCTCTATACGGGAATATGTTTGAGGCTTACGCCTGAAGACGGATATCCTATCGATGATGAGACGGGCGAAGATGTCACACATCTTGCGTTTACAGACGACGACATGGATATGATCAGGTTGTACCAGGAAGTGTCGGGGTCGGTGTCGGCAGAGGTTGCGGTCATGAACGCAATAAGTCTGATGCTGGACTACGTCGATGATGGGAAGTGATCGGGATGGATGCAGCGTATGTTGTTGGCGGCTTGGTCGCGCTGAAAGAAGATTACCTGATGTGTAAGTGCAGCGTGAACTCCGTGGTCATAGATGATGCGATTAAGTTGTTGATCGATCAGGAAAATGAGATTGATAATCTGAAAACGTTGCTGCTTGGATATGAAATCGGAGCAATAAAGGGAAGGACTGAGGAACAGAAATGAAGTTGACACAACTGGCGAGCGCGGTGAACTCGGCGTTGGAGCATGAACGGCGCCCGGAGGAGATCGATGTGGTTATCACGACGGCGTTGCCGTACATGACTTGCGGACAGTTGCCGTGCGCTTGCGTGAGATTCGCCAGCATGGGCTTTGATTGGGAGGCGGGGCAGTTCAGGATTATGCCGGATGAAGCGCTGATGGCAGTCAAGCATGATGTGCCGCAGAAGGTGATTGAGTGGCGCGGGAACTACCATTGCCCGAAGTGCGAGCATATGCTTTCCGGAAAACGCAAGAAGACTGACATACGGTTTTGTAGTCAGTGTGGAACGGCGGTGAAGTGGGATGGCTGATATCGATAAGGTTATCAAAGGGTTTGAGCGATGCGTTTCGACTGATGATTGCTCGGAGGAGACGTGTCCGTATTTTAAGCGTGACGGTGATGGTTTGTGTTGGGATATCCTTGCTACCGATGCGCTGGAACTTTTGAAAGAGCAGAAGCATAGTGCAGAACAGATTGCACTGTGGAATAAAGGAACGCCCGAAGAAGACGGTACATACGTTGTGCTTCAGTACTGGTCTACGGGAGACAGTATCAGCAGGAACGTGATGCTTGTGAGATACTCGGCGATCAAAGATGGCGAAGAGAAATGCTTCTGGAATATTGATCATTATACGCATAAGAAGAAGATCGCGATACAGCCTTATGCGTGGATCAAACTGCCGGAGGTACCAGAATGAAAATGAAACATTTGCTGATGCATCCGCCGAGATGGCTGGAGCGGATCCTGTCGCGGTCATCGTCGTACAGGGGATGGTACATCAAACAGGTATGCCATGTGCTGCGCGAGGATGCGATGAAGAGCTTTGCGGAAGATCTGAAGGGGTTTGACGCGTAAGGCGGGAACGAAAAGGGATAACCGCTATATTTGATGGAGGAAACATGAGGATATTGGTTGACGAGATGCCGTACTGGCAGGAGAGATGCCCGTACGCCGAGTGGATTCCATGCATAGATCCATATGGAAGAGACGGATATTTCAGATGTAAGTTCGATGACGAGAAATGCGATCTGTTTGACCATGATGGTGACGACGGATGCAGATGGCTCGTGAAAGCGGGTGATAGTCATCGAGCTTGAAGACTTTAGGCGTCTGATAAATTACATCAAGATATTTGCGCTTATCTTCGGTGGTGGGGTAATCATACCGCTGTCGAAGTCGCTTCCGGAATGGATGGTAGGAATGTTACTGGTTGGTGGCATTGTGCTGTTTTACTGTATCGACAAAGTATTGGAGAGTGATTGACAAAATGTTGGAAGAATGCAAGACCTGTCGTTTTTCAGGCGAAGGTAAATGGGAATGCGCTGCGGCACGGGATGGATACTGCGGCTTATTCTATAGAAAAGAAAAAACAAAAGAAATGGAGAACAAGGACATGAACGAAAAGAAGACTGAAGAAAAGATTGTGATCACAAGGAAAGGTGTTAAGTCTATCGGCATGGACGACGACACAGTGCTGGCCAGCCTGACAAGCGCACTGGTGAGCGTGTACAACGACGCCTATGGACCGATCAACGAAGTGCATGCCGGCAAGGCGATCATCGACACGCTGGTCAGGGAAAGAACTGACATGCGTGTCAACATGATCTGGAAGGCTGTCATGGATGACGACGAAGACTTCGATGAGGACGAAGACGATGACGATGACGACGAGAACGGTTAAGATCCTGATGATCCTGCTGCTGGTATTCACGATGATGGTGCCGGCAGTAGCCAGGTCGGAGGCGCCATGCCGATTCGGGCGGTTCATCGAGATCCGCCACGAGGAGTACATGGGACCTGCTGGACAGTGGATGACGGAGTATGTGATGTATGACCGGACGACGCTGCTGGTCTACATCTATACGACGGACGGCAAGAGCATGCTGTCAATCACGCCATACCTGATGCGGGACTACTTCGGGCAGATCACCTGCGGCCTGTACAACAAGGAGACCGGCGGGGTTGATCCGGCGGAGATGTCTGACCTGATCGACGAGGACGAGTGGGAAATCGGGGTGAAAAAGTAATGGTGATTGTCGAAACATGCCCTGTATGCGGAGGAGATCTGCAAAACCTCGAGATTGCGACGTACCCACCGATCCCGGTCAAGGAATGCTATAAGTGTGGCTGGCGCTGGGAGGGCAAACGGGAAGATGTTGTGCGCGTCCCGTTCGTTCCTCCGGCGGTGCCTGCGGTGGAGCGGCGCGAGTGGGTTGGACCAGAATGCTGCCGGAATTGCAGCAACAATCCGAACAACGGCGGCAGCGGGATCTGCAACTGTATGCTGCCGTACATGACGCAGACCGGTATATCTGCCGGAGATGCCGTTGTCACTACAGCCGTTGCAGACCTGGAGGCAATACAGCCTGCTGGATACACTTACGTCACAACCAATGTTGTGACAGGACTATAAGAAAAGGAGAACTGATAACTCATGGGAATTGACATTAGCGAACTGAGAAAGAAACTGGAAGACCAGGCATTCCGCCTGGAGAGCGCCAAGGCGAACCGGACGATGGTGAACCAGGAAACCGAGCGGACGAAGAATATCCTGCTGAATAACCTGAGCGACATCGTTGCGGCGCTGAAGATGGCGGAGCATTCCGCCGAGGAAATCAAAATGCTGGAAGCAGAGGTGGAGTCTGCCGACGCGGAGCTGAAAGAACTGGACGACGAAATCAAGAAGCTCCGGAAGACCGCGCCCAAACAGCAGGCCGCGAAGACTGCGGCAGAAAAGGCAGAGCCGGATGTCAAATAAGGTCAACACCAATCTGAGCTACCTGCCGCTCAGCGAAGAAAGAGTCGTCCAGAAACTGATACGTGAAAGAGCAACGTAGGACCAAAGCTTCTACCCGACCGTCGAGCCGTCCGGCGCGTTGAATACCGACGGAGTGTTTGCGCTGAACGAGGATGTGATCTGTCTGTACGCGGATCTGGACTCGCTGATCGACCGGGCAGGACTGAGCGCACAGGAACTGCTGACCGTAGACCTGCTGATGAAGGGGTACACGCTCCGGGATATCGGCGAGCATTACGGCAAGAGCCGGCAGAACTTTGAGATCCTGATGAACCGTGCAGTAAAGAAGATCGTAAAACGCAACAATGCCGACTGGGAAGACTGGTCTGGCGGAAGACTTGATGATGGGGAGTATGAAGCGATATGAGAATAGGAAGTATTCTAACTTACGCCGCCGTGTGCAGCTGGTGCCTCGCGGCGTACATGGTGCCTGTTGTCGCCGTGATGGTATGGTGGCGCAGGCGGAAAGATCCGACACAGATCATCCAGCTGGATGACGTGGAGTGAAGGAAGGAGGTCTTGTCAATTGGCAAGTTATGATTTCGAGGTCGCGGCGAAGAACTTCGCGATCGGCGTTCTGAAAGAGCGCGGCTGTGATGTGACGATCGAGGACCTGCAACTGGTCTGGTTCGCGCATCTGCTTGGTAACAAGAAGTGCTTGCTCTACTGTCCGCAGATGGGCAAGAGGTACATCGAGATCACGTACTCCCAGGAGTCTGATATGTTCTACATTGACCTGTACGAGAAGCTCGACCATGTCGACGCTCATCTGGTCAAGGCAGACTTCAAGGCTCACGTCTGAAAAATATATTTTGTGTAGGGGTACCAATTTTTAACCAGATGTTCCTATATATAGTAGAGGGAGATCTGAGAAAAAATTAGCGCGGATGACAGCTTCAGGCGTCACTTCCCTTTACGGCGGCATGTGAAGAGCGGCATGAACCGACCGTGTGACGTACAGCGTACTGCAACGATGGAGGGATACTGATCAACCCAACCGCGAGAGGGGGCAGGGCTTGCGGGACGAACTCTTGGTCGTGGTCATTTCGGATGCGTTTGACGTATGAACTTTCAGCCATGACACGCTCACCATCCCCGGGTAACTACGAGGCCGGGGTGTTTCCGCCGGATTGAGTTTCTCCGGCGGTTTCTCTATCGCGGGGTAGTGAAACGGCAGCACGAAGGGTCCATACCCCTTTAATCCGGGTTCGAGTCCCGGCTCCGCAATTTAAGACGCATACAGCGACCTCATGCAAAATAGAAGATCCTCGTCATGTTAAGCCCTCCAAGCTTTCCCTATGCGTCTTGATTTTCATTTTATTCATTCTTATTCAAATGGAGGTATGCGAAATGAGTGTCAAACAGAAAGAGAACACGAGCGGCGGAATCGGAGTACTTGGCGTATTGCAGCTGATCTTCCTGGTGCTGAAGCTGTGCGGCCTGATCAACTGGTCCTGGCTGTGGGTGCTGGCGCCGACGTGGATCGGATGCGGACTGATCATCATCGCGCTGCTGATCGTTCTGGTTGCGGCGCTGATCTCAGACAGGGGGAAGTAAAATGCTGTGCTGGAATGTGTACTATGGAGATTTCAACGGCAAGGAAATCAAAGTATATAACATCTTCAACCATTATGGCTTCTATCACGACTGCGTCAAGGCGAAGAAGAAATACAAAGACGATAAAGAAGGATTTGCGAAAGAAGTCAAGGGAAGTCTTCATTATTTCTTCTGGAGCAAATCGGAGTGGGAAGTAATTATGACTCACTGGCCGAGTGGCGAATACTACGAGATGAGGCAGGACCTTACGATTGGTAAGCTTCGAGAAGCGATGAATAACGTCGGGATTGACTACGACGTTCATCTAAGACCGTGGGCTAAGGACGACAACAATATCACAATCCATGTATTCCCGAATCCTGAGAGATTCCATGACAGGAAGATTGATGTGTGCGAACAGGTCATGAACAACTGGGATATCTTCATTGACTGGCTGTGGGAACACCGCAAAGAGCTGAAAGCGAGGAAGTAAGCATGGCAGGAAAGAGAATGCCGGAGACGGCGGTTCAGACGGAAAGACGCGAGAGCGGCGAAGAGATCGAACTCCAGGAACACCGCGCTATGGTTTACCTGCCGGAGAACGCTGTGAGCGTATGGTTCAACGTCGCTGTGTACGAAGACGGCGAGATCGTCAATGTATCCAAGAAGATGACGATGGAAGAACTCCGGGAGGCGTTCCGGAAGGCGGACGACGGGTACATCGACGAAGATGATAAGTTCGTTATTACCGAGGAAGGCAAGGCGTATCTCGAGGAGATGAAAGAGAAAGGAATCTTCTGATCATGGAAGCGATTTTCTATGCGTTTGTCGTCGGGTATCTGATGATCTCGGCGGTTGAAATCTGGTTTGTATGGAGGTTATGGCATGATCAGTAAAATTCTTGCAATGCTGCTGACGGCGATCCTGACGGTATCCTACGCGGCGCCGCTGATTCCGGCAACGCCGACGGACGAGTTCGCCGTATACGAAGACGGCGTGGTCGTGTGCGTTGAGCTGGATACGCCGCTGAGCGAGATCCATTACGGCAATCCGGTGGTGCTGCGATGCATTGTCGTCGGGATCGACGAGCCGTACACCATCCAGTGGCAGCACAGCGTGGACATGAACGCATGGTACGACCTGCCATGCAATGACGAGGTCTATGAGTTCATCATGGATCACGAAACAGCCGGGACCTATTATCGAGTTGTAATCAATACAAACAAGGAGTGATCGCGGTGAATCGTATCAACCGTTATGCGCTGAAGCGCCGGCACAAGCGGAAGATCAAGAAGAAGCACATGCTGAGGTACAGCGGCGGAGCTGACCAGAACCTGAAGATATTCGAGGATCGGCTGCGCCGGGATGCTGAAGAGTACGCAGATACCTGGTGGAGACGGAAGCATCCGCCGAGGAACGGCGGGTATGAATACTGGGGCGAGTGTTACCTGAGTGGCAGGCGGAAGTTCGCCAAGAAGTTCAGCGACAAGCGTATCCGGCAGAAGTACCGCCAGATGATCAGGAATCTGGATCCAGAGGATGTTACGGCGCCACGAGGGTCCGATTACGAAAAGGAGTTCGATTATGCCTGGACTATTTGGTAAGATCCGTGAGCTGAAGACAAATCGAGGAATATTTTAAGACGGAGGATGAAGAACAGGATGGCAGAGATGACAGTACAGGTCACGGAGACGATGGCGAGCTTCGTTGACTGGGCCAACGAGAAAGGCCAGGAAGAAATCATGAGACTGGTCGGCGAACGGATCGCCGAACTGAAGGACTTCGCAGAGCATTATCCGCACGGTCAGGTTGACCACGACGGATTCAAGTGGGATGATGCGCTGGAGCCGAACGACGGTGTCGAGCAGTGGAAGCACGGCGGCGACTGCAACAAGTGCAGGAAGGTGAAGTACTGCCTGACGAAGTGCAGGGCGAATAAACTGCTGAAGCAGATCACAACGCCGTATCTGTACAAGCTGTATCTGGAAGAACACCCGGAGGCTGCGGCGAAGGAAGTCAAGAACAGTATCACCCCGGAAGACGTGCTGAAGATGGTGGATGCACAATGATGAATGAGTTATTTGCATTCATCCATGATGACATCACCTGGTGCAGCGAGAAGAAGTGTCCTGTCACAGACTGCATGCGCAATCAGGCCAACAAGATCAACAAGACGGGACCTTACTCCTGCGCTGATCTGAAGGGAACCAGCATGTGCATGATGAGTTCAAACATGGATCATTGCATGGACGGATGCATCCACGCGAAGGAAACATTCGCAGGAACGGATGATCCGGACGAGGCGCTGAAGACCTTGATGGACGAATACTGCGACGACTGTATCTTTGCTTCTGCGGAGGAAGACTGATGAGGCTTGAATTGGCAACGCAGTCGACACGCAAGCAGGCATTCCGGGCAGCGTACGATTTCCTGGAGACGCACAACGAGGTTCTTGCGCACCCGGATGAGTACGCGAAGCTTGCCAGAGAGGCTGCGGCAGAATACCACAAACATCCGGAAAATCTGCTTGAGATGTATCTGTTGCTCGGAATCTGCGAATGCCTCTTCAACGTATCAGATATGGTGAGAAGAAATGACAGCAAAAGAACTACTGAAAGACCTTGAGGAATGCACTGGTCCATGCGGACGGATGTGCCTCAGCTGCCCGGAAAGTCGTTATATTTCCGAGATCCGAGAGGTGCTGGTCAAGCTGCTGGACGAGAACGAAAGACTGCGAAAAACACTGCAATCAAAGACAGGTGAAGTAGATATCCTTTAATTTGTTTGTGTTTGGGCGTTGTCGTTTAATTATAAAAGAGGGAAGGGATTTTGAGTTGGCTTTAGGGTACAGAATTACCGAGCCTTCCGGACGAGTCCGGTTTCTTCAGGCAGAGAACCACGAAGAAACTGTCGACCTCGTCAAGGCGGTATAGGACAAATGGGGACCGTACTGTGAACGCAACTGGCTGAACGACACCGGCGACCTGTTTACGCCGGAGTCAAAAGTCAAACGGCTGCTGGATTCTCTGGCGTACTACATGCTGCTCGGGTATACGGACGGCATCGAGACGGACTACCGAAGAGTGATGCACTCCAAGCGGGAGATCCCTCTGTCGAGCTGTCCGGAAAGTCTCGAACACATGATGTATGCAACGGGTGGCGGGAACGACGAGTTCGACCGCGCTGACAATGAGCGGTTTGAGTTCCTGCTGGAGCGGCTGGATCAACGGGCGCAGAAGTACGAGTTTCCGAAGAAACACCGGCGGAAGATCGAGAGCGGACAGCATAAGCGCAGGCGCCTCGGCATCCATGGCGGTGAATGGCTGACGGTCAACACGGATAACGTGTTCCGGTTCGGCGATGATATGTATGTGATCGAGGATAACGAAGCGCAGTACGCGCCGATCCATACAGACTATGGTGACTACTACGCGATGGACCTGGTTCTCGCATCTGGCGGGAAGTTCTACGATATGAACTATAACGAGGTTAAGGTTCAGAAGATCGGGAAGGTCGTCGCAAAGGAAAAGGCATCAGGGCAATAAGCCCGTGCGCGGAGATACCTGTATCATTGCGCATACCATATAAGACACTTACAGCAATGATCTGAAGTGATGGGTAATAATGATGGTTCGATCTATCTATCTTCCGTCTTGGGAGGTTAACCGTTTTTAAAGTGTCTTGATTTTTGTCCGAATTGGGGTACATGTTTTCGGACATGTACTTGCGGTGGCCGGATGCGTCTGGCTCCCGTCCTCCAAGCTGAGGGAAACAGATCCCGTCACGCCTCTGACGCAAGCGCAACCCGGCGGGACTTTCATCGGGGTATGGTGGATCGCATACACATTCGTCTCTAAAACGAACGAGAATTTTTCTCATGAGAGGTCGTTACTCTCTGCCCCGACCAAAGATACTTACAGCAACCTAATAGGATGAGATGTATCTTGAATCAATAAGACGCTAACAGCAACTACGCTACATAAATTGAAGATACAAGCAAACGCGTCTTGCAAAGGTTTTCCCAAGACCCACACAGCAAATGATCTACAGATTTCTTGTAGCGAGGGGCTACGCGCTCCCGTAAAAACGGGTCTTGTTCTTTTAAAGGTAAAGGCTGGTGAAGGGATTGAGATCGATTGAATCGCTCAATATAAAGGAAAAAGCAGAGCTGGTTCAGCAGATGCTGGACAAGAAGAACGGGGGTTGCGACATAGATTGGCGTGACATAGTCCAGGATTACGGCCTTGAGTGTAATCCGGAAACCCTCCGGAAAGCGGCGGTTGGCGTGAAGCTGGCTGAAGATGCAGGCATGCGCTTCCCGGACGACGGCGCTGGAACCCGCGACGTCATGGATGGCTATGTTGAGCGCCAAAAACTTTACGATCTTCGCAGAGAGGTTCGGAAGGATTTGCGCGAACAGTCCAGGAGTGAGCTGCTCCGGGAGATGATCCGGGACGCGATCATGCAGTTGCCGGACATTCGGATCAGCGGCGTCAGGGCCAACGACACCAAGGCGGACAAAGACCTGGTGATCGGGATCGGCGATTTCCACTACGGCGCTGACTTCACGGTGACTGGGTTGTACGGCGAAATTCTGAACCAGTACGACTCAAATACGTTCGTACGGCGAATGGAACGACTGATCTATGAAGTGAACGAAATTGTCAAAATCAACCAACCAAAACAGATCACGGTGATGATCGTCGGGGATATGCTGGACGGCATGCTCCGGACAAGCCAGATTTCACGCCTTGAGTTCGGCGTGGTCGACAGCGCGATCCGGCTGAGCGAAACACTGAGCCAGTGGCTGGCTAAGCTCGCGGAAGAAACAAAGCTTCCGATCCGGGTATACGCGGTGCGCGGCAACCATGGCGAGATCAGACCGCTGGGATCGAAGGCAGGCCAGCTCCCGGAAGAGAACATGGAGAGAATCGTGATGCATTACCTGCACGAGCGGTTCTCCTTCAATCCGTATGTGCGGATCGACGACTGCGACGCTCCGATGTCGCGGATCGTTGACGTGTGCGGTTACAAGTTTCTGCTGCTCCACGGGCAGGGCGACAGCGTCGAGAAGATCGCCCGGGATCATCAGACTTTATATAATGATAAGATTGACGTATTCATGGTCGGCCATCTGCACAAGAGCCAGACGTTCACCGCAGGGATGAACCATGCCGGGAACGTGCTGATCGAGCGGGTGCCGAGCATCTGCGGGATTGATCCTTACGCGCAGAGCAAAGGATATGGATCCCCTCCGGGCGCCACGGTGATCCTGATGGAAGAGGGTCGCGGACGCCGGTGCGTTTATCCGATCGTGTTGTAACATCAAAAGACGAACGATAACATCACGAATGTTATTGAACATAAACAGAGGTAACAGGATGGCAAAGAAAAAGGTTGCAAGCAAACTATGTGTAAGGTGCAACCGCGTCCTGCCGCTGGAAAATTTCAGTGCGAACAGGCTCTGGGCTTCCCAGCAGTATCGGGATGCCTGGTGTACTGAATGCACAAAGAACTTCTGTGTTGATAAAGAAACAGTCAAAGAGTACTGCTTTATGAACAACAGAGCGCTCAAGGATAAGGCATGGGAAGCCGCCTGCAAGAAGGCGGTGTACGACCTGAACAATAACAAGGTCTACCTGAACCCCATGACTCCTCCGGAGAAAAAGAAACAGGAAGAGGCTCTGGCACAGGCCAGGGCTTTTTTGCTGCTCAAAAACAACAACTACGCATATGAGTATGTCGAGAATATCCACGTCATGGACGTGACGCAGGAAGGCGTCGTTCATGGATTCGTGGACGACGAGAATAAGCCTTACTACGATCAGACATGGCAGGGCTGGTTCACTCCGAGCCAGGTCGAGTGGATGAACGAGAAGTATGAGCAGTATTCGGAAGACTTCGTTCTCGACAACGTCAATATGCAGGACTATACGCGCAAGGTTATCAAGGCGTCGCTGAACGCCGACCTTGCGGAAGATCGGATGCGCCGGAATCAGGGATCGCCTGATGAATACATGAAGGCGCAGAAGATCTTCGATGACCTCAGTAAGAGTTCCAACTTCGCGGCCTGCCGGAGGAAACCAGGCGAGTCGACAGGCATGGGTTCTTTGGGTGAAATCATCGTTAAGCTGGAAACGCAAGGATACTTGGATGAGAATCCGTACACATTCCCTGATGACGATATCGACAAGATTATTCGAGCGTATCAATATACATTGAAATCAATCGGGATGGAGATCCACTGATGGCATCCGCTGACCGTGCTTTGCAAATCAGGGAAATAAAAAACTACGAAGCATGGGCAAAACAAATTTGGTACTGGCGCACACACCTTGACAGGTTCATTGAAGAATACTTCAAGATCAAGCTGAAGCCGTACCAGCGGGTAGATGCCAGAATCTTCGGGCTTTACCGGAACATCGACTTTGTGAAAAACCGTGGTGCCGGTAAAACGTGGGAGATCGCGATCTTCTGTATCGCACTTGGTGTTCTGTATCCCGGCAGCATGATCGCTGTTATCTCGAGTACGGCAGAACAGGCCGTGCTGGTCGTCAAGAAAATCGAAGAAAAGTTTCTGGTGTATCCGGACGTGGTGCGTGAGCTGAATGGTTCTCGGCACAATAAGCTTGTGCAGATCAATCCGCATAAGGGTGTTTGCTGGCTGAAGTCCGGCAGTAAGATCGAAAGCTACTCGATGGGTACATTGCGTGGCAACCGCGCCAAGATCCTGATCTGCGACGAAGCGCCGGAAATTCCGAAGAATGAGCTGGACGCCGTCGCAAAGCCGATCATGAATGAGACGCGTGACATCTGTATCCAGCGCGGCATTGATGATTACGACAGCAAGATTTGCAGCATTACTTCGGCGTGTCTGAAGAATAACTACTTCTATACTTCCTTCATTAATATCCTTAAGCGTATGGCTCAGGGCGAGGGCGGATGCTTCGCTTGGGCGATGAGCTACGAGGAAGCGGTTCGTGAGGGAGTGTCGAAACAGTCATACTTCGATGATCAGCGCAAAGACATGACGACAGAGAAGTTCCAGATGGAATATGAATCCGTCTTCCTTGGAGCCGCTGAGGGTGCTGTGTTCCCATACGATCTGACGGAACGGTGCAGAACGCTGACCGATGTTGAGGTCGCGCAGCCTGCGAAATCGAACAGTGAGTATGTCATGTCGCTGGATATTGCGACTTCGAGCGCAAGCAACGCTGACAACGCGATCCTGACTACCTTCAAGCTGATCGAGCTGGATAATGGCGGATACCTTAAACCGGTTGTCCGAATTCAGTCGTTCCACGGATTGCGGAATGACGCGCTCGCCAAAGAGTTGCGGAAGAACCTCGTGCGCTTTCCGAATACGATCAAGGTTGTCGTTGACGTTCGTGGTGTGGGCGATGCGTTCCCGCAATTCCTGAATAAGCCGTGGACAGACCCGGCGACAGGAAAAGAATATCCGCCGCTTGTGCGAGACGATGAAGTGTCGATGATCGACAATGCAGTTCCGCTGATCAGGCCGTTCCAAGCAAACAATCTGCTGAACCAGCAGATGGTCAACTTTACGACAATCGCATTGGAACAGGAATCGATTCAGTTGCCGATTAACTCGCGGTACATTGTGAACAACAAGATTGCTGATCGTGACGGCGAGGAAGACGGAACAGGAAAGAAGCTTACCAAAGAAGAAAGTTCAATCTTTATCGAAGCAGATGCTTTGCAGATCGAGATGGGCAACATCGTCGGTCGGCAAGGTGCAAACGGGAATGTGTTGTTTGACTCTGCTCGTGCGAATCAAAGAAAAGACCGTTGCTCATCTTTAATGATGGGCATTCATTATATCGCCGGTCTTGAAGAAGAAAGAAAGAGAAGACTGATGAGAGGCAATGCGCCGATGGTGTATGGCATCGTCGGTTCAATAAGATAAAGAAAGGTGGTACGTAAATGGGAGAAGTAAACATTGATAATGCTTCTGCTTACGAGGACAGACCACTTGGTACCACCTATGCGGTGGCTGAATCGTTAAATGATGTAAGCGGTACGTTTTCTGATCGCAGTATCACGTATAATGGATCGCTGCAAAATCTGAATATTGATACGATCCTGAGACAGAAACAGGATCGGATTAATGATATCTATCAGCTCGCGGACTATTACGTGGACGCGGAAGAGTTGGTCGGTTCGGCAGTAAAAAAAATTTTCGTCCCATTTTCGATTTCAGACGGCTGGACGTTGACGGGCGGCACAGAAAAAACAAGAACAAAGTATTATGACTGGTTCTCTCGAATTCATTTTGAGGATAAATGGAGAAGCTGGTTCTACCAATACTATCTGTTTGCGAATGTGTATTTCAATCTGATGGAAGACAGCGATATCATTACACTGCCTCCTCATCTGTGCAGAATCACAAATGTGCTTGTTAACGGCAATCCGCTCATTGAATACAATGCGAGATCCGTTAAACAGGACTTCAAGAAGCAGGGCCAAAAAGCTCTGAAGAAGTATCTTGACGATGAAGAGCTGAATGTTCGTGTTGCCGGACTTCCCAAGGAAGTCGTTGAAGCACTGAGAACAAACAAGGAATGGGTACAGCTCGATCCGAAGACATCGTTTGTCTGGCAGGCTGCGAAACCTGAATGGAGCCGCTATGCAATGCCGATGATCGTGCAGTGCTTGAAGCCGCTCGCAAAGAAAGAAATCATATCGGCGTTCGAAAATCAGCTTCTTACATTAGCTGCCGCCGGGTTCCTTCACATCACTGTTGGCGCCCCGCCGGATGGCAATGTAGTTTCTGATAACCAAATTCTCTCTGGAATTCAGGCGTTGGCAAAGCGTGCAATGACTGCCGGCGGTGGAATTCTTACTACTAATGATCTCGTTAAGACTGAATTCATTCAGGTCGACGTTGATCATATGTGGTCGGATGACAAGTACAAAAATGTGAACGACGAGATCCTTGGCGCTCTGGGAATTAGCAGCAGCGTTACTTCTGGGAACGATGCTTCTATTTCATATGGATCGAGCCAGGTATCGACGCGCCTTGTGTCGCTTCGAATCAGTGCAGCCAGGAAGGCATTCTGCGATCTTATGAATCGCATTATACGTACTGTCAATGGATCGCCGTATGGATTGCCGAGAACGACATCCGACAAGCTCCCAACGTTTGAAATGCCGATTTGTGATCTTACCAAGGTTGCCGCATTCCAGGAGGAATGCATGAAGCTTTGGGAAAGCGGAAATATCAGCCGCAAAACAATGCTTACGGCTCATGGTATCGATATGGATATGGAATATGAGCTGAAGAAGAAGGAACGCGATAGCGGATACGACGATGTGTTTGTCAAGCCCGGGACAAATGTTTCGGACACAGACAACAATGACTCTGATGGCGATGGGAAAATCGGACGTCCGAAGATGGACGATTCTGAGCGCAACTCTCCTGAGGACAATGCTCAGACCGGAGCGCAGCCAAAGCCGTCAAACCCTGAAGGATCTGAATCTCAAGAAGAATAAAAACAATTCTGGAAATCGCCAAATGTCACCCTCATGTAATACACCTATTGGTAAAATATCATCGGAACACAATAATACTATTCGGAGGATGAAACATGAGCGCGATTGAAAAAGTAGTAGGATCCAAGAAAGAGTACAACAGAATGGTCAGTATGCTGAAGCAGGCAGAACTTCCAGTTGGTCTTCAGCATAAGGACCCGATGGAAGCCGGGATCACACTTGAAGACCTGCGAGAGTTCGCAATTCAGTTCAAGAAGGATTCCGGGATCAACATCGAATACAGGCTCGGTACGTGCGATCATTGCGAGCGGTTGCACCTGATGATGATCGTCGGCGAAGAGCCGTTTGTGGTAACTGAATAATCGGTCAACAAATCCATAAAGGCCTACGGGCCTTTTTCTTTTTGCCAATTTGTGGGACAGCGGGTTGCAAACCGTTTCGACGAACTACTCCTCGGCGATTACCACAGGTTGGATTATTATCGATAGGAGTAGACAAAATGCCAAATCATAACTTTATCGATCTTACAGGTCAGACATTTAGTTGGGCTTTCGTTGAAAGCAGGGCAGAAAATGACTCTGCCGGAAGGGCAATGTGGAATTGCTTGTGTTTGAGATGTGGAACGCACTTTGTTGCAAATGGGAAAAATCTACGGAACGGGAACACAAGATCATGTGGGTGTTATAGAAGAGACTATGCTCATGATCGTGAGTTCGAGGATCTGGTTGGTCAGAAATTTAACTCTTTATTTGTTGAGTCGTTTTCAGGACGAAACAAGTGGGGAGATAGCATGTGGGATTGCAGATGCTTGTTATGTGATAATCATACCGTGGTTTCAACAAGAGATTTAAAATCTGGTCATACAAAATCATGTGGATGTATAAGAAAAGAAAATGTGTTTAAAGCATGTGCACTTGATTTGACCGGTAGAAAATGCGGATTGCTGATACCTAAATATATTGTTGGAAGAGACAAAAACAACAATGTTTTGTGGTATTCTGACTGTGAGTGTGGCGGTAGCATTATAACGACTGCTCATATGCTTGTTAGCGGACGTGTTTCATCTTGTGGATGTTTAGTTTCAAAAAACGAAAACAGAATCAAGTTATGGTTAGAAGAAAATGATATTGATTATGAACGGCAGAAAAGGTTTGATGGATGTAAAAACGTAAGAAAGTTAATGTTTGACTTTTACGTTCCGTCGCGGAAAGCAGTTATTGAATATGATGGAGAATTCCATTATATGATTATGGCTGGACTCAATAATGATCTTGAATACCAGCAACAAAATGATGAAATTAAAAATCAATATTGTTGCGAACATGGTATCAAGATGATAAGAATCCCGTACTGGGAAAAAGACAACATAGAGACAATTCTATCGGATTGCCTCTTAAATGACGCCGAGGACGCCAACTCCTCGGACGTCGGCCTGTCTGCGTAAGACAGGCTTTTTTTAGTTGGCACAAAACATCGGTAAATAGTCGAAAGACTTTTACAAATATATAACTTCAAGTGTTTAACGCTTGTCCTCCTGCTGGTGTTAAATACGGGAAGGAATGATCGGCAATGGAGAACGAACAGAAAAAGCTTGTACTCTTGGCCGAGGATGTTTTGATTTCCGAGGAAAGCAAACTGGATCCCATATTCCTGACGGTTGACGTCAAGTTATGTGATTCGGTCGTTAACGCAAACAAGGAAGGCGTGACCGAGGCGTTTATCGCTGACGTTGTGAATCGCTCGAGCGACCACATGTGCCTGCCGTTTTACGCTGACGTAAAAAATCTACTGGCTGAAAACTATGAACAGTTAGGCCATCTCTACAACAAAGTAACCCGGAAGTTCGGAACGAACATGATCGGATCGATCTCCGAGTTTTCCAGCGACACCGATGAGAACGGAGTTGTTTCGTTGTACGGAAAGATCAAGATTCCGAAGCGGGATCGTGACATCATTTACCGTCTGGTCGATCTGTATGAGATGGGACGGTTTGCGGTCAGCGTAGAGTTGAGCTACGACCCGAGAGAAGTTGTGCTGAAGGATGGCGGAAAGTTTATTGAAGCGTCAGAGAATTCGAGCTTAACGGGTCTGTGTTTGGTGTGGAAGCCTGCATGTGCTGATGCTTATGCGCTGGACATGGTGGCGGAAGCCGCCGATGATTCCGAGGAAATCGTTGCTGAAAGCGAAGAGCTTACAAGTGAACGAGGTGAGGAAAACTCTATGGAAAAGGAAAAGAACCTGACTGCTGAAGTCGAAGAGCAGGAAGTCGAGCAGACCGAAGCTGTAGCTGAAGAGAATACTGAGGCTGTTGCTGAAGAGCAGACTGAAGCTGTGGCTGAAGCGAAAAAAACCGTTGCTGAAGAAGAGACGGTTACAGCGGAAGATACTGAGAACAAGGAAGAGGATCCTGAAGAAGAGGACGGCGAGGAAGACAAAGAGGAAACCGTTGCTGAACAGCAGGAAGCCAATGCTGAAGTTCTGGAGCATTCCGTTGACACTCACGAGAGTGTTGAACAGTGGTGTCCGGATTGTCCGCCCGTCCATGTGATCGAGTATCACGAGCGGATTATCGAAACCATGGAAGATGCTGGCGCTCTGATCGCGGAGCTGGATAAGCAGATCGCTGAACTGACCGAAATTAAAGGGAAGTATGACACGATCATTGCTGAAGCTGAAGCGAAAGCACTGGCAGAAAAGCATGAGAAGGCAAAGGTTTTTGCTGAGAAGCAGGGGCTGGATGTCAACGAAACTGCTGTAGCCGAGGCTATTGAAGCGCTCGACTACGCGAAGATTGCTGAACTGACGATGGCTCAGATGCAGGAAGAAGAACCTGCAAAAGAGGAAGCTGCCCCGGCGATTACGCTGGCGAGTTTTGTCGAGCTGGATGTCAGCGAAGATAAATACGGCGGACTTCTTGGTCCCCGGAGTAAATAATTTGGAGGTACAAAGCTTATGGCTGGATATTTTCAGAAGCTGGACGGACGCGTTTATGAAGGCGCTTACAAAGCCGGAGAACAGCTTGAAAACGGCGTATTTGCCGAAATCACTTCCAATGGCGTGAAAAAGATCACCGCTGCCGGTGATGCTGAATTCCGCGTGGAAGAGAAAACGTCCCTGTGGGGGCTGCCTGCGGTTCGCCTGACCTGTGTGAATCCTGGCACAAAGGAAATCTATTTTATCGAGAACGAGATCGAAAATTATGGTGACAAGGGTGACTTCAATGACGCCGAATACAGCGTCCCTGCTGGTCACTATGTCAAGATGCGTCGTCCCGTGATCAACGATCAGCTGATCATGAGCGTTGACGCTACTACTTTTGCCGCCCTGACTGAGGGCGCGACCGTGAGTCCCGCTGCCGGCGGCTCTATTGCTTGATGAGAGGTGAAAAGTAATGGCTATCGAAATTAAGAAAGATTCTCAGATCGTAGAGATCGCCACTGCTGCTGCTCGTCATGAGAGACTCGACAGCAACGTGGTCGAAAATGCGAACCAGCTGATCAAGGACCTGGCGTCCGATCCGAATCCGCATAACAAGTATCAGATTGCCCAGCTCGTGAAGTTCGCCGTGAACGATATCGTGAAGCGCGACACCAACTGGCTGGACCTGATCGCTGACACCAAGCGCGTTGGCTTCGGCGACAAGGCCGAGTTCGACGTGAAGCTGCCCGGAGTGAAGGCCTTCATTCAGGCCAAGGGCGCTACCACTCCCCGGACGAAGAACAGCCGCAAGGCGTTCACCATGGAGACCATCAGCATTTCTGCCCGTCCGTTCATCAACGTCGTTGAACTTCAGAACGGTCTGGTAAATGCCGCTGAGATTATCTCCGATGCCTCGTACCAAATGGAGGTGGGTCTTAACCGGTACGTTGAAGACGTTCTGAAGCAGGCTGCTCCGAACTGGACTCCCAAGTACTACGGCACCGGCACAGGCATCGTCAAGGCGACGTTCGATCCCATGGTTATCCACTGGGCGCGGACGACCGGCGGCGCCGCGATCCTGGGCGACATCGAAGCCCTGAACAAGCTGGGTCTGCTGACCGGCTTTGTGGCTACCACGAACACCAATACTCAGTGGTCCAACGAGATCATCACTGAGACGAACCAGAGCATCTATCCCGGCACCTACCTGGGCGCGAAGACCGTCGGTCTGGTGAATCCCTTCATGGAAGATGGTACGGATGATGTTGTGTTCGACACCGACAAGCTGTACATCCTGCCGGCTGGCGTGGATGCGAGCATGCGGCCTCTGAAGGTCGTGTTCGAAGGCGACGTGTTCTCCACGGAAGCGACGAACATCGACGATCTGAGCTGGGAGATCCGGCTGGATCAGTACTTCAACGCAGGTATCGCTTACGGCGATCGTCCCTACATGGGCGTGTACGTCATTCAGTAATGACCAAACTACGGAGGTGGAGTTTCCCGAGAGGAGACTCCACCTCTTTTTTAAATTGAAAGGAAAAAGGGAAAATGAAAAAAGAGAGAATGAGACTGCGGAATCCGCAGAAATTCAACGTCGGCATCGTGACGCTGGACAACCCTGTCGGGATGAACATTGCGCCCGGTGCATTCACGGTCGTCAGTCAGGACGACATCGATTTCATCATGGGAACCAGCACACTGCTTCAGAAGGGCGTTCTCCGGGTTGAGGGCGAGGAAGCCGAAGAAGTGATGGAAACTCTGGGTGTGGTAACAGAAAACAACGCTAATTTCATGAGCGATGAAGATATCAAAAAGAAACTGTCCGGAAATGCGAACCAGCTGAAGAAGTGGCTGGATACCACCGAGGCCGAGCCGTATGTTCTGCATCGGATCGCGGAGATCGCCAGCGAGATGAACCTGAGCATGAACAAGGTTCAGGTGCTGAAGGATCGGATTCCGGACTTTGAATTCATTAAGTAAAGAAGGGCGGTGACTTCCGATGACGGACATTGTGGAACTTGCGCAGCGGTTGCACTGGAAGATCAACAGCCAGCGGACGCCATATGAAGTCCACTGGATCGACCAGGTCCACTGGATCGCGGAAGCCATCAGGAAATTCTATGTCATCAGCGGAAGGGCGATGCAGTTCTCGGAGGATATGTTTGAGTATGACGAGAGCGGCCATGAGACAAGCTTCAGCGGAGACCTGCTGGCGGACGAGCGCGAGTGGGTGCTGCTGGAGGCGCAGATCGAGTTTTACAAGTGGGTACAGGCGAGCCACGACGACATGGTGAGCTACACGACAGACGCAATGAGCGTGACACACGGGAATAAACCGTATGAACACATCGGCGCCACGATCGACAGGCTTGAAGGCGAGCGCAACCGTATCTGGTACGCGATGACCCGCTACAACCAGATTGGGGTGAGCGGCTGATGAACGAGACGAGGACACTGGGCGTGAAGGTCGTGTACCGGAACAAGGAAATGGAGCCGGTGTACACCAAGACCTATTCGCTGAAGGAATACACGGACATGCTGCGGACAGACCTGCTGAGGCTGGTCACGGACGTGGAGGACCTGTGCTATGCGGCGAACGGGAACAAGGACAAGGAAGAATGGACTGACGAAACGTTCGCGGCGTTCAACAAGATCAAGCATAAGCTGCTGGACAAGGCCGGGGATATCGGCAGACTGCCGGAGAACATCACCGAGCTGACGACAGAATCACTGAGCAACTTTGTGGCAAGAATCCTGAACGAAGGGAGCTGAGGCGAATGGCGAGAGTCGTTTGGGACCGGGTGGCCGACGTGAAGGCGTCGAAGGAAGACGAGATTATCCGGTATCAGCCCAGAGGAAGCTATGAAGATTTCAAGCCGCCGTCCCAGATTGAAAGCGACTTCACGCGGCTGCTGCAACACGACGTGCCTCATGTGAACTGGACATTCGAGCTGATCCACAACTGGTATTACACGAGTACGCAGACAGATGAGTCGCTTGCGGAGCTGACGGAGCGTGAGCTGAAGGAGATGTATGGGCGCGGGACGCGGATTATCCGGATACACGAGGTGACGGATGAGGACGAGTTCACGAAGTACTACGCGCTGTCGCCAAACGGAAGCTACGAGGAGACGGAAGGCTACAAACCGGAATACATCCGTGGTCAGCAGACAAGTATCGACTGGAAGTCAAAGATCGGTAACTCTGATATGAGTACGAACTTCAAGACTGACTACACTCACGCGGTGCAGAAGGGTGACTACGTGGTGCGCGAAGACGGCGCCCTGTATATGCTGAACTGGAACATTACGCTGCATGCGAACAACCAGGCAACACAGAGCGTGGAGTGCAACGCGGTGGTGGATATCACGCGGGAAGTGCCGGATGTCGTTGACGAGAAGGGATACCTGATCGAGGAAGGCGGACGGAGAGCAATCTGCCCGGGACTGCCGATCAGCCACAGCGAGTATGCCGGACGACCGGACTACAGCGGAGCAAGCATGCAGGCAGGTATGCATCCTGACCACCTGATCAGCGTGTACTGTCAGTGGAACCAGGCGACGAGGAAGATCCGGCTGGACGATGAGTTCGTACTGGGCGACTTCACGTACAGGGTGATGAACATCTCGCTGGCGGAGGTTCAGATCGACAAGGACTACGGGATCCTGACGATCAACGCGAAGAGGGTTGCCGGCGGGAGCGTGAACGGCGATGGCTAATGACTTCATTCCAAATCGTCTGTCGTTCGATGTGGCTGGATGTATGGCGTTGATCAAAAACATCTATGGCCTGTATCTGGATGATCTGTCTGCAAAGCTTGTTGAGATCGTGCAGTATGAGATCATGAAGAACGGTAATGGTTCAAAGATCATGAGGTTGTCTGCTGCGAGCGAGGTTAAAGAAACCAGACGGGAGATCACCGACGAGATGATTATTCTTGAGGCTGGAATTGATCTTGACGCACTCAAAGGATCTGAACCCATTTTTGTCAGGGTTTCAGTCGTGCTGCACGGCAACCAGGCTGGAGGGCCACTGAAGAGTAAGCCAGGACAGGATACGTGGACAAAGCATGTCGGATATAAACGGCTGAGTCCTGCTAAAACAGTCTTTGATTTGCCGGATGGATTCAATCAGGATGATGTAAGCGAACAGATCGAAACTGAAGTATCAAAACAAATCTCGGAAAACGCGAGCAAGCAGATTGACAAATACGCAAAGACTTTTGCGGACAACGTGCGTCAGGCGCTGAACGCAATTGACTGGTCCGCGTTTGTGAAAGTGAGTTGATAAGGATGGCGGTAGCTGATCGGTATGTCGAGAAAGAACGGACATGGAATGACAACTGGAACAACGTCATCCGCAACGTGCTGTTCATGGACGAGAAGTTGCTGAACCTGATGCTGGTCCCGAAGGGGACGGAGATCACAAGGTTTCAGGATAAGTACTTCATCCGGGACGGATCCACGGATGAGCTGCTGACGAACGAGAAAGTTCGTATCGTGTGGCATGATGAGAAGATGAGCCGTGGCATGGGAAGTAACCATGTGTTCGGGCATTTCAAGACGTTTGATATTTACGTAAGCGAGGATGTGGAACATACAGCCACGAAGGATCGCTTACAGAGTCGGCAGGTGCTGATTGCTGAGCGGATCAAGTATCTGCTGCTGAGACAGAAGAATTGTCAGAATCTTCATTTTGAATATGAGGATGAATACGATGCCTGGACCAAGACCGTTGGTTATAAACTGTATAAACTGACATTCTTCTTTATCACAACTGTATAAAGACGGAGATCGTGAACTTCGGTTCACGTTTTTCTATATCACAACGATATAACTCGCTGTGCCGTTTCAGGAGGACGGGATAGGGAGGACATATCAAAAGAACTATACAAGGAGGAAAACGCTATATGCTTTATATCGAGAAATATGATGCGTATATGGCTGATGTCCCGGAGATCGAGTTTGTGCGCTGTGACGGTACAATGTTTGCGTATGACGAACTGACTTCTGCGAGCATGACTGCCGGTCATAACATGATCACGATCACCGGCGGACAGGGGAACTTCCCGCTGGCGTACATCGATACTGACTCCACGCTGGAGTTCCAGTTCGAATCTGCCCAGTTCAAACTCGACATGTTCGAGATGGCTAATGCTGCCAAGCAGGAAGACGGCGACTGCGGTGTGTTTGAGAGCAACCGCTACGATGTCGAACAGGGTCTGAAGATTACTCTTCCTTTCGAGACCAAAGCGAAGTCTGTAAAGATTCGTGGACTGGAAGAGGGCGAGAATGCAGAGGCTGGTAAGTTCAAGGTTGAGATCACTGCTGCCGCTGCTTCTACCGCTGGCAAGACTGAAATCACCTTCTACGAAGGCGATGTGACTGTTGGTCAGACAATCCGTGTTGGCTATCAGCGTCGTGCTGTTGACGCTTCCAAGGTTTCCGTGAAGAGTACTTCTACCACGGCAAAAGGGGAGCTGTATGCTCATTGGCCGCTATATTCGGATGGAACCTCGTGTACGGACGCGGCAGTGAAAGCATGGCTGCATCTGCACATCTATCGTGTGCGCGTGACTGCCCTGCCTGGATTTAGTAATAGCTATAAAACAGGTGCAACACAAGGTGTCACATTTGCGGCTATGAACCCGAAACGTGCGGACAAAAAGATGTACGACCTGGTTTACGAACCGACCGACAGCAATGGTGACATTGTTAACAAGAGCGGAAACGCAGTTGTCTGGGACTAATTACAACTGAATAACACATCTGCCTGAGGAAGGCGGATAAGGATGAATAGAGGAAAGGATGGGGATGCTATCATATATGATAACATCCCCACTTTCTTTTTTGGGAGGAATGAAGGAAATGCCAAGGACAAAGGCTGTGCCGTCTGCAAAGCAGGCGGTAAAGGAAGTACCCGAGGTGGATATTCAGGAAAAGAAACTACCCGAGGCGGGTACCACAACGAAGGAGATGCCGCAAATCGGGTCTCCGGAGAACACGATCAGGATTGGCGACGAGCTGGTCGAGATCAAACCGATGAAACTGAAATATCAGCGCAACAGAACAGGGGTGTTCTATCATGTGCTTGAACTATATCCGCTGCCGGACATCCTGGCGATGGGCGAGAAATCGTTCGGCGACGGCAGGGACGGCGACAAGGCGTTGCTGGACTGGCTGGTGGCGGCGACCGACCGGGAGGAACTGGTGCGGGAGAACTACAATGAAATGGACACTGACACGATCTACAGGATCCTGGAGATTTTCAAGAGAGTCAACAAGATTAAGGAACGCGAGGAAAAGCTAAAAAACGCGGAGACTCCGAGGGAGGATTAACGCTCGAGCGGGGCGTGGCGCTGATAGCGACTCACCTCGGAGTGGTGGACGAAGATCAGATCAACAACATGAGCTATCTCTTTTTTGAAGACGTGCTGGAGGAGCTGGGGCATAAGCTGAGCTACGACGCGATCGTGAACTATGCCGGCAACAGCTTCGTGGAGAAGAGCTGGGATATGATCCTGGAGAGCAACCCGATGACGATGGGCGACGGGAAGCACCTGAGCAGCAAGAAGCAGAATGAGATGGCGGCGTTCTTCGGGAATGCAAGGATCGTTGAGCCTGGGAGTAAAGACATCCCGAGGCCCAAGCAGAAAGGATAAAGGAATATATAATATGAAGAAACAGAAGATTGAGTTCGAAAAATACAAAGACAAATACGAGATCGCGCAGGTGCGCGGAAAAGATGACGTGACCATCAACGTGCGGACGCATATACCGTACGCGGACAAGATCCAGATGGCGCGGGAGATCATCGAGCAGTGCGTGATGACGCATGACGACTCCATCTGCTACGAAGGGTTCATGACGGAAGCGATCCAGATGCTGAAGATTCTGGAGTATTATACGGACGTTGATACGGAAGGCGTCGAGCCGGAAGAGGCGGCCGACTTCCTGATCAACAACGAGCTTTACGGCGAGATCAGCGAGACGATCCGGAACGACTGGCGGGAATTCCTGAGCGTGTTCTACCGGATGCTGAACAGCGTAATGGAAGGATATAAAGACGACCGTGGGCTGACGAAGGCGATCCGGACGAGCTTCGGGTTCCTGTTTAATGGCGAGGACATCACGGAATCGCTGGCGAAGGCGGAGGCGACGAAGGATACGATGTACAAGGCGCTTGGCGCCCTGAACGAGAAAGAGCTGGAAGAGAAGGAAAAGTTGAACAACGGGAAGCTGATGATCGGCGATAACATCATCAATTTCGCGAAGAAGAGGGAGTAACGTGAGCCGCCATGGTCGGCGGACTTTTGTTATGAAGGGGTGAGAACATGGCGGATAAAAGCATTGGTAAGCTTACACTTGATATATCCGAGGTCGAGAAAAAGATATCAGAAGTCAATAAGTTTCTTGGACAGATCGGAGCGAACGTCAACCTTGAGGATAAGCTCAGTAAGAAGATCAGCGCTGCGCTGAAGCAGCTGGTTGACGAGGCGAAGAAGGCCGGAGAGGAAGCAAGCAAGGCGATGGCTGCCGGCGCCGGCGGGACAAAAAGTGTTACCAAAGAAGTTAACGACGCGATCAAACTATACGAAAAGTTCTACAATACGGTTGGCAAGATGCGCGATATGGAGGCGTCCGGCAGAGCTGGCTCGTCTTCGTATGCGAGAGCAAGAGTAGAAGCTGAACAATATCTGGCGAAGATCAATCAGCTGACCGACGCGATCAAGCAACAGGCAGAAGCAGACGAAAGAGTCAAGAACGCAAAGAAGGTTTATGACGCCGTCGAGCTTGCTAATATCGATAAGGTTATTGCCAAGAATGAGCAGGCGGCAGAAAAGAAAGCTGCCGCCGAGGAAAAGGCTGCCGCAAGGGCTGTTGCGGCACATGAAAAAGAAGAAGCGGCGTACAACAAGATCTGGCAACAGGCGGAAAAGCAACAGAATAAAGACAGGACTGCCGCACTGAAGGCGGAGGAGCAGGAAGTTAATAACCTGGTCGCTTTGTATCAGAAGTACTATGAGCTGGAGTCCAACAAGATCAAGGCTGTGAACAGCGGCGATCTTGAGAACGCCGACATGTACAGGTCGAGGGCGCAGGCTATCTGGGAAGAGATCGAAGCGATCGAGGCAGATAACTCGAAGCTTGCTGAGCTTGCCGGTGCGACCAAGGAGGTTACAGACGCTGTTCAGAAGTGGCAGGCGGCGGCGAATGCCGGGCAGGTTAAGTCAGACAGTATCATCAACAAGCAGGAGATCGAGAATACCAAGCAGGCGCTGGACAGCCTGATCCAGAAGTATCAGGAATACTATGCGATGGAGTCGCAGAAGATCAACGCTGTTCACAAGGGCGACATCGAAAGTGCTGATATCTATCGCGAGAGAGCCAAGGCGCTCTGGGAAGAGATCGAAGCGATCGAGGCTGCAAATCCGAAATTGGCAGAATTGGCGTCGGAGAGCGACAAGGTCAACAAAGCTGTTCAGCAATGGCAGATGACCGCAAAACAGGGCGAAGTCAACGCTGAGAAGATGTTCGGCTTGCAGGGGATCGGCAATGCCAAGCAAAAATACTTCGAGCTGACGGATGCGATTCGGAACTACCAGGCAGCAAGCAAAGAAGGCAATGCTGATGATATGGCTATGTGGCAGGCAAAGATTTCTGCGATCATGCAAGAAGTTGGCGCAATTCAGCAGGCCGTGCAGGAAAGCAACCTTGAATCGAGTGTCAAGCAACAAATTCTAAATATTATCCAGCAGTGTACGACAGCTGAGCATCAGCATAACGCTGCGATCAACCAGTCTGCGAAGTCATCCAGCGAACTTGAAAGCCAGATGACAAGTCTGCTGACGCGGATGTTCAGCCTTATGGCTGTGATCCGGACGATCAAGAGTCTGATCCAGAATACGGTTGATTATGTGTCTGAGTACTACGATAAGATGAACGAGATCCAGATCATCACGCAGAAGACAGACGCAGAGGTTGCTGAGCTTGGTGATACGTATCGCAGCCTTGCCGAGCAGATGAGTGTATCTTCTATGGAGATGGCGGACGCGGCGATTTACTTCACACGTCAAGGTCTTGGCGCGGAAGAGATCGAGAAGAGACTGAAGAACGTGACCATGTACGCGAAGACGGCGAACGTCGAGTTCCAGTCTGCGTCTGAAATCATCACGTCAGTGGTTAACTCCATGGGACTGGTCGAGCAGGAAGCGGAAGACGGACGGAATGCGACACAGCGCGTGGCAGACGTGTTCCTGAAGATCGGCGACAACGCCGCTACGAGCGGTCAGGAAATCGGCGAAGCGATGCAGAAGGCCGCTGCTTCCGCAGGTGCGTTCGGCGTATCGATGGAGTGGCTGGCGAGCTATATTGCAACCGTATCTGAGACGACCCGTCAGGAAGCACGGACAATTGGTACTGCGTTCAACACGATTATCGCTCGGTTGCACCAGATCAAACAAAGCGGGTACAACAGCGAAGACGAGACGAAGGTTAACGATATCGCGAAAGCTTTGTCCAAGGTTGACATCGTGCTGATGGACCAGGCTGGTAACTGGCGTGACATGGAAGACATCCTTGTCGATTTGGCAGGCAAGTGGGGAGACCTGGACGGCAAAACAAAATCATATATCGCAACAACAATGGCTGGCGTCAAACAGCAGAACGTATTCCTGGCGCTGATGAACGACATGAGTAAGGGCGCCGAGAACGGGAGCCGTGCTTTCGAGCTGTATAACCTTGCAATGGATTCAGCCGGGACGGCATCCGAGAAGTACGCAACATGGACTGACAGCGTAACGGCTGCGCAGGAACGTCTGACAGTTGCGCAGGAGAAGTTCTACTCGCTGCTGGATGCGAGCGTGATCAAGGGCTGGTATAACGGGCTGGCTGACTTTGTGAATATGATCAACGCAGGTTCCGAAGCGATGAATGGATGGAATATAGCTATTCCTGCCATTATTGCCGGTATAACTGCTCTTGTTGCTATTGTTAAAAACTTTGCGGCAATATCTTCGGCGTTGCTTGCGCATCCTGTTATTGCGACTATTGCTGCTATTTCCGTTGCGGTTGTAGGATTAACAACGGTTATCAGCGGTATTGCAGCAGAGGTCGGAAGTGCGAAGCAGCGTTTTGACGAAGCGAATCAGGCACTATCGGAAAGCAGAGACAGAATACAACAGCTCACTGCGGCTCAAGGACAGGTAGACAATATCTTTGGAAATCTTGGCGAAGATGCCAGAATGACAGCAGAGGATCTTGAAAAGTACAACACCAATCTCGATCAAATTGCCAAGATATCTCCTAACGCGAAACAGATCGTAGACGAACTCAGAAATGGGTTCATCAACCAGTCCGAAGCGGCAGCGATGCTGAACGAAGAGCTTGAACGGCTGGTTGAGAATGAAAAGAAGTACAGCGAACTGCAACTTCTCAAGAAGTATGCAAACTGGACTCCAGGCGATACGTCCAGCGATTCCATGCTGTATTATATGCAAACGTCGTGGACTGACTGGGCGTCCCAATATAGTCAGATGGATAACTGGTCGGCTGCTGACAAATTTGCTTATAACCTGAAACAAAACTGGATGGACACAAGCAGCGTCAGAAAAATGCCAGAGGAAGTCAAGAAACTGATCGACGAAACCAGAAAGAGTTTACGTGACAGCGACATGACAGAAGACGAGCAATGGGGAATTATCGGCCAAATGGTCTGGCAGGAGTTTGTCGGATCTGACTCATATTCTCTTGCGGATGCGCTGAAGGAAAAAGCGAAGAGCGTTGTTAACGAAGTTGTGAATACCTTGGGCGCCAATCTCGACGGCACGGAAATAAAGGCGCTTCAGCGTCAGTTGATGAATTTGCTTATTGGTCCTGACGGCGAAATGAGCGAAGAAGAGTACAAAGATATCGGAAACAAGATTGCCAGATTTATGTCTGATGTCATGAATGACGGGATCAAGTTTTCAGATATCGATATGTCAGAGGCTATTATTGATTCCATGTTCTCTGATGGCAGAGCTTCCGGTATTTTCGAAGAACAAGGAGAAGCATTCTCAAGCAGTTTCCTGAAAGGGTATAGGAAAGCAATTGCTGCTGGATTCTCTGATTCTGATATTGCAAGAATATTCGAAGAGTCCGGACTTCCGACGATGGAACTGGATCGTATTGGCGAAATCGTTACAGAACATTTACAGCAGTCAATTGCGGATGCATTAGGTTCAGAAGATTGGCTGTCTTTGCTTGACTGGAATGAGAAGTGGGACGATCTCGATCTTTCAACGCTGAAGCTTGTTCGGGATTGCATGGACCTCGGAATCGAGATTGAAGATATAGACGAGCTTCTTGCGGATTCAAATTCTCCTCAGGAGTTTGCTGAAAAGTTGAAACATATTGGGGAAGAAGCTGGACTTGCCAAAGAAGAAGTTGATGACACAACAGATTCTATTACTGATCTTGCGAAAGAAATCAAGACAAGCGTAACTGAGATTGACAAGATCAACGAAGTATTGGAAAAACTGAACAACGGTGAGGACGTAAGCCTGAGCGACATGCTTGATCTTGCGTCTGCGCATCCTGAAATCCTCGGAGCTATCAACGACCTTGATGCGTTGAAGAAGAAGCTGGATGAGGTACGTGGCGCAACACAGCAAGGTGTATGGAACGACACATACAACATGCTGCTGGATAACTCCGACGTAATGAAGAATAGTCCGTTTGCAGACATGATGACCGATAATGTCACAACATTACGGGAATATCTGAAATCTCTCGAAGAGGGGTCCGCTGCATACGAACAGCTGTCAACGTATCTGGAACTGGCAACGACAAACTTCCTTGCTGCGGCTGGAATTCTTGACAAGATTAACCCTGATAAGATCAAGGAAATTCAGAATGCTTTGTTCTCCGGAAGTAATGTTGATTTGAACAACAGACCGACGGTAGATGCAAGCAAGCTGGCAGCAGCCGGATGGGGAGATGTGGGAAGCGGAATCGCGACTGTATTCTCGAACTCTTATAGCGCAGGCAAAGAAGGTATTAAGTGGAATCAGGATGTTATTGTCAGCGTAACACCAATCCTTGAAAACGGAGAAGTTATGAGTCCTGAAGCGCTTGATGCTTATATGGACGAACTGTTCGCAAAGAGTGGGAATATCGACGAGCTGAAGGCAAACGACGATAAAGGCCTGATCATTGATGTGACGGCGCTTGCTGACGGGGAATCATTTGATGATGCAGAAGCAAGGGTTTCACAACTTATGGAATTGCTGCATCAGTTGCAGGAATTATTATATGGCACTCCACCCGAAGAACAGTCATGGCTTGAAAAACAGGCGGCGGCAGCGGCTGAAGCAGCAGAACAGTCATGGGCAGAGAGCAACAATTTTGTTGGTCAGATTTCTGAATTGCAGGGTGCGATGGAAAGCGGCATTGCTGCTGCGATGGAGGTCTGGGATGGATATACAGACCAGATGAAAGAGGCCATAGCAAAGGAATATCCTGAACTTATTCAGGCGATGGCGGAAGTCGAAAAGCAACTGAAGGAAGACAGCACTGCGACAGAGATTGAAACGAAAGCCCAGAAAGATCTGAACAAGGCGCTTGATAACGCATCGAAATATGCTAAGGCAACGAATTTCCAGAACACCTACAAAGCTATTAAACAACTGCGTGAAGGAACAATAAGTGCCACTCAAGCTTATGAGACATGGAATAGCGAACTTGATAAGGTTAGGAAGGCCAACGAGGACATTATCGATGTCGAGGCAAAGATGGCTAAAGGGACGCAAGCTTCAGTTAATGATGTTAAGAATCTTGCTGATGTACTTGGCTTGTCTGCGGATGAGATTATTGCAAACTGGCCTGAAGCCGTGGCAATGTTTGACGAGCTTACAGGTGAAGCCGGCGAACTGATCGATGTATTCAATGCACTGAACGAGGCGGCATTCATCAAGATTACTGGTACAAGCGAAGCTGACTTCAGCAACATCCAGAACGGCTTGATTTCTACGAAGAACATGGCTGATGATGTTATCGATGCGCTGATCAGAACTGGACAATGGAAGGTCGAGACTATTCCGTTGAACACCGAAGCATGGGTGCAGCAGGAAGGCGGAGGCTGGCAACTCGAACACCTGACCGGTATGCAGCAAATCCTGAAGCCTGCCGGCAACAACCCTCTCGGAAGAGGATCCGGAAGAGATACCGACACCGGAGGCGGTGGCGGAGGCGGAGGAGGTGGCGGCGGCGGTAAAACCCAGAGCGGGAAGAGCGACGTCGACAAACTCCTCGACCGGATGAAGAGTACGGACGAGACGCACGACTACACGATGAAATTCCTGGAGGCGCAGAAGGAATACTTCGAGACGCAGGGACTGATCCAGGGCGTCATCAAGACGCTGGAGATGGAGCGGCAGGAATACCACAAGCAGGAAAAGGTCATCGAGAAGCACATCAAGCAGATCGAGAAACTGCTGAAGACAAAGCGGAAGCAACTCAAGTCCACGCAGGAAGGCACCGAGGAATACACAAAGCTGAAGAAGGAAATTGCCCAGCTGGAAGGCGAGCTGAGCAACTACGAGACGGAACTGCTGAAGACGAAGACCGCTGAAGAGCAGGCAGCGAAAGCAGCCGAGGAGCAGCGAAAGAAAGTACGGCAGATGGAAGCCGACATCCAGAACCTGATCTACAAGGCGATCCAGGACCGGGAGCAGAAGCGGAAGAGCATGCTGAGCGCAGAGATCCAGATGGAGACCAAGGTACTGGAGATCATCAAGAAGCGGTACGAGGTCGAGCGGGACGAGATTCTGGCGGCGACGGAAGCGCGGATCAGCGCGTTGCAGGAGGAGAAAGACCTGCTGAGCGAACAGCTGGAAATCCGCAAGCAGATGGAGGAAAAGGAAGACAAGGCCGCGAAGCTGTCGCAGCTTGAGGCGCAGTATCAGCGGATCGTTGCCGACCCGACGCGGAAGAAGGACGCGCAGAAAATCAAAGACCAGATCGACGACCTGCGGAAGGAAATCGCCTGGGATACCGCCGAGGAAGAAGTCAAGGCGCAGCAGGATTCCATCGACCAGCAGATCACGAGCCTGGAAGACTACAAGACCTACATCAACGAATACTACGAAGACCTGTTCAACAACCCGAAGAAGCTCATCGAAGAGATGGAAGAGATCATGAAGATGAGCGACGAGGAGATCATCGAGTGGCTGAAGCAGAACGACGAGGAATACAAGAACGCCTCGGAGGCGGCGAAGAAGCAGATGATCGAGAGCTGGGAGGATACGCTGCTGGAGAGTGCCGGCAAGACGCGGGACTACTGGAACGAAGTGTATTCAATCATGGAGCAGGGCGACGACGCGATCATCGAATTCCTGAAGGAACACAGCGCGGAGTACGCGGCGGCAGGCAAAGCCCAGGCGGAAGCGTATGTGGACGAATGGAAGCAGCAGCTGGAGGACCTGAAGAAAGCATTGCAGGACGCGCAGCCTGATGAGCCGACACCGGTATCGCCGACACCGACGGACGACACCGGAGATACCGGAGGATCCGGCGGGGGCGGCGGTGGAGGCGGAGGCGGAGGAAAGACTCCGAAGACACCGACCACCAAGTTTGGCTACTGGTTTGCGGACAGAAACGTGAACCGGAAGTACGACTCCGGCAAGGTGTACGACACAAGCGCAGCCGCGCTGACAGCCGGTACAGCCAAGCGGGACAATGTTGTCGCGGGCTACCGAGACAAGGGCGAGTACGACAAGATCGCGAACATCGGCGCCATCGCAACCTACCTGAAGGGCGGACTTGCGAGCAAGACCGGACTGGCATGGCTGGACGGAACGCAGCAGGATCCTGAGCGGGTTCTGAGTCCTTACCAGACAAAGCTGTTCGAAACGATGGTGACAGCGCTGGAGCGGATCAGCACGGTATCGGTCACCAGCATGCCAAACTACGGGAACGTGCAGACAGCAAACAGCGGAGGCGGGGACGTCAACGTTGGCGACATCATCGTGAACGTAGACAACCTGGATACGGACGACGACTACGAGACGATGGCCGAGAAGGTCAGCGACATCCTGATGGAGCGGATCGGACGGACTGCCGTGGTCGGCGGACTGAGGATCAACGCAACATAAGACCAACGGAGGGACGGGCAACACCGCCCCTCCTCTTTTATGGCGGTGAAGAAAAATGACAGTAATAGATTTTAACTATACGGAAGACCAAATTATCTATGACGCCAGTACGGCGACGATTGAAATAGTAGACAACAACCCGGATGAATACGAAGGCGATTACAGAGGCGTGGAGAACGGGTTTATCTATAACGGCACGGCAAGCAGCGTATTCCATGTGGAATGCCTGCAAGACGCGGCGGCGAAGTGGTTCGAGGGTCCTGACTTCGACGTGTACGACGCGACGGTGGCATACGGCAACGGAGGGATCCTGTACGGCAAGTCCGTGAAGCCGAGAGTGCTGAAGCTGTCGTGCTACTACGAGGAGATCACGAACGAGCAGCGGGAGCAGATCAGGCGATGGCTGCACCGGAACACGAGCGGGAAGCTGCTGTTCATGGACAAGCCGTTTGTATACTGGAACGTGACGCCGACGAACGTGATCCCGGGGAAGAAATACCTGGATACGGCTGGACTGTACAGCGGGACATTCGAGATCGAGTTCACGGCGTATAACCCGTTCGGCTACCTGACGCGGCTTGCGAACAGCGGATCGGAGGACGACGACGCAAACGATTACTGTGACCTGATCCACGAGAATGACATGCCGACGCGGCCTTCGGTGCGCAGCACGACATTCAACGTATACAACCCGGGGCGGGAGGTGTGCGGCCTGTCGATCACGCTGAGCGGAACGGTCGATCACGCGATCGAGTTCCTGAACACGACGAACAAGACAAGGTGCATCCTCCAGCAGTTGCCGGCGAACAACCTGATGCTGGAGATCAACGGCGACAACGGCACGATCAAGACATACGTGCGGGGCGACAGGGCGAACGCAGACCTGGGGTACGCGTACCACGACAGGGGATACATCGCGCTGGACCCGGGGATGAACACGATCACGATCATGGAGCAGACGGACGGCGGAAGCTGGAACATCCCGCGAACGCTGAACCTGACAAGCATCGAAATTGACTACGCGCCGAGGATTCTGTAAAGGAATGGAGGTGAAGGCGGCATATGGAAGACATTTCCAATATCGGCGTATATGACTACGGGCGACGAAAAATGTGCGACCTGTACGACTCGCAGGTAAAGCTGGTCGGGCAGGCGTATAACATTGACTTCATCGAGAACAAAGACGGCGTGAACACGCTGACATTCTGCATCCCGTACATGACGGGCGAGGAAGAGAACGTGCGCTGGCAGTTTATGAAGAACGAATACCTGATCCGCCTGTACCGGAACGGGAAGGAACCTGAGTGGTTTGTGGCCAACAAGCCGGTAAAGAAGAAGGCGAAGGACGGCATCGTCGGGACGGTGAGCTGCAACGGGACACCGATCCTGCTGAAGACGAAGAATATCTACCAGGAGTTCGACGACGAGAACGGCATCGGGACGATCCGGTACGTGATGGAGCAAATCCTGAAGGGAACAGGGTGGCATCTGGGCTACTGCGAGGTGCTGATGGAGGCTGACGGCGAGACGGAGAAGATCCGGTCGCTACAGGCGACGGGAAACACCGGTGCGCTGGGGCTGATCAACAACGCCTGCGACCTGTTCCAGTGCAGACCGATCTATCATACGGAGACGCAGACGGTGGATATCCTGGGCGTTAAGACGCGGGACATGCTGTTCGAGGCAGAGGTTGGGCGAAACCTGAATTCGCTCCAGACGACATTCACGTCCGATGACATCATCACACGGCTGTACGTGGAGGGCGAATACGGCGACCACGGGTACGTGGGCATTGACGACGTGAACCCGACAGGGCTGAGCTACCTGATGGACTTCGACTACTACAGGGAGATCGGGGTATTCACAGAAGAACACGAAGCGGCGCTGGCGGAATACCTGCCGGCGATCCAGGACGTGGTGAACAAGATCCGGAAGAACCGGAAGGACATTACGAAGATCGAGGATCAGATCAACGAGCTGATCGGACAGTGTAAACTGATCGTGTTCTACGACGAGTACGGCTACGAAAGCCCGACGTACGTGTACGGCGATCCGACAGACGAGCAGAAACACCTGGCAGTCGGCGACGAGGTTCTGGTATTGCAGGAAGACGGCGAATACCGGCACGAGGTGATCACCAGTACGCCGGAAGCGTTGATCCACGAAGGCGACTACGGCATCGCGAAGTTTGCGACACCGTCGGCAGGCGTGATCGGCGCCGGAGAAGTATCCATCGAGGCGAAGGAAAAGCAGATCGCCAACCTTGAAAAGAGGAAAGCGTCGACTGTCAAGGAAGACAAGATCGCCGAGTATGAGAAAGAGATCGAACGGCTGAACGACGAGATCGATCTGGTGTATTACGGCGTTGGCTACGCGGACGACGAGATGCGCGAGCGGATGGCGCAGGACTACATCCCGTCCGGCTACGACGGCAACGCGGATATGGTGAACCGCAAGATCGTGCCGGCGCAGAACTTTATCGATAAAGGTTACACCGACTTCAACGGAACGTACGGGACGATCTACAGCCAGAGCTTCAGCGCAGGGGCGACGGAAGACTACGACTTCAGCTACGGGCAGAACGTCATCATCGACGCGACATGCGTGAAGGCGAACGGCGCGGTTCTCTCGGAAAGTGAGCTGGAAACATACCTGCGCGGCGTTGTGTCGAACAGCACAAGCAGTGGAGCAACGCTGATGGAATGCGACAGTCAGGATCTGATCCTTCGGGTGGATCCGGTAGCGAAGGGCGAAACACCTGACCAGGCATTCGCACGATCCGGAGCATGGTGCATCGAGCTGCACAACATGCAGGCAAGCTGGGATCGGGTACGCGCAAGCTATGACTGGTTTGGGGACGAAGACATCGACCCTGCTGGAATCCTTGACGACGTCACGCGGGTGCGGACAGAAGGCATCTACTCGCAGATGGCAAGGGTTGTCGGCGAAGGCGGACTGCTGGACGAGCTGAAGGGATACATCAGCATTGAAAACATGATGCTGATGGAACAGGACGAGATCGAGGCAACGTTCATCGTGGCGATGGGCGACCTGCTGAGGGACGGCAAGTGGCAGAACAACAACTACGTCGTCGGGCAGGAAGAGGCACTGTACGCGGACGCTATGGACCGGATGAAGATCATGAGCAGGCCGAAGGCGGCGTACACGTTCAGCTACGTGCGGATGATGGAAGAATACGGTGTACCGAACGAGAAGATCAAGATCAACGCGATTATGAGGATCCACGACGATGACCTGAACGTACACGCAAACCTGTTCGTGACCAGGATCACGACGGGGATCGACCGGAAGAACGTCGGGAACATTGAAGTGTCTACGGAAGATATCACGCTTGGAACCAACGACCTTGGATCGCTGTTGAGCCGGATGAGCCAGCTGGCTGACCTGATCGAGCAGAAGAACGCGATCTATAACCGGGCGGAGGCGATCAGCAAGAGCGGGACGTTCTTTGCGGATCGGCTGAACGGAATGATTGACGTGACGCGGAACAAGATCCTGTCGAGCGTATCGAACTGGTATACAGACGATCAGGGGAATATGGTGTTCGTCAGTGCGGATGAAAGTAGCGCGATGATGTTAACAGGATCAGGACAGCTTCTATCTGATCGCAAAAATGAGGACGGTTCATGGGATTGGAGGACCGCGATCGACGGCCACGGAATTTGTGCGGATGAGATCATCACCGGGTTCCTCTCCGCAGATCGGATTGAATCTGGCAGCATTGCGGTCAGCAAGGTTGAACCCAACTTCGGATCGGAACTGATCATTACGGGCAACCCCGCGATCTCAGATTCGGCGAGGGAGTTCGACGAGACAATAGACTACCACAAGAACGATGTTGTGGTATATGACGGCGTCCTGTATATGTTCACGGAGGATAAACCGGCCGGCGAGTGGGACCCGAGTTGTGTCGTAAGGACAAGTATCACAACGCAGATCACGCTGATGCCTGACAGGATCCTGCAATACGTCGGCGAGGAAGGGTACTATAAAACGTACATCCAGCCGACAGATCCTTCACTTGATCCGGGATTCGACGGTGAATACGGATGCTACTGGATACAGACGGATAAGAATAAACAAAAAATAAATACATGGCGGGATCTGTCAACAGTAACATGGGGGAGCCTTGCAGATACTACATGGGGTGTTCTCCGTGGATATCTTAAAATAATGTGCTGGGACGGAACCAAATGGATGCCCGTATACGACGCATATGATATGGCTTCGGCGCATACTAAGATCGAACAGAACAAGTATGAGATTAAACTGGAGGCAGAACGTCGGAATAAATTAGAAGGAGATCTTAGAACAGAAATTTCCATAACAGCCGACAGTATCACGCAAACAGTCAAAGAGAACTACGCTACGAAGGCTACACTCCAATTGACGGCTGGCGGCAAGATCACATTAACATCTGAAAACTTTTCTCATCTTGGAGCTTCAACAAGCGGAATCTATATTACACCTACATCGATCTCTGTTAATACAAACGGCAGCATGTCAATCGGTGCAGGCGGTGCTATGACTGTTAGTGCAAGTGGTGCGCTGAACATTACTGGCGGGACAATGAGCGTTACTGCAAACGGAAGCCTGACAATCGGAGCAAATGGATCACTGACAGTTAACGGCGGATCAATGACGCTTTCAGCCGGAACAATGACTATCAGTGGAGGAAGCTTGACAATTAACGGTGGTACGTTCTCACTAACAAGCACATATTTTAATGTGGCGACAGACGGTCGGATTACATGTACTGGCGGAACAATCGGAGGATTCACTATTGGTGCAAATTCATTAACAGCAGGCTCAAATACGTCAAAGAAATATGTTCAGGTAGCCAATTCAGGATTTGCGTTTGCTGCTGGTAAATATAACACAACAGCAGAGATTTATCCGTTTTGTGTCGATCTATCTGGCAATGTTTGGATCAGCAGCTTAAAAGTTAAAAAGAGTAGTAGTGAATGGGAAGAAATTGATTTCACAAAATTTGACGACGATGACGGTTTTGACAAACTGAAATATCAGACAGTTAAGTCAGTTAAAACAGAAGGTGACACTACAACCGTAACCCTGTCAAACGGCGCATCATTTACAGCAGGTGGCTAAAGAACTCTGGTCCTTTGCGCGGTAACGCGCATCGAATAACCCTCCTAAACGGGGGAACTCTTGACAAAGACAATCCCGTAGAAAGCGGAGCAAAATGCTCCGTGTCTCGAACGACTATCGAAAACACGCAAAAGCGGAAGTGAGTAGAGTAGGATCAAGCGATCCGAAACGGAGGGGATCCCGCTACGGGATTAAGATATAGTCTGATCTGCATGGCGACATGCAGCAGCCGAAAGGCGGGTGGGGAGCAGCGATCCTCGCCGAACAACAATGCGAAACCTTTCAGTATTACAGGTTACGGCGCAGATGATAACCCTCATGGAACAAACCATGGGTCAATATCCAAAACGTTCCTGGCAAGCAAGAGCTATTTCTATTTTAATACGGCCAACCATGGCAGTCATTGTTGGTCACTGACATAAATAAAGGAGATAAAGGCAAAATGAAAATGACACAGAAGCAGGCAATTGAAGCATACAAAGTGATCCGGAAACTGGAGTATCAGGACATGCCGGGGGCTACGGCGATGATGATCTTCCGGACGAGAAAAGCGCTGGAGCCTCAGTTCGAGTTCCAGGACGGCGAGGAGCGGAAGGCGCTGGAAAGCCTTGGCGCTAAGATCAACGACATCGGGATTATCGACTTTCCGGACGGCGACGCGCAGCAGAAGTACATCGACAAGATGGAGGAGATCGGCGAGATCGAGGTCGAGGTTAACCTCAAGAAACAGACCATTGACATCACGGATCTGAAGCTGAACGCGAAGGACATCGAGGCGCTGGAAACGATCATGGAAATTGTTTGCTGAGAAAAGAGACACTTTAATTATACAATAGGGAGGGAACCAAAGCTGTCGCCATGCGCGGCAGCTTTCCTCTTTTTATTGGAAAGAAACGGGGTGACACAATGGGCAGCGTAACAGCGAAATTCTCGAGGACAAGACAGTCTGTCACCCGTGCGCTGTATCGGCATGACTACGGGCAAACACTGAAGCTGGAAGGATTCGATGTTGGCGGATCGGTCGAGGTTCACTACGGCAACAAGGGCGACGAGCAGACGATCGTCAAGTTCGGCCCTGAAGATGGGATCGAGATCCCCGACGAGTTGCTGACGACCGGCAAGGACATTGATGCCTGGATCTTCATGCACGACAAGGAGCATAACGGCGAGACAACGTACCACGTCATCATCCCTGTTATGGAACGGCAGATGGCCGGCGAGGACCCGAAAACGCAGGTTGTGGACTATATCCTGATCGGCGGCACGGCGAGCGACATCGACGGCACAGGCCAGAACACGATTGACTACATCTTCAGCGGCGGCGACGCCAACAACATCGCAGGGACAGGAGTGATAACGGGATGATTATCAGAGCAAGAATCGCTCCCGTACGGGACACGCGGGAGAACTGGGCGGCGCATCCGGAGTTTATTCCGATGAAGGGCGAGCTGGTTATCTACACAGACTATCGGACGATCATGGAGCCGGACGGGAAGGTAAAGCTGATCCCGGGCATCAAGGTGGGCGACGGCGAGACATCAGTCGAGTTGCTGCCATTCATCGGCGGCGACGGCTCGGTGCCGGTGTACTACAACGAACTGCAAGGCCTGCCGACGATCAACGGCACGACCATACTCGGGAATATGACGGCGGAGGATCTTGGACTTCAGAAGGCCGGGAACTATCCGGAGAAGCCTTTAACTGCCGAGGACATCGACAAGATTATCGATGAATCCGACAGCGAGGATACAGACTAAAAAATCTATAGAAAGGGGAGCATCAAATGGCAGAGGACATCAACATCGTACTTGACGGCGAGTATGCAAACGATAAAAGCATTGCCCAACTGTGGAAACGGATCAAGCAGACGTTCGTGCGCAAAGACGGCGACAAGGTTCTGAGCGACAACAACTTCTCTGACGCCGACAAGCATAAGCTGGACGGGCTGACACCGTACGAGCTGCCGGTTGCGAGCGACAGTACGCTGGGCGGCATCAAGATTGGCGCTGGGCTTGCGATCGACCAGAACGGCGTTGTGAGCGTTGAGAGTGCCGGCGCGGTGGAATGGTCTGACGTGCAGGACACGCCGACGACGCTGGAAGGCTACGGCATCACCGACGCTGCAAGCGCGGAAGACGTTGACGAAGCGCTACAGGGTATCACAGCCGAGCTGGAAGAGATGGACACCAAGATCGACGAAGTGCGCGAAGAAGTGACGAAAGTCTACAAGTACTGCGGCACGGTGGAGACGGTAGCTGACCTGGCGGAGATCGCGGAGAAGCACAACGGCGATATCTACGACGTCGTGGAAGACGGCCACAACTACGCCTGGAACGAAGATGAAGAGCGCTGGGATGACCTGGGCGGCACGTTCCGGATCAGGCCACTGACGGAGCATGACATCGACGTGATCACGGGCTACGCGAGCGACGCTGAAGTGCTGGACGAGCTGCTGGAGAATGGCGGTGAGATCGAGCTTGGCGACGACATCGAGATCAGCGGCCAGAAGACGATCACCGAAGACGTCGTGATTAACCTGAACGGCTACGAGCTGACGAGCGATCTGGCGAAGAGCGAGAAGAAAGAACTGTTCATCGTTGACGGCGGGAAGCTGACCATCAAGGGCGAAGGCAGCATCAGCGCCAACTACCGGATCGCGGCAGCGCTGAACGGCGGCGTGATCGAGATCGACGGCGGCGACTTTGACGCAGGCGACGTGGCACTGGCGGTGAGCGGCGAAGGGTCGGCGGTCGTGTTCAACGACGGCTATCTGACGGCGGTCGAAGGCGGCATTGGTGCGTTCAACGGCGGCGAGATCGTCATGAACGGCGGTACGCTGGAGATCAGCGACAACTTCGCACTGTTCACCAACGGCACTGACGGCATGGGCGGCAACACGATCACGATGAACGGCGGTACGCTGGTCGGGCGGATCGAGAGCGCCGGGTATGAAGCCTGCGGCGTGTACATCGCGAACAACGACGAGTTCATCATGAACGGCGGCGAGATCATGGCAGTGGACGGCGCCGGCCTGCTGATGAGAGCCGGACACGTTGTGATCAACGACGGCACGATCATGGCGACAGGCACAGCCGGAACGACAGGCTATATCGGCGACAATAAGACCAAGATGACCAAGAGCGCGGTGATCTATCACGAGAGCGCGAACTATCCGGGGAAAGCCGGCATGCAGCTGGAGATTAAGGGCGGTACATTCGTAGGCGTGGACCACAGCCTGGAGATTCTCAGCAATGAAGCAACTCCTAACGTCATCGTAACCGGAGGTGCATTTACCCCGGATTACCCCGAGGCGTAAGGGGTGATTCAGGATGGCAGAAGTACGAAACGACGAATACCTGGATTACGAAGGAGTCGAGAAGTTCTGGGACAGGATCAAGCGCAGGTACGACGGAAAACTGGACAGCGTCGTGAACCGTGACGACTCGATCCGCGTCACGAACAAACGCGAGATTTCGGTCAACATCTCTCCTGCTGAAGACAACACACTTCAGCTCAAAACCAAGGCAGGCGAAAGGGGACTTTACGTTCCTGCCGTGAAGAAACTGCACAAGCTGACATTCGGAGCCGGACAGGCGTTTGTCTACGACGGATCCGAAGATGTCACCGTACCTGTATATCAGGGCGAAATCGAAGAGTAACAAAAATGGAGGAAAAAGATCATGAGTAAAGCAACTGAAAACACCAACTGGGAAATTGACTATACTATTGCCGCTGCCGGCGATAAGACGTTTACCCTTGCTACTGAAAACAAATTTGTTGATCGCGACATCGCTATCACCGTAACAACCCCCGAAGGCGCTCTGGGCGCCGGCACCGGTTCCGCCGAAGCGAGTTCCGATATCAGCGGATTGCTTGGCACCGCGTCCGCTTCTCAGCCGGCTTCCGGCCACTATGTGAAGGTCGAAGGCACTGCCAACGTAGCTGTCGCTACTTCCGGCTGGGTTGACGAAGGCGATGACGTCGACGTAAGCATTGCGGATGTATACTATCCGATCACCGAAGGTGCGCAGACTATCACCGGCGGCGGACTGAGCGAAGGCGCGAAGAGCGTTGCCATCAACTCCGACGGCGCGTATGACGGCTCCAGCTACGACACCAGCGACAAGATCAAGTTCGAATCCGGCGAAGCTGCCGGCGTGTACAAGATCCATCCCAGCGGCTCCGCGACCGTGAACCGTGCCGCCGTGACCAAGCAGGTCACCCAGGACGGCTACTTCCCGGAAGACGGCAGCGCCCAGACAGCGATCGCCGCTGACAGCGAGACCGTTTCCATTCCGGAGACCGCTTACTACATCAAAAAGTCCACGCTGAGCGCCAGCTCCGTGACTCCCTCCACCGTTGCGCAGACCGTGACGATCGGCGAAGGTTATGCTCCGGCTGACCGCACCGTGACCGTTGCCGCGATGGATCCCGGCGCTGCTTCTTCCAGCACCGCCAACACCGGCCTCAGCACCTACTTCGACGCCGGTACTTCCAGCGACCATGACGTGAGCATCACGCCTCAGCACAGCGTTGACACCGCCGGCTACCTGGCCGCGACCGCGAATCCCGTGGACGGCACCCCGGCGTACTACAGCATCAAAGAGCAGACCGTAACCGAGACCGCCACGACCGTGAGCGGCACGACCGCCACCCGTGGTACCCGTACGGAGAGTGCCGGCTGGAAAGACACCGCCGAAACGCTGGACAACGCGACCTTCGCGAACAGCGCAACAAGCGGCGAGACCTACGTCGACATTTCCGGCACGACCGCCGCTCCCGTTCTGGTCAGCGGTGACTACCTGTACATCAACGAAGGCTGGACCGACAACCTGAAGATCAGCCTGGCCAAGCTGGTTCCGGACGGCTCCGACGTGAAGGGTCACAGCGAGTACATCCTGAGCGGACACTCCGCTTACGACGATGACGGCGCCCTGGTCGCCGGTTCCATCCAGACCTACGACGGAACTTATACCATTTCCTAATCAAAACACCGAAAGGGATGAATGACGTATGGCAACTTTGACCAATGGTGCTGTGCTTAGCGGCGAGATCACGATCACAAAACGCGTAGGCACACTGCTTACCCTTGCTACGGAAGGCAAATACGCAGACAAGGACGCGCAGTTCACAATTGGTGTTCAAAGTGCGGCGGCAGCAGCGAATACTGCTGCCGCCGATGCCGACGTCGAGTCAACCGACAGCGGCAGTATCGGAGGAACCAATATCAGCAACGTGATCGGTGCCAAGTCTGACAGCGAACCATCAAGCGGCTATTATATTCGTGTTAAGGCTACCGGGTCAGGTAGTTCCAAAGTTACTTCGGCAGGTTGGCTCGAGGCCGGCTCGATGGACACCGCATCCACGACAGCGACAAAGTTTTTCCCGGTCGACGCGGCGAGCGTCGCGGTATCCGGGAGCAACACGGTGACGCCTTCCGCGAGCATCAGCGGAACGAACGTCACACTGAGCAATACCAACAACGGAATCTCGGTCACATCTACAGGCGGCGGGACGGCAAGCGCCAGCGCGGCAGCGACGTCCACGGCGGCAGGATATGTGCCAAACAACACGCAGATGGGAAGCGCGACGATCAACGCAGGCAGCGTGACGACGACGGCTTCTACTTTTATTTCTGGGGTGACCATCGAAAAGCCAAGCACGGGGACGCGTACATTCGCCGTGACCGTACCGAACGGCAACTCCACTGTTACATTCACGTTCAACGTTGATTCCAGCGGCAATGTGGTCATCAGTTAAGGAGGGGAAAGGTTATGCCAAATAATTCTCTGAGCTTCGGGGTTGATGTTCTTCCGAACACAACCGGAACATATAATCTTGGAAACGAAAGCAAACAATGGAAAGTAAACGGCAAGACACTTGGCGACGCATGCGAGAAGGGCGTGGACACGCAGATTATGGCGGGATCGTCCAGCGCGGCGCTGCCGACAACGGCAGCCGTTGCTTACTTTGTAGAACATAAAGGATATTCAACACTGGGCGTCCGGGTAGACGGGACGACACTTATCTTTGAATAATCGGTAAACGAAGGGAGATGGATCTCGTGCCAGATCTTGAACATCTTAAAGTAGGAAGTACTACATACGATATAAAGGATCCTACGAAAGTATCCAACGTAGGATATGATACAACGAACAAAGCCATCACGAAAACGTTGAATGGCGTTACGACCCAGGTTGTGACTGCGAGCGATATCATCGGTGCCGAAGTCGGCACGGCGGTTACGGACTGGCTGGATGAACACTGCGCCGATAGCGAGACTGTCGGTATCGACGATACGCTGACTATCCATCACGCGGCGGCTGACGCAAAGTCTACCGGCGACCGGATTAGCGAGCTGGTAGAAGTGAGTGATACGACACCAGAGTCTACCTGGAATAAGGTATGGGTGAAGGAAACTGTTAATGATGATGTTGTGGTCCCGACCAATACTGAGCTTCAGGGAGTTGAAGCGCTGATTGCTCCGCCGTTCGATCAGAACGCAAACTATGCTGCCGGCAGCTATGTGACGAGGACTGTGAGCGGCGTTGAGAAGCTGTACAGGTTCACTTCGGCGCACACCGGAATATGGACCGGAACGGATGCAGTAGAGACCAAGGTCGGAAATGACATCTCTGACGTAAAGAGTGCAATAAGTGGGAATGTTCTTGATTTAGAAAACATTGTGGGCGTGTATGTTGGCGCAACACAGCAGAACGGATATAGGAACACAACAGGTGGATATTCAGGCACATCAAGTTATCACTCAAAAACAACAGATTTTATTCCTTGCTCCGAAGGTGATGTTTTTAAGTTTGTGGGTCTTTCTTCCGGTGCGTCTCCGTCTGCAATTTATTATGATTCATCAAAAGCAATAATTGACACAGAAAATAGCACAAAGGTAACAATCCCTTCGGGCGTCTCTTATGTAAAATTCTCGTCATATAATACAATTTCCGACCCAGTCACATTGCTTGTATATGCGGAAAACTGGTGTGAATTTCCACTTGCCGTTCATGTGCAGGACATGACGAGGATGCTATATGTTCTCGATAAAGATGATGGAATTCCACTTAATCTTGTAAATGGATATATAGACGCAAGAGATGGAATATTTAAATCCGACACAAGTGGCAGTTACAAGGCAACAAAAGATTATATCCCAGTTATTCCGGGAGCAAGTTATACGCTTGAAGATGGAAAACAAGGTATGCCTGCGGGATATGCGTTTTATGATGAAAACAAAGAATTCATTCCGGGTTCCGGCGTTTCTGGCTTCATAGTATTTGCATATTCATTCATATGCCCTGCAAATGCAAGGTATATTCGTCTGACAAGTTTTGACGAGAGCGGGGCGCATACCGTTAAACTCAAATTCACTGACGATTCAAAAATATTGAATGAAGTTGCTTTGCATCGTGGATACGATTATGCGCCTGTGTTGACAGGTGGATATATCAAATATACGAACGGTGAATGGGTAAACGATTCAACAGGCGAATACAAATGCACATGGTTTATTCCAATTATTGACGGCGTAAAATACGAAATCAAGGCAAGACCGAACGGAATTGCGGGATATGCCTTTTATAATGAAAATCACGTATTTATTGAAAATTCTGGCGGTTTGAATTTTAATGGAGTAATTCCATCCGGTGCAAAATATATTCGTTTTACAGATTTCGACCCGAACAAATTGCACACAAGCTACAATGTCCATTTGAGTGCGGTATTAAATGAAGATGTAGTAGAATATGATAACATTGTTGATAATGGATGGATTTTTACAGTTCCAACGTTGATTGATGGATATATTGATTACAGAACAGGGGGACGTTCAAGCAATTCATTTGGTGGTCAGTATAAATGCACCGAATACATTGAATTGCCTGATGGAATCAATCTCATAATCAATGCACATGGTGGCGGCGTGGCAGGATATGCGTTTTATGATGTAAATAAACAATTCATTCCAGATTCTGGTGGTATAACCAACAGAGAACCAATCATTCCGTCTGGCGCAAAATTTGTGCGTTTTACAGACTATAATCCAATAGCACTGCATGGCGATGTTTATTATATTTTCTGCACAAAAGCACAAAAAGAAATAGTTGAAGATAAAATAATAAACATTCAATGCGTTGGCGATTCTGTAACGGCAGGTATTTTCACAACCGGATCATTCACAAGTTTTTACGGTGACGGTCCATATCCGGCACAGTTGAACAAACTGCTGTTTGATGCCGGATACAAATATGCCAACGTGACAAATTGTGGGCATCCGGGAGAAAGAACTGTTGATATTGCAGTAAGATGTGGCGGTTTCCCGTGCTATTTTTCAGAAGATATAACGATACCGGGTGACGGTTCAGCGGTTAGCCTTGGCGTTGTATCAAATGTCGGTGGAAGAGCTGTTGGATCAATAATCAAGATTCCGTATGCTGACAGCACAGGAAATGATTATTGCGTTTATTTCACAAGAGGTGGTGATAATGCGACAAGTGGAGCAATTGTGCAAACCGTCTATATCAACGATGTGAAATACTTGTTGGACATTGACGATTCACATAATCAAAACAAACTGCGCAAAAAAACCGCTGACGGCGTTGATGTCACAATTACTGCCGGGACGTTATTGTTTACAAGTGACAACAGGGACGCAGATGTGAATATTTTCTATGGTGGATTAAACGATGGACAGTCAATGTCGTTACAACGTTTCTTGGATACAATGACAAGATGCGGAGCGATCAATGGTGGAAAGTATATCATGGTCGGCTCAACGCATCCTATCTGGAATAATTGGGACGGAATTACTGGCGATACTGCGGCGGAAAAATATCAGATGTATCTGCGGGAGATGAACCTTGCATTTGGCGTTCATTTCATTGATATGTACAAAGAATGGTTTGAACACGCAATGGAATACTCACTTGAAGCAGGATACTGGACTGACAAAACGCAAGCAGAATTGGAAGAAATGGAAGCGTTGTTAGCACAAAAAATCATCCCTTCAGAATTTACGGGTGACGGAACCGAAGGCGATGTACACCTTTCAATCGAAGGATATTATGTTTTCGCAAAATTGATTTTTGAAAGGCTGAAAATGTTGAATTATCTTAGTGATTAAGTGACCTTAAAGTATCCGAGGTAATTGTTTATGATAGCTAATATTATCGGATGGGTGATGTTACTTTCAATCGAAGTGTATATTTTGCACAATGAGAAAAAGAAACTGTATTTGTATGCTCTTTGGAGTGATGCACACTATTTATAACGTAAAGTGACCTGTCGGAGGTTAGACATGGAGAATACGGCGCAAAGCGGAATGATAGAGTTTGAGCAAACCTGTGAAAAATTGCTTGATGAACAAGACATACCAGAAAATACAAAAATATGGTTTCAAGTCAATATTTTGGATGTTGCACAAAATGTTTTTGAAAAGAAGTTATTAATTCAAAATAACCTTTAAGTTAGAGGCAAAACGTAAGACAATACAATACAACTATATGGACAAAATAGACATACGCCCTGCCGGCAGATCGCTGGCAGGGCTATAATTTGTAAAGGAATGATGGAAATGGCAGATACTACAGAACAAACTGAATATCTGGAATTAACACTGCCGGCGGCAGATGACCTTGTCGATATCGCCACGATCAACGCCAATATGACGATCATCGACACAGCCGTCGCACGGATCGAGAACCCTGGCGTCGAGAAGGAAGGTATGTTCCTGATTGTTAATGCAGAGGGCAAGGTTGAGCCGACTGCTGTGCCGAGCGCGAATGGGGTGAGCTTCTGATGGCAAATTATCTTGTGACAGATACTGAGCTTACCAGCGTTGCGAATGCGATCAGGTCGAAGGGCGGTACGAGTGCTGCTCTGACATTCCCGAGCGGATTCAACGATGCCATCGCGGCGATCAGCTCTGGTGGATATGAGAATGTGGTCACGCTTGGTTCAGATACTACACTGAAACTTACGCCGATACAAACATACAACATAGCAGCGTCATCGAGTATGCAGGTTTCAATTGTATGCACAAATAGCTTCTTCACAAACAAAATCTATCTTGGGCATAGAAATGCTGTTCTCAATTTAGTCAGACAGGCATCCAGCGAAGGTGGATATAGTTTTCACAACTTTCGCATTATAAATATAACAAGTGTAGCGATCAGCGAAAACCAAATGACAATGAATACATATATTGAAAACGACACAACAAGCAGTCAATTTATTCCAACGACTTGTTACTTAAGTCTGAATAAATTTGTCTTCTTTAATTTTTCATAAAGGAGTGATCATTAATGCCAGTAACAATAAACAGAGCGGCATTGAAAGTCAAAAATTCTAATGGAACGTACGTCAGCGTTGACGCCGTATCCGAGGGAACCACTGCGGAGAAGGTGGCTCAGATTAACCAGGCGGCGTTTGATGGCGTACAAGCCATCAACACGAAGGCCGGCGAAGTGACGTCCCAGCTGGCGAATGCTGGCGAAATGGAAGCGATGGTTGCTCCTCCGTTTGCGTCAAACACAGCGTATAAAGCCGGCCAGTATGTTATTCATACGAATAGCAGCAACGTAAACAAGTTATACAGGTTTAACGTAGACCACGCGGCAAACACCGCCTGGAGCGACTCTGAAGTTAGCGAAGTCAAACTCGGAAATGATGTAACCGATCTGAAGAGTGCTTTGAACACTATTGAAGAGAGCTTCTATAATGATGAAGGTGGATTTAATTACGCAACAGGCTATATTAACACAAGTGGAGAAATCGGAAGTACAGTTAATACAACTCCCATAGAAAACAGCGCATTTAAATTCAGAATTATACCGTATACTACCAAAGACATTTATGTAATTACTGGTACGGGCGGCGGTTCTCCCAGATTATGGTGTTTTACTGACGGTGATTATAAAATTCTTTCCCATGCTGATGCCAGTGCAACCGAAACTGAACGCACGTTAACAAACGGAGCAAACGGTTATTTAATCGTAAATTTCCTTGTTGCACAGACAAACAATTTAGTAAAAAGAACACCAGTTACAAATGGTCTTGCTCCGATTAACTCCCCTGTGTTTACAGGAACACCAACTGCCCCAAACGTTTCCGATAGTGATAATTCAACTAAAATAGCAAATACGCATTTCGTAAAGCAGATAACTGATGATTTTTATACAGAAACCAATATTGTCAATTTTGCAACAGGGTATGTAACAACAAGCGGAAATGTCGGGAGTGTGGTTGATACAACAATTCAATCAAATCCGGCGTTTTGTTATAGGATTATTCCATACAAGGCGAATGAGGAATATATCATTACCGGAACAGGCGGCGGGAATCCGAGACTGTGGTGTTTTACGGACGACCAATATGAAATAATTTCACATGCGGATGGAGCGGCGGTTGAAACAGACAAAAAAATAAGCAGTGAATCGGACGGCTTCCTGATTGTGAACTTTAATGCAAATCAAACAAGAAGCCTGAAAAAGCATGAATATATTGTTGATATCGAAACAGTAGATCAAATGGGTGAAATAGTCTATGAGACAATACCGATTTTTATTGACGGCGGCGGGTATATTAGTATAACAGACGGAAGTACTATCGAAAACCCGTCGAACAATACTTATATAGCCAGAGGGAACATTGAAGGATATAACAAATTAAAAGTATACACGACAGTATTCGGAACGCCCAAAGGTCTGGCATTTTATGGTGAGGATTATGCTTTCATTAGAGGATATCAAACGCTCACTCAGGGACTTTCCACTTTTGATATTCCCGCAAATGCTAAATATTTTAAATTGTGTTATCAATATGCGCTTGTGTCGAATAATACAGCGGTTGTCGGACGCTATATCTCTAACGAGGTTAAACACCTTACAACACTGGATCGCTATCTTTCAGATGAGCAAAAGCTACACGAGCAAGTATATTTCCCGACAACCGATTTCTGTGATATGAGATCGGAGTCGGATATCCCGGCAACCAGATCAGGACAAAATGCCATGCAGACCTATTACGATCTATACGACGGCCTTGTCAGCAGTTTTCCGTCCTATGTAACGAAAATTGATTGCGATGATATCATGGAAGATCTTGGTATAGAAAGACCGTCAAGGTTGTCCAACTATCCAATATATGCATACAAGTTTAAGCCGCCTGTAACATATAATGAATTTGGCAACAGCGGAACAACGTATGAGAGATATCCGAAGATATTGATCACAACAGGGACACACCCAGAATATATTGCCATATACTCAACATATCTGATGATGAAAAACATCTGCAATGAATGGTCAACCAACAAGGCATTGGAAGCATTGCGCTTCAACTGCGAGTTTTTCATTATTCCATGTTCAAACCCGTCCGGTGTTGATGACAATACATATACAAATAACAATACAAGCGTCAATACTGGTGGATATGGGGTAAACCTTAACAGAAATGCTCCTGTAAGCAATTGGCGGGAAAGTGGAGCAGGAACGGAAAACTATACAGGGCCTTCGGCAGGAAGCGAGTATGAAAACAAAGTGCTTGTTGAGATGCTGAAAGAGTTTAACCCGGATATATACATTGACCATCATAATTCTTTCGTTTCCCCGACAATGGCATGGTACGACATTCCGGACTGCACGGTTATTTCAGAAATGGCGCATCTTGGCGTCATCGAAACAACAAAGATGAAAGATACTTTTACAAATATCTTTCCTTCGTGGGATGACGATAACCGGGTGCTTGTTACTGTAAATAAGCAAGGGAACAACTACGGAAGAGGATACCGTGACTTGTACGGAGCGGAGCAGGGGTATATTTCATTCACTCTTGAAACCATGCAGTATTGCTGTTGGGACGGCGGCATATTATACGAGACATATAAGTACGCAAACGATAGATATCTTGTCGGAATTGCAACGAACGTGATAACGAATACATGCTTAATGCTCTGTCAGATTCTTTCGAGAAAGAAACTTTATTCGTAATTAGAAGTGACCTTAAATGACGTAAGTTGTTACAAACTAACTGGTACGTACAACAACTTGATGTAACCATTATTAAGGTTAGTGACTGTTAACTTAGACTAACCAACCCTAAAAAAGACAAAAAAAAGAGGGGCTACGCAAGTAGCCCCAATTCTTTTATCGTCTTATGAGTTGTATCTGGCGTGTGCTTCCTTCAGGTTGTCTGTCGTATATGTTATGTACTTCATGGTTGTGTCCAGTTTCTCGTGGCCGAGGATCAGGGAGATGGTCTGAATCGGCGCGCCGCGCTGAGCCATGCGAGTTGCCAGCGTACGGCGAAAACGATGCGGATGGATGTTCGGAATGCCGGTGATCTTCTCGAGCTGCTTCAGCATGGCGCGTACGCCACCAGGCTGGATCCTGCCGCCACGCAAACCAATGAACAGCGCCGGGTCATCGTCCTTTCTGGTATCGAAGTACAGATTCAGGAAGTGTACTGTCTGGTCGTCGAGGAACACCTTTCTCTCTTTGGAGCCTTTGCCGACGACTGTACATTCTTTGGTATTCAGGTTGACGTCGCTTCTGTTCAGCTCTGTGACCTCGCTGATACGGCATCCGGTGGACAACAGGAAGTGTGTGATTGCTCTGTCGCGAACTGTCTTGCAGTGTTCGAAGATAAGCTCGATTTCGAGATCAGAGTACGGATACTTCATCTTCTTCGATACCTTGATGGTCTCGAGGTTCACGACCGGATTGCGCTCAATCAGACTTTCTCTGAAGAGCCAGTTGAAGTAAGCGCACAGTACGTCGTACATGCCTCGCAGGCTGTTGTCACTCAGACCGCGCTTCTTCTCGTGATCGAGGAAGTCGCGCAGATGGTATACAGTGATCTCACGGGTCGCCACCTGAACGTAATCCATCATTTTGCAGATCTGGTACTCGTAATGCTCGATCGACTTCGGCGACAGGCCGCTGATGGACTTCGTGCTGAGGTAGATCTTTAGCAGATCATCGGAACAGGCGGAAACATCAGAGCTAACATGCTCAACCTCGAAAGCCTCGAGTTCGTTGGATAGGGTACGGAGCGCGGTATTGGATGCGGTGACGGTCAGTTTGTCGCTCAGGGAATTCTCAACACGGTTCATCAATAAGGCTTTAGCTTCAATAGACATAATCTTTGTTCTCCTTTTCAATTCGTAAATTTTTGTTTTTGGGCAAAAGAAAAAGCCACCGGCACAAGGCAGGTGGCTTTGGGGAAGGGAAACCTGGATACTAAGGAACCGAATCTACATCATTAATATCACCTCTGGAATCAAGATTTATGATCACATGTCTGGAAGGAGGAACATCCAGAATGTTTACATACAAGGAAGTAAACGCAATGATCGCGAGCTGGAAGAGCGACGGTCTCAGCAAGAGCGATATCGTAGTCAGGACTGCGAACGCCTGCATCGGCTGGCCTTACGTGTACGCGGGGCGCGGGGATATCTGCAACCCGACAAACCGGCGAGGGATGATCCGGGACGGATACCCAACGATCGTATCGGAATGTCAGGTCCTGAACGGGAGTAAGAGTTCGTGCAGCGGATGCCGATGGTATCCGAGCGGCGGGAACGTGCTGTACTTCGACTGCCGGGGATTCACGTACTGGCTGCTCAAGCAGGTTGGTATCACGCTCAACGGCAAGGGCGCCACGAGCCAGTACGACGATAACAGCAACTGGGACGAAAAGGGTGAGATCGCAAACATGCCTGCGAATCAGGTGTGCTGCGTTTTCAGATATGACAGCGGGACAGGGAAGATGGAGCATACGCTGCTCTACGATGGGGCGGGAAGCTACATCCACTGCTCCGGCGAAGTGAAGAAGGTTGCCAAGAACAAGTACAAGGCGACACATTACGCGATCCCCAAGGGACTGAAAGGAGGCGTGACGCCAGTGCCTACACCTACAGGAGACACTGCGGTCGTATACGCAGAGAACGGAAAGCCCGTCAAGATGAGGGCTAAGCCAAGCACGAGCTGCAAGACATACTGGGAACTGCCGGTTGGAACGGAGGTCACTGTTTTGCAGAACGGAAACGAGTGGACCAAGATCGATAACGGCAAAAACACGGGATACATGATGACCAAATTCCTGGAATTTGCCGATAGCGGCAACACAGCTGATGACGGTGACAATGACGACGGGATCCTGGACGAGGTTCCTCCGACGGAACTGGTCACGGTTGAGATCCAGAACATCACGATGGCGGAAGCGCAGGAGCTGGTCGGGAAGTATCCGGACGCTCGCATCATCGCGGGGTAAGGGAGTGAGAATATGGGAACCAAACTTGCACTGAAGGTCAAGGAAGCCTTTGTTCAGTACTCCAAGAAGATGTGTACGTGGGTGACCATATTCTGGATGATCTATCGGGTTATTATCTCAATCCTCATATTCCTGAAGCCTGAGACGTCGAATGCTATGGTTCATCTCACAGATGGAGCAGATACGGTTATGATCGCAAACATCTCGGTCTATACCGGTAACTCGATTTGTGAGAAAGGTTTCTACGCATTCGGGAAGCGTAAACCATACAACATCAACGCACCAGCTAAGGAAGATGACGACGATGACGACTCCGACGACGAGGAAGAAGAGGAAGACGAGGACAGCAACGGGTGAGCGAAAGGAGTGAGGGGTGAATGGCTGAGCTGTCGCTGGTACAAGTCCAGGGATTCACTGTCGTTATTCTGGCAATCTTTGCCTTTATCGTTTTGCTTGGCAATGTATTCAAGACGATCAAAGACTGGAAAAAGCCGAAGGACGACTTTGACGAATGGCGAAGAGACGTCGACGACAAACTCGACAAGGACAACAAGAGACTGAAGCACCTTGAGGAAGGAAACAAAGTAAAGTGCCGTGCGCTGATGGCTTTACTGTCCCATGAGATCAACGGGAACTCAACGGACAAGCTAACCAACGCACTATCTGATCTAAATGACTATTTGATTGAGGGGTAAAAGGAAATGACGATTGACTTAACACAGATTATTCTGGCAGTTATCACACTGATCTTCGGGCTGCTGATGCGGTACGTGATTCCGAACATCAAGCAGAAGACGACGGCGGATCAGATGGAACTGCTTCGTGCTGCTGTGAAATCTGCGGTGTACGGCGTCGAGATGCTGTACAAGACGAAGCCTGGACAGGAAAAGAAACAGATGGTTATTGACCTGCTACATGAGCAGGGGTTCATTCTGGATGTCGATCACGTAGAAGCTCAGACAGATATTCTAATCGAGAGCCTCGTGAAGGAACTCAACATCGAACAGAACGAACATCAGAAGTAACATATATGAAAACGGGGCGCCCAATTTTGTTGGACGTCCCGGTATTTTTTTTATCCAAATCTTCAACGGAATATAACGGTGTACCGTTGTACTCTGGTGAGGATTCAGATGTCGGTAATAACTTTTTGGTACGAAAAATACCTGCGTCGGTAGTTACGCAGGTAATAGAGAGAATTTCGATTTGATTCGGAATAATTCCTGATCGATGAAACCTTTGAAAATCAACGAAATAGGCAATAAAAGCATCACAAAACCCTTCCCGGAACCGAGGAGGAAAGGATGTTGTAATATAAGGCTTTGTGTGTCTCTCGGCGGTAGTGCGCCGGTAGTACAATTAATCTTTTTTCATCGAATTCACGGCATCGAACAGGTGATCCATGTCTGGGTGAGTGTACACATTCATCATCTTTGTTGACGACCAGCGCATGATCCGGCGGACAGTTTGCGGTGCAATATTTTCGTTTATTGCAAGGGCGGTCGCTGTGGTGTGCCGGCAGGAGTATGGCGACAGTTTTCGGCAACCGGCTTTCTCCAGCGCGGCGTAGTACTGATCGTACCACTCTTTCTTCATGCGCTTCCAGAGGTAGCCTTTCTTGGTTGCGTGTTCGATCAGAGACTCGACGACTGGAATGATCGTGTCCGACAGGAGAATCGGCGATTCCTTGCGGGTCTTTGTTTTGAGGCCAACGCCGGTGATCATCTTCTTCTCGAGGTCTATATTTTCGATCTTGGTGTCGCGAACTTCTCCTGGCATCGCGCCGGTGTAGATCATGAGCAGCGGGATTGCTGCATCCATATCGCCTGACTCGTAGAGCTTCCAGAGCGCAGCCTGTTCCTCTGGGGTGAATGCCTCGCGTTCGAAGTATTCCTTCTCTGGTAATATAATATAGGAAGGAAGATCTCGATCTGCGGCGC
>Ga0310694_10000346_pt1 | contig 62274 bp, 38 predicted proteins | sample 174DNAGHGhighgp2_FD_203884 | JGI IMG/M metagenome (GOLD analysis project Ga0310694, IMG submission 203884) | Sheep rumen microbial communities from Palmerston North, Manawatu-Wanganui, New Zealand - 1742 DNA GHGhigh gp2 (v2) (version 2) | ecosystem: Host-associated > Mammals > Digestive system... | reverse complement strand
GTTCGCCGCCCACCCACAACGGAAAGCCTGCACCCATCCGGGTGCGGGCTTTACTGTTTACGAGCCCCACACGATGACGTGTGGGGTAAATAGGATGCCGTGTCTTCGACACGGGGCGCTGCCGCACTTTTATGCCTTCGCCTTGCCTGCCTATCACTCTTTTTCCTATCTTTGCATTCCATTTCGAATGTCATGAAAGAGTTGTTGATCCGTTCGGTCTCTGGCTTGCTGATGGGCGTCGTGCTCCTCGCTTGTGTGTTTGTCTCACCTTGGTCGTGGGCTGCCTTGCTACTGTTTATCATCGCCGTCGGCACCTTCGAGATGTCACGACTTCTTCAAATGAATTCCATTACTGGCATTGTCATTGGCGAGGCGCTTTCCATCAGCTTCTTTGCTTTACCCGCCTTGGTAGCACTCCATGTCATCGAACCACGCTGGCTCCTTATGGAAATGCTTGTTGCGATGATGCCTTTCCTGTATGCCTTGTTCTCCGTAAAACATGACGCAAAACCGATATTCACCTATTTTTTTGCTTCGCTTACTTTCCTGAGCCTGCCTTCTGCCTTGATGCTTTTTATGTATCGGGAGGAACTCTTTGGCGCTTTGGCTGGACCAAGGCTTATTATCTTGGTATTCTGCCTCCTTTGGGTCAATGACATCTTTGCTTATTTGACTGGCAAACTCCTTGGTAAGCATAAGTTATTTCCCCGTATTTCTCCTGGGAAGACCATCGAAGGCAGCATCGGAGGATTGGTGTTCACTATGGCTTCGCTTATCGTCTTTTGCCATTATTCCCAATGGTTTCCCATCACCCATGCCATAGGTTTGGCCGCTGTCGCTGTCGTTTTCGGCACTTTGGGCGACTTGTGCGAGTCGATGCTCAAACGTCAGGCGGGAGTGAAGGATTCGGGCAAACTAATACCAGGCCATGGCGGAATTTTGGACCGTTTCGACTCCATCATGTTCAGCGTACCGTTTATTTTCGTTTATTTGCTGCTGCTATGAAGATTCATAAAAGGTTACACGAAGAAGGAACGGTCGCCATCCTCATCACTCTTGGCGTCATTGCGATGACGGTTTTTCTGGTCAACTGGTTTTGGCCTTCGCAAACGGTATGGCATTACCTTATGTACGCATTTGAACTTGTGGTTTTGGTCTTGACCGTACGCTTTTTCCGTGTCCCGATATGGCGGAAAACAACTATTGAAGAAAATGCTGTGCTGTCGCCTGCCGACGGTATTGTGGCGGCCAACGAGGAGGTGCTGGAAGACGAGTATTTCAATGAAAAACGCCGTCAGCTTTCCATCTTCATGTCGATTTATGATGTCCATATCAATTTCTTCCCGTTCGATGGTGAGGTGACTTACTACAAATATCATCCCGGCAAGTTCCTGCTGGCGTTCAACCCCAAGTCGTCGACGGATAATGAACATAATACGATTATCTTGAAGGACACCAAAGGCCGTGAAATATTGGTGCGACAGATTGCCGGTTTTGTGGCGCGCCGCATCGTCTGCGAATTGCAGCCTGGCGACGAAGCCGTGGTAGGTGAGGAGCTGGGTATGATTCGTTTCGGCTCGCGCGTGGATGTCTTCCTTCCCTTGGATGCCGAAGTCAAAGTGAAAATCGGCGACAAGACGACGGGTAAGGAAACGGTTTTGGCCATACTGAAATAGACTTGTCTTATCCCAATTCCTTATATCCCAACCTTCCCATTTTTTCGACTTCCAGCGACGGTTGTCCAAACTCTTCCGTCACCTTACCCAAGAGCAGATACACCCCGTCGCCTTGGAATGGCCATGCCTTCAGTACCTGCGGAAAATGCACCGTGTCGAAGGCCTCGCCAGTGACATCGACGAAGGTGCCCAGCGCCATCGTGTCGCCCTTACAGGTACGTACATATTTCACCGTGACCAGCTTACCCAACATCCGATAGCTTTTGCCCACGAAATGCAGCATCTGTGAGGCCATCAACTCGCCACGGAAGCGTGTCTTCAACAGGTCAAACCAGGTCATGGAAACTGGAAAGCCATAGAGTTCAATCTCGTCGTAGGCATTCTGCAAGGCGTTGGTGTTGAAGTCAGGAAACTCGAGATGTTGGTTCTCGATTTGGAAAAGCGTCTCGGGCTGTTCCTTTTTGCCTTCGCTCTTGTTGAGATGTGCCTGCCACAATAATTCAGCCTTGGTTTTCTTTGTGAAGCTGAAGGCGCCGCCACGAATGAGCAAGACGAGTTGCTCCAAGGTGAACGGCACCCGCGCCATGAAGTCTTCCAGGCTGGTAAAAGGGCCACGTGCCTCACGTTCCGCAAGAAAATGCTCCACGAAATGCTGTTCCAGACCTTGCAGATGCACGAAACCCATGAAGATGGTCCTGCCGCTTAAGGTGGTGAGGTAACTGCTTCGGTTGACACAAGGCAGATGTACTTTGGCACCCATCCGCCGCGCCTCGTTGAAGTAGAACCAAGTCTGATAGAAGCCGCCAAAGTTGTTGATGACCGCCACCTGGAACTCCAGCGGATAATGGCTCTTCAGATAGAGGCTCTGATAGCTCTCCACGGCATACGAAGCCGAGTGTGCCTTGGAGAAGGAATAGCCCGAAAACGACTCGATTTGTCGCCATAGCTCGCGCACCAGGTCATCGGGATAGCCTTTGGCTTTGCAGTTGTCAAAGAAACGTTTTGTCACCTGCTCAAACTCCGACTTGTCGCGCATCTTATGCCCCATCATACGGCGCAACACATCGGCCTCAGCCAAGTCCAAGCCTGCAAAGTAATGCCCTACCTTGAGTACATCCTCCTGATAGATCATCACGCCGTAGGTCTCGGCTAGCAGTTCCTTTAGTAACGGATGCTTGTAGTCCACCATTTCGGGATGATGGAAACGATAGATGTATTCGCGCATCATGCCCGACTTGGCCACACCCGGTCGGATGATAGAGCTGGCCGCCACCAAGGTCTTGTAGTCGGAGCAACGCAACTTGCGCAGCAGACCACGCATGGCTGGACTTTCAATGTAGAAACAGCCGCAGGTCTCGGCTTTCAACAATTGTCGTCGTATCAGCTCGTCCTGTTTCAGCGCGTTGATCTGGTGGATGTCGATGTGGATGCCGCGGCCACGTTCCACCATCTCCACTGCGTCGCGGATGTGGGCGATGCCGCGTTGGCTGAGGATGTCCATCTTGTCCAGGCCGAGTTTCTCAGCCGAATACATGTCGTATTGCGTCGTCGGAAAGCCTTTGGGCGGCAGGTCGAGGGCGGCAAAGTCGGTGATGGGCTTTTCGGTAATCAACACGCCGCCAGCGTGGATGGAACGTTGGCGCGGAAAGTCGCGGAGACGTTCGGCAAGGGCAAGGATGTGGCGCCCCAGCTCGCTCTGTCGGGCAAAGGCTTCGGGGTTGCGTTCCATTTGGTCGATTTCGCCTTTGGGTAGACCGAACACCTTGCCCAGCTCACGGCAAAGTGAGTTGCTTTGGAAAGTGACTGTTGCGCCCAACAAAGCCACATGCTCTTGGCCATATTTCTCGAAGATGTGTGCGATGACTTGGTCACGGTCGCGCCACGAGAAGTCGAGGTCGAAGTCGGGTGGGCTGCTCCGCATAGGGTTGAGAAAACGCTCAAAGTACAAGTCCAACTCAATGGGGTCGACATCGGTGATCTTCAGGCAGTAGGCCACCACGCTGTTGGCGCCGCTGCCACGCCCCACATGGTAGAAGCCTTGTTTCATGGCAAACTGCACAATCTCCCAGGCGATGAGGAAATAGGCACAGAAGCCCATCCTTTCGATGATCTCCAATTCTTTCTCGATGCGGCGGTAGGCGGTCTTATTGGTCGTGCCGTAGCGGTAAGCCATGCCGTCGAAGGCCAGTTTGCGCAACAGCTCGCGGTCATCGTAGATGTTGTTCGTAAAGCAGCGTTTGCTTTTCACGCTTGCATCCAGGTTGATTTCGCATTGGTCTAAGAGACGTTGTGCGCTTTCAATGAGTTGCGGATATAGAGCGAAGGCCGTTTTCAGCCTTTCGATAGGCAGCAGGATTTCATCGGGAGCGGCACAGGCATTGGGCTCTAGGCGCGAGATTAACACGTTCTCGTCGATGGCGCGCATGCACTGATGCAACTCGAGGTCGGCTTCTTCCGCAAAGGTCACAGGCTGCATGGCAACGAGTTTGTCGAACGACTCGCAGGCGAACATCTTGGTCAGTTGAGAGAAACGCACGCCGAGATATTCGTTTGCTTTCAGTTGTGCAGGTTTCCGTTTTCCAAAGGGGTAGATGACGAAGACATCATTCCATTCGGGTGCAACTTCGGGATAGGGTTGCTTGGTAAGGTTATGCTGGGTCAGGAAGCGGTTCAGCTCGGCGAAACCCTTATTGTTTTTAGCCAAGGCCACATAGAGCAGTTCGTTGCCGTTGCGCACCTCCACGCCCATGACGGGCCGGATGCCTTTCTTTTGGCATTCAAACACGAAGTCGGCAGCACCCATGGTCGTGTTGATGTCGGTCAGAGGCAAGACGGCATAGCCCATCGCGGCGGCCCTACTGACCAGGTCCGCAATCGGCATCGTGCCGTAGCACAGGCTGTTATATGAATGGACGTCCAGTAACAATGTATTTCCGTTTTGCGGCTGCCGTAATACGACAGCCCTACAGTCCCAGTCTGTAGGGCTGTCACATCGTGGCAGCCGCTTTTTATTTATCCCGTTTTATCCCGCCGCCCGATGTATGATTTGTTCCCCAAACCGCATTTTGATCTTGTCCATCGCGGCATACAGGTTCGTCAGTTCCATGTTGTCGTCAAACAAAGCTAGTTGCGGTGCTCCGCTGACCAGCTCGCTGAAGCGAACGCCCACCAGTCTGATCATCATACGGCGGTTGTATAGTTTGTCGAAGATGCCATTCACCGTCTCGCGCAGCACGTGGTCGAAGGCGGTGTAAGGGATGCGTTGTTGCATGTCGTGTGTGTCGAAGTTGGAATAGCGGATTTTCACCGTCACGCAACCCGTCAGTTTGCCTTGCGAGCGCAGGTCGAAGCCGAGACTTTCCACCATGCGTGCCAAGCATTGTTTGATGGTCGTCACATCGATGGTGTCTTGCTCAAATGTTCTTTCTTTGCTGATAGACTTCCGCTCTTGGTAAGGGCACACGGGCGTGTTGTCCTGCCCGTTGGCCTTCTTCCAGATGTCGAGGCCGTGCTTGCCCATGGCGCGTTCCATGGCTATGGGTGGTAGGCGGCGCAAGGTGCCGATTTTCTCCACACCCATCGAGCGGAGTAGGGTATAGGTCTTTTCGCCCACCATCGGGATCTTCTGCACCGACAACGGGTCAAGGAAGCTATTAATATAAGGTGTGGGTACCTGCAACTCGCCGTTGGGCTTGGCCTGTCCCGTGGCAATCTTCGACACGGTCTTGTTTTCCGACAAGCCGAACGAAATCGGCAGCCCCGACTCTTTGATGATGCGTTGCCGCAGCTCGTGCGACCACAGTTGGCAGTTGTGGAATCGGTCCATGCCCGTCAGGTCGAGGTAATGCTCGTCGATCGACATCTTCTCGTAGACCGGCGCGCTGTCGGCGATGATGTCGGTCACCAGGCGCGAATAACGGCTATAAAGTTCCATGTCGCCACGGATGAAGACCGCCTGCGAACACAGCTGTCGCGCCATCCGCATCGGCATGGCCGAATGCACGCCGAACTTTCGTGCCTCATAGCTGCAGGTTGACACCACGCCGCGGTCCGACATGCCGCCCACGATGACGGGTTTGCCGTCAAGCGACGGATTCACCAGCCGCTCCACCGACACGAAGAAGGTGTCCAAATCCAAGTGCAAAATCGTCCTTTCCATAAAAATTCCTCCTTTTTTTGCTCAAAATGCTTGCATGTTCCAAAAAAGTTGTACTTTTGACGAGTTTTTAATCAAATATTTCGCCGTAAATTTAATCATTTTATTCTAATATGGTTCAAAAAAATAGAATAATTTCTCCAAATGCCTCGAATTCGAGGCAAAAGAGATTTGTAGGGAGATTCCCCTGCGGGGAATGGAGTATGTTGTGATGTTAATATAGCGGCGGCCTGTGATATTTCTATCACTTTAAGACCTTTCTGGCCGCCGCTGTATCACACGATGACAAAACTCCATTCCCGAAGGGAATCTCAACAATTAAACAGTTAAACAACCAACACTTCAACAATATGTACTTCAACTCCAACATCAAATTCCTCCGTAAACATCGTCATCTTACCCAAGACGATATTGCATTTGCCCTGCAAATGAAGCGCTCCACGTTAAGTGGCTATGAAAACGGCGTCTCCGAGCCTAATCTCGAGGCACTGGTTGCCTTCTCCAAATATTTCGGCATTGCCATCGACACTTTGGTGAAGGTTGACTTGAGTAGCATCAGTCCCAGTCAGCTCTCGCAACTTGAGCGTGGCTACGACGTACACCTGAAAGGCAGCAACCTGCGTGTGCTGGCCACCACCGTCAACGAAGCGAACGACGAGAACATCGAACTGGTCACCGAGAAGGCCAAGGCGGGCTATGCCACGGGCTTCGCCGACCCCGAATACATCAAGGTGCTGCCCACCTTCACGATGCCTTTCCTCTCGCACGACCGCAAGTACCGCACCTTCCAGATCAGCGGCGACTCGATGCTGCCCATTCCCGATGGCTCCTACGTCACCGGAGAGTATGTCATCGACTGGACCTACATCCGCAGCGGACAGCCCTACATCGTGCTCACTCAGGACGACGGCATCGTCTTCAAGATCGTAGACAACAAGATCGAGCACGAAGGCAAACTGACGCTCAGCTCGCTCAACCCACTTTATCATCCCTACGACCTCCCCGCCACTGATATCAAGGAGGTGTGGAAATTTGTGCATTACATCAGTGCGGAAATGCCACAACAGCGCGAGAACCATTTCCGCGAAGAGGAACTGATGCGAACCGTACAGGAATTGAAAAAACAGGTGGAGGAGATACAGCTAAAGCTGAATATTTGAACATTGGCTGTAGGGCTGTCACACCGTGGCAGCCGCATAGAAATCCGTCAGTGGCTGCCATAATATGACAGCCCTACAGCCATTCGGTACAATTTTTGCTGTATAATTCCGTTATGTAACAAAGACAACACTAAAAACCCAAATCGTCATGAAGAAAGTATTTTTAAGTTTGATGCTCTTCTGTGGCTTGGCCCTGATCAGCACCAGTTGCAACAAGAACAACAACAGCAATGTGACACCCGAAGTTCAAGCTGGTGCCATGACGGTAGGCAACAACACCGATAACATCGTTACCGCCAAGGCCGTCAAGTATGGACAAAAGAACGCCATCGTCCTCGCATCCAAGGAGATGACCGCTGCCAAAAACGAAGGCATCGCCATCATCTTCAACGGTGAAATCACCCCTGGCACCTATACGATGGGCGACAACTCGAAGGATCCCGTCCCCACTGTGGTCGGCTTCCACGAGTTCAACCTCGGTGAGCTGCCCTTCATCATGGGCGCCGACACCTTGTTCTATGGCGACACTTACTATTGGATGAACGGTGTGCTTTCCGTCACCGAAGAAAACGGCACCTATACTGTCATTCTGGCACAAAGCACGGGCGCCAACAACAATGGTCAAACCATCCAGCTGGCTTTGAACTTCAGCGGTACGCTGCCGCCTTATCAGTTCGATGCTGAAAACAAGTTCAAGATTAAGAACATCGAAAGCCCCATCGGTTTGGCTGGCATCACCACTATCAGTGGGATGGGCATCCTCGGTGATGGTGTGAAATCCATGCTCTTCTTGTCATCCGACCGCAAGCGTTCTTTCATCGTCAGCTATGGCAACGGACAACTCGTCGATGGCGAGTACAACCTCGGTTATGCTTTCACTCCTTATCTGCCCATTCTGCCTTGCGTCCACGTCGCCCTCGACTCCGATTTTTGGACCATGCAACCTCAGACGGGCTATGTCGCCAAGAGCGGTACCATGAACGTGGTCACCAACGACGATGGCACCAAGACGGTCGTTATGGAGAACCTCGTCCTGTCGAATGTGGAACACCCCAACAGCATCTTCTTCCCCGACATCACGGGTTCACTTCAGTACCATGGCTACATGTATGAGCTGAGCCTGTAAAGACTTGAGATTCCCCTTCGGGGAATGGAGAACTTATTTGTTATAAGATTGCGTCGGCCAGTAAAGTCTCACGGTAACATGGGTCTTGCAGGCCGACGCTGATTATAAACAAACGCTAAACTCCATTCCCCGCAGGGGAATCACATATTGTCGTTTATGTAAACTACCTTTGATCAGCAACTTAACGCATTCTGTTATTCAAAACTTTAGATTTTTCCGCTCAAAACTTTAGATTTTTCCATTCAAAACTTTAGATTTTTCCTATCTTTGCGGTCTGGTTCATGAAAAAAGCGAAAGAATGATAGAGAGAACTGCAAAAGATGCCTTATTAAGACTTGCCTCGCAATTCGCAGTGGTTGGAATCACAGGACCGCGGCAAAGCGGAAAAACGACCCTCGCAAAGATGGTGTTCCCAAAGAAACGTTACATCTCATTCGACGACAAGAACATCCGCGAGTTGGCCGCTGCCAATCCAACGGATTTCCTGTTGGCCTTTCCCGACGGCGCCATCATCGACGAGGCGCAAAAGGTGCCAGAGATTTTTGATGCGGTCAAATACCACATTGACCAAAACGCTTTCACGCCAGGCAAGTTTATCCTTACGGGATCCAACCAGTTCAACTTGAAGCAGAATATGACCGACTCGTTGGCGGGTCGCGCCGCCTTTTTGAAACTTCTCCCCTTTTCCATCGGCGAGCTCCAAAACGGCAATATGTTGGAGTCCAATGTATATGAGATGATATTCAAAGGATGCTATCCGCCTTTATATGACTCGGACAAGCATTTTACGGTCGACGACTGGTTCAACAGCTATGTAGACACCTACCTGGATTTTGATGTAGAGAGTCAGATCAATTACAGCAACCTGTCCGTATTCAAGAAGTTCATCCAAATCTGCGCCACATATAACGGACAGATGCTCTCGATGGACAGCATCGCTCGTGGCATCGGCGTTTCGGCCCCGACCGTCAAACAATGGCTCTCTATCCTGGAGTCGTCTTTCATCATCCACTTATTAGAACCTGACACCCAAAACCTTGGCAAATCATTGGTGAAAACCCCCAAGTTGTATTTTATAGATTCGGGACTGCTTTGTCATCTACTCCGCATTGAGTCCGTTGAGGAACTGATTCTCAGCGAACACAAAGGAGCCATTATAGAGAGCTTCGCCATCGCCGAAATGCTTAAAAACAGGCTGAATCTGGGCAAGCAACCCAACTTGACCTTCTACCGCGACCAAAAAGGCTTTGAGGTGGACACCATCGCCGACTGGAAACATACTATCGCCATCGAAATCAAAAGTACCATCGAAGCCGAGCAAAACCTTTCAAAAAACACGCGCGACTACCTCGCACTTCGTGGCAACGACGGCTGCCGTGGCGCAGTCTTCTACCTTGGCGACTTAACCCTCTCCATCAATGGGATCGATTATGTTTCCTGGAAAGACTGGGGTAATTATGCAATGAAATAACTATAGAAAAACAACCTATCCGTGATCTACCCAACCAACTTCGAACAAAAGATCGGCTTCGCCAGCGTCCGACAGATGCTCTCCGACCACTGCATCAGCCAGATGGGTTTGGAACGGGCGGACAAGATGGCCTTCTCGACCAACAAAGCCTCCATCCTCAAGAGCTTGGAACAGACCGAGGAATTCATTGGCCTGCTGCAGACTGGCGTGCCTTTCCCCATGCGCGATTTCCACGACTTGCGCGAGGCCTTCCATCGCATCCAAATCGACGGCACCTGCCTCAACGTGGAAGACCTGTTCGCCCTAAAGCCTTCGCTTAATGTTGTTGAGTCCATCTTGCGCTATGGCCATTCCGAGACCGCTGACGCCACGCCACGTATCAAGTCGCTGATTGAGGACATCTTTATCGAACGCAGCATCTTCACAGAGGTGAATCGCCTCGTCGACGACAAGGGAGAGATCCCCGACAACGCCTCCACCGAGCTGCTCGAAATCCGCCAAAGCATTCGCCGCAAGCAAGGTGGCATCGAGAAGCGCATCCGTCAGATCATGGGCGACGCCAAAACCGCAGGTTGGGTCGACCAGAAAGCGGAACTCACCGTGCGCGACGGTCGTCTGGTCATCCCTGTGAAGGCGGGCGACAAACGTGCTATACGTGGTTTTATCCACGATGAGTCGGCCACTGGCCAAACCGTCTACATTGAACCTGCCGAGATCTTCGATACCTCCAATGAAATCAAGGAGTTGGAATATGCTGAACGGCGTGAGATCCATCGCATCTTGATGGCTTTCACACGACTATTACGACCTTACCTCTCCGAACTCCGCAAGGCATGGCACCTTTTGGGCGAACTCGATTTCATCCGCGCCAAGGCATTATTGGCCAATGAAATTGGCGGTGTAAAGCCCGAATTACTAGATGTACCGTATATCAACTGGCAACAGGCACGCCATCCTTTGTTGGAACGGAAACTAAAAGCCCAAGGCAAGCAGGTCGTTCCCCTCGATTTGCAACTCAACGAGAAGGAACGCATCCTCGTCATCAGCGGTCCCAACGCAGGCGGCAAGTCGGTTTGTCTGAAGACCACAGGCCTGCTGCAATACATGTTGCAGTGTGGTCTGATGCCCCCCATGCGCGTCGACTCGCAGTGCGGCCTTTTCGACAGCCTTTTCATCGACATTGGCGACGAGCAGTCCATCTTGGACGACCTCTCGACTTATAGTTCACACCTCATCAATATGAAGGCACTTTTGGAGCAGGCTGACGGGAAAACCTTGTTTCTCATCGATGAGTTTGGCACAGGCACAGAGCCTCAGTTGGGTGGCGCCATCGCCGAAGCCATTCTTTTGGAACTCAATAAAAAACAGGCTTTCGGTATGGTCACTACGCACTATGCCAATTTGAAGCTCTTAGCCGACAACCACGAGGGCATCGTCAACGGCGCCATGCTGTTCGACACGCGCTTCATGCAGCCCATGTACATCATGATGACCGGCAAGCCTGGCTCGTCGTTCGCCTTTGAGATTGCCAAGAAAATCGGTTTCCCCAAACAAATCCTCGACGATGCCGCCAACATCACTGGCGACCAGCACCTCAAGTTCGAGAAGCAGCTGCAGCAGTTGGAGGTCGACAAAAAAGCCATACGTAAGAAAGAGCAGGACCTGCGCATCGCCGACCAACTGCTTACCGAGGTGGTGGAGAAATACAAGGGTCTGCTCGCTGACCTTGAAGGCAAGAAGAAACAATACCTTCGTGAAGCTGCTGCCGAAGCGCAAGAGTTGATTCAGAAAGCCAACAGCCAGATTGAACGCACCATCAAGGAAATCAAGGAGGCACAGGCTGAGAAGGGGAGGACCAAGGAGATCCGCCAGAACTTGGAGAAGACCAAGGAAGAGATCGCCCAGAAGGCTAGGGAAGTGGCCGAGCAGAAGAAAAAGGAAGAAGGCGAGGTGGTGCTGAAGGTGGGCGACACCGTCTGTATCGAGGAGATGCAGGTGGTGGGCGAGATCATGGCCATCAACGACACCGACGCCACCATCCTCTTCGACAGCATTCGTTTGCGCACCAGTCCCGACAAGCTTCGCAAAGTGAGTCGTGCTGAGGCCCGTAAGACGCAGCGTCGTTGGCAGAACGGCATCGCCGACGATCTCAGCGAGAAAGCCGAGCATTTCGAGTTGACTTTGGACGTGCGCGGCCATCGTGCCGAGGAGGCCTTGGACATCGTCGACAAATACCTTGACGAAGCCAAACTGTTAAGCATCAAGGAGGTGAGTATCTTGCACGGCAAGGGCAACGGCATTTTACGCAAGCTCATCCGAGAGAAGCTCAGTCACAACCACGATGTGGAGCGTTTCTGCGATGCCTCATTGGAGACCGGTGGCACGGGGATTACGCGGGTTTATTTCAAGTAATGGAGGCATAGGATTCCCTGAGCGGGATGAAGGTAGCCAGATGATTAATGACTACAACACCCTCTTTTTCCTCACTTTGGCTGACACCCCTTGTGCTGCTCATTCCTGGTCTATGAAATCGGATGGTTTTTATGGTTTCTTTAATTTGAATCTCAATATTTTAAAATACCAGTATTTGCTACGGATTTGTCACTTAGTTTGTAAAAAAATACTATTTTTGCAGCCGAAATGGAGGGTACATCTGTTTCATAACGTACGTTTTTATACTATAGTAATTTAAATCAAAGTCAAAGAGAAAAAACCAGGATCCTAAAATGAACAAAACCAGTATCTTGCAATAATTATACTGGACGCTTGCCAACCAGAACCTTGACGAACCGCAGACGTTTCGCCTCGTGTGGCGTTAGGGGAGATAGTGTGCTAAGTGTCCTAGGGTGGACTATGCCTATAGCCTACTGACAGTATTTTTATGTTTGCTATGTTGGAAAACAAGAAAGAAAAGCAAAACAATAATAAAAAACTTCGAAGTAAAATGCAACAGAATTGCAACAAGAAAAGAAAGCTCAACAGACTGAAAGCCATACTGTTTATGCTGCTAGTGTATTTCTTTGTGCCTGCGATGGCACAAGTGAACACTGGCGACAATTACCAAGTGTACATGAAGGAAGGCAACTCTAGGATTGCACGAGATGCCACCAATGTCAGGTTTTATGACGATCATGGCCCATCTTACGCTTCCGATGGCATCATCAACTATTGGGACCGTTGGTATGCGACGGACAAGCACTACACCTATGTCTTCCGCCCCAAGACGGCTGGCGACAAGATTAAGGTGACCTTCAAGAAGTTCCACGCTTATGAGTGGAGCGACACCGAACTCAACAATTGCCACGACATCGGTGAGTTTGCACTGCGTATTAATGATGATGTGTTGAAGGTCTATAACTCCGACGGTGCTGTTCAGGCTAACCTGATTGCCGAACTGACAGGCACGGTCGAAGAGGAATTCACCATCATGGCCGACGGCCCGATGACCTTCGAATTCATCTCCAACGAGCAATATCGTGAAGAAGGTTGGGGCGCCGAGGTGACCGCTGTGACGGGCATGACTGTGCAGAAGCCCCTCATTCATCGTTCGACTTGCTCCGACGACATCCTGCTGATTCCGACCATGCCAGGTGCAACCTTGTATTACACCACCGATGGCTCTGACCCTTCGGTGCCCAGCAAGGACCCGCTCTCGGCTGGCATATTATACACGGGTCCCATTGAGTGGCCTGTTGGTGGCAACATCACCATCAAGGCTATTGCAGTGCTTGGCGACCAAGAGTCGGGTGTGACGGCCATGACCTTTGTGGATCCAGATGACCGCATGCCTACTATGCAAGACAAGGCTCCGCAGCTCGGCATGGTTGCTGGCACCAACACGGTGCGCATTACCTGCCCTGCAGTGCCAAAGGGCTTGAACGAGACTTTCTATGTGGTTTACACCACCGACGGTTCCGATCCAACGCCTACCAACAGCAACGGAACGAAGGTGTTTTTCGTCCCGAGCTCTTCATATACCTATCCCGAAAGCTTAGGCATTACGGTGCATGCCTCCACTTACGAGTTTGAGGTTACCACGCCTAATACTACGGTGCGTGCCAAGACTTACGGCTATTCATGCTCCAACCTTGAATCGCCAGAGGCCGCCCATCTGACCATTACTACTGTTTTGGTAGCCCCTCCGACCCTTACCTTTGCGACCACCAACGCCACAACGGGTGTTGGCCAGGCTACTATTGGCAACATCATGAGCGGCGCTAGGGTGTATTACACCACCGACGGCAGCACGCCAAGTTCCTCTAATGGTACAGCGTATACAGGTCCCTTTGCCGTTAACCCCGGCCAGACCGTGAAAGTCATTGCCCATATAGAGGGCACAGGTTACACCGACTCGCCTGTGGTTACCGACACCTACATGCCCGAAGGCGGCAATGGCACTTACGGCGGCGTGGTGCTTTTGGACGACCGCGAGCCCCACAGCTGGAGCTACTACAGCGACGGTGACCAACCGATTCATAGCTTGAATCCTGCCGATGTGAAGATTACCTACTTTGGTAACAGCCCTGCTGGTCGTACTACGATGACCGATGCTTCTGAGAATGGTGACAATCCCACTTCCTTCAGTGCCACTGCTACTGGTGTAGCCGTAAACGTTGGCGAAGCCGGTGACCAGTTTATCTACCTTAAGACCCTCGAAAACAATGACCCCGAAGGCGAAGGAAATGAATACTCATATACCATGATTCCTAACCCGTTCCAGGTGAGACCAACGCATGAAGAGACTGGAGATAGGTATATTTTAGTAACTTCAGCACCGAGCAATGGTGATTGGAGTGGTACTTATATTATTAGTAATAGTCGTTACCCCAGTCAAGCTTTATCTACTCGAATTTATTATCATGATTTCAGTAACTGGACAGGCTGTTATAGTACTACAGGTGTTGGAATAAGTAATGACATAATAACAGATCCACGTGAGGCTGCAGTGTTTCTTGTTGAAAAAAATGACGACGGCTACTATACGTTCAAAACCACCGATGATAAGTATTTATACATTCAATATAGTGGTTCAGGCGGTCCTATTCTTCGTTTCGGTTCTATAGCTACTAGTAGTAACTTAGCACAATGGAGAATAGGTATTAGTAATGATGGCGCTGTTAGTATTGTAAATAGATATGTCACTAATTGTGTACTTTATTTTGAAAATGGAACCAATGGTAATTACTATACTACGAATATTGGTAGTTACGGTAATGGTAATTGGTTACGGCTTTATAAATCCGAATCTGTTTCCTATCGTGGTTTCTACGCTTGGCGTGTGAAAAGCTTGAGCAGTGGTCTTACCATCCAGAGAGCCAATGGCACTTCGGTGGGTGTGGGCGGCTACATTGATGCCGAGGAAGAAATCAAGTTTGTCACTGACAATGAGGAAGGCAACGAGGTGGAATTTGAAGCCCTGTGGGCCAAGGCTTGGGTGACCACCACCACCACCACCTCTGACCTCAATCCCAATGTGAGCTATGAACGCAACTTCATGGTACTGGGAAGTAACCCAGGTTCGACAAGCACCACTACACAATGGCCGACTACAACAACCAATACCACAAATTACGGACAATACTTCCCGATCTATTATTATGGTGCAGATTATCCTTACTCAATGACTCAACAGATTTACACACCAACTGAAGTAGGTGGAGCAGGAACTATAACGCAAATTGCTTTTTATGTTCAAACGAGACAAAATCGGAGTAGATCTCTTAGAATTTATCTGGCGACAACTTCTTATAATGAATTTCCATATAACAGTGAAGGTGGTTACTATCGTACGATTCCTATTGATGACAATCTTGTTTATAGCGGCAATCAAAACTTTAATGCGACTGGATGGTATACAATTAATCTTACGACACCTTTCTATTATGACGGAACTAGCAATTTGCTTGTAACAATTTGTAATAACACATCAGGAACTCAAAGTGCTATTTTCAGAACATATTCAACTGGTGGTAACCGTGCAGCGGCTCTTTCTTGGAATGAGGCTGTAGATCCTACTACATATATTTATCCCGCCGATGCTACCATCACCTACAATAACCAGATTCGCTTTACGAAAGCCATCAGCAATCTTGCGGGAATCAATGTGCCGCTTACGATTACCACTTACAATCCTGATGGTACTGGAGGTTCCACTTCGGTGACATTGACGGATGCTATTACATGTGGTGCCGACTTGAAGTTCGAAAACATCAAGATGAATGCCATTCCTGTATTGGAAGCCAATGGACATAATATGGTGGTAGGCCGTGGTGTGACACCCACAAGCGGTTTCTGTGCCACAAATGTTTATGGATATAACACAACTTCGGACAATACAGCTAACGTTGCTGTTAATACCCGTATTGAAAGCGGTGTGTTTGCCTATGTTCGTTTATTGAACGCTGGGGATGAAGAAACACATTTAATCTCTGGCACAACCACTGTCAATGCTACACTTGGCAGTGACTATGACCGCGCTAAAAACAATAATAGTCTGCTTAGCACCTATGACTTCACTTTAGGTTACGGCATACGGTCGTCGAGCAATGACTCCAAATACAATGTGGTTGTGAAAAGCGGAACTAACGGTACCTATGGAACCAATACAAATGGAAGATTCTATATGGGATTTGACCGGATACCTACCCTTGATGCCCATATCTATGGAACGTATCATCGACAGTTCACTATTTTGGGCGGCGAGTTTACTAGCCATTTTGCCGGAGGTATCAACGGCTATATGGGACCGACTACGGATCCAGACCTCAATGCCATTAAGGTGAGAATCAAAGGTGGTTCGTTCTCAAACCGTGTGTATATGGGTGGTACCCGTTTGCCTGGTTATGGCAACAGACAGTTGATTGCTACAGGCGGCACATTCTCCACATTCATCACGGGTGGCTGCTATGGATATGACTCGAATAGTGGTATTACCTATGGTACAAGTGACATTTACTTTGGAGGAAAAGCGAAACAAACCAGTACCCTTGGATTGTTTGGTTCTGGTTACGGAACAGCGGAGGTATATGGCACTGCAGATGAAGATTCCTATTATGTCACTGCTACCAAAATTGTAGTGGCCGATGAAGCCCAAGTGGCAGGATCGGTTTATGGAGGTGGTAACAATGGTTATGCCCAAAATGGTTCCGATGTATATATTCTCGGTGGAACTGTAGCAGGTAATGTTTACGGTGGTTCCAACAAGAGTAAGGGCGCTACGGTTAACATGACGATGAAAGACGGAACAGTGTCTGGTAACATCTATGGCGGATCTAATGAAAAAGGTATCATCAACGGCCTCGCCACAATCAATGTTTCTGGCGGCACAGCCTCCAACGTGTTTGGCGGTGGCTATGGTAGCAATACCGACATGGCAGCTGGTACTAATGTCACTGTCAGTGGCGGCACTATCAATAATAATGTGTATGGCGGTGGTGAGATGGGTACGGTTACGAACGTCGGTACACAAGTGAACATCGAAGGCGGCACCATTGGAGGAAGCATTTTTGGCGCTGGCAAGGGTGCCACAGACCAAACCGCATTGGTTACCGGTAAAACCGAGGTCAACATCACGGGCGGCAACATCGCCAAGAGCATCTATGGCGGCGGTGAGGCTGGCAATGTGGATAACGGCACCGACTTGGCTTCTACGGTTACTGTCAACGGCGCTGTTACCATCAACGAGAATGTGTTTGGCGGCGGCATGGAAGGTTTCACCACCGGCAATGTCGTGGTCAACCTCTTCCAAGGCAACATCAGAGGCCATCTCTTTGGCGGCGCCTTGGGCAAGCAAGGCAGCGTGTATGTGGGCGGCCAAAAGACCGTCAACATGACGGGCGGCCATGTGTTCGGCAATGTGTATGGCGGTTCGCGTAACGCTAACGACGCCAACGCGCTTACGGGATACAGCGCTACCGAGCAAGCCACTACCTGCGAAGTCAACATAAGTGCAGGCAAGATTGACCAGAACCTGTACGGCGCCGGCTACTTCGGCCACACCTACGGTTCGGTCAACGTCTATCTTGGTGCCGAGGCCATCACGAATGTCCCCAACCACACCACTATCGACGAAGACATCAACTATACCAGAGAAGGCGGCCTCAACATCGAAGGCAACATATTTGCGGGTAGTGACTGGGGCGACTTCACCGGCGACTTCGGTGGTTCCACCATCTCAGGCATGTCGAATATCTATTTGGATGGCACGGGTTATAACAGTACCTCCAACAGCACCTCGGCAGCCAACTATATGAAGGCAGGTCTCGCTATTCATGGTTGCGGCACTTCCAACGATGCCGGTACCACGGACCGTACGCTTGTCGTGAAAAACTACGGCACCGCTGTGGCCGACGCTGGCAACGAAGCCAACCCGTTCAGCACAGCCACGCGCCAGCTGCTCTCCATCCAACGCTTCAAGAACGTCATCTTCGACAATGCCCATCTGCTCCTCACCGGTCAAGGCAAAGTGAACAGCCTCAACATCACTGAGAAATACGGTCTCTATGAAGATGAGACAGTGTATCTCTGCAATGGTTCCACCATGATTACCAATGTGCCCTGCTCGCAGATGAAGAGTTTCCAAAGCGTCACATGCGACAACACCTATGCCGAAACGCCTACCTTCAGCGCTGTGGCCATCGATGGTCTCGGTGCCGTTGGCAGTGCCACCGACAACAAGATTCGTGTGAACGGTGGTAGTTACATCGAGGTGAAATACGAGGCTGATGGCGTCACCAAGCCTTACGGCGAGTTGAAAGGTTGGGCCCACATGATGAGTTCTACCAACGACCAAGAGGCCACCTGTGCCTACGCCCGCCCGAAGCAGAGCAAGGAACAAGGCAATATTATTCCTAATAGCGAAAACAACGGCAACGATGGCGGTTTCGTGAGCTACGACGGCATCTACAACCAATACACTGCCGATGGCACTTTGGTCTCGACGGGTAATCAAGACCAGATCCGCTATGAGAACCATACGCCTAACATGACCAAAGACGATTCGCAATACTTCCGTATCTGGCGTTACGGCGGCAACCGCACCAACATGGAATTGGTGTTTGACGCCCATGCCACAGGTACCGAAGGCTATCGGACGGTTGACGTTGCCGTTACGCTGCCTCCGTTCCGCAGCAGCAGCCACTACTATCGCTTTGAGACTGCGGGTGAAACCCCGAACCGTAATACCACCACGGAATACGGTTCCGACGTGCTGACCTACAACATGGCTTGCTACAACACCACGCTCGATGAAGACGGTGTGCATGGCACTCCTGTCGCCAATGGCTATATGTACTACCAGAATGGACAACAACTCAACAAGACGGCTGCGGATTGCCCTGGTAAGAGCTACATCGACGACAATCCCGACGTGAATTACGGTCTGGTGATTATGCCCAACACAAGCACTGCAGTGAATGGTAGCAATTACATCATCTGCGATGCTTCCGACAACTACTTGGCTGAGCTGAACAGGCCCTTCACCTGCCGCGACAATACCCAAGCGCCTGAGTTCATCTTCCGCTTGACCTATAACAACCAACTCAGTTCCAACATGACTTGGGACCCGATGAAGGTCAAGCTGGTGCAATGCGATGCCAATGGTAACATCACCGATTATGTGACCTTGGATTTGGTTGTGGTTACTAGCACCACTATCACCCAGGACTTCACTACCAAGGTGTATGCCATCATGGATGGTCAAGGTAGCGGGAAAGACACTTACATCTCCAAGGTCATCCTGCCTACCTATGATGTGCAAACCGCTGGTGAGAACTCCACTTTCACGGTGAAGAGTGTCTCATTCGTTCCCGCTGTGGTTGTTGGTTCCGGTTCAGTGACGCACAATCCTTCCAGTAATGAGAGTTTTGGCGTGAATAGTTTTGGCTTGGCTATCGAAGCTGCAGACACCTACGACAAGACCAACGTCTGGTATTCGATGAATGGCCATATTGACATGGCTGCTAGTTCTTCTCCTAGCGGCAAAGAAATTGGTAAGGAGTCGGGACGTAATGAAGTCGGCATCGATGTCGTCCTGTACTATTCGGGTCTCCAGCAGGTTGAAGAAGAGTCACTTATGGGCACGGTGACCATTGAGATAGAGTTTGACAACTATAAGGATGGTGATGCCAATCATAAGGGCACGCTCAATATTGTTGTCGAAGTTTACCGTCTGGGTTCTGGCGAGAACTATTATGTGGACGGTGTGAACGGCAAGGACGAAACTGGTTATGGCCATGATCCTGATAAGGCTGCTGCCACGGTCAACTACATCTTCAACCGCTGCAACTACCGTCCCGGCGGCAACATCTTCGTGGTGAACACCATCACCGTTGACAAGTCTGAGACATGGAACGGTGCGCGCTTCAACTCGGTGAAGATGTACCGTTATCCTGGTATGCATAAGTTGAGCACTGGCGATTATGGCACCACTGAGACCAACCCGGCCTTCACTGGAAAACTTGTTGAAGTCACCAATGAGCTGACTTTGCGCGGCATCGTCATGGATGGCATGTATGCTGAGGCCACAGCGGCCAACCATAGCGAGACGCAAAACCTCTATCCTTCTGAGCAGGGTTGTAACTTCGACGGCCAGTCGGTGGCCCCGATAATCAACGTGGCCGAAGGCGGTCGTCTCAACCTTAAGGACGGTGTGGTGCTGCAGAACAACTACAACACTACGGCTGCGGTCACTGAAACGAGCAACCCCGGCGGCGCCTTGAGTGTGCATTATGGTGGTTCCGCTCGTATGAACGAAGATGCGCAAATCACGACTAACATCAACGCTGTTGGCGGTGGCGTTTGGGCGGATGGTGCTCTGATTGTTTCCGACAATGTCAACATCTATGACAATAAGATTGGCACGGCTGCCACGAGTCGCCAAAGCAACGTGTGGCTGACTGAGGCTACCGTAGAGCAGGCCAAGGCCAATGTCCACTATAAAGTGATTCAGATTGGTACTTCTTCCACGACCGACGAATATGGTCCATTAGCTAATCTGGCTAAGATTGGTGTTGACAAGGAAGACTGGGGTAACACCATTGAAGGTTTCATGCCTGTGGTGTATGCTGAGGACGGCACGCAAGACTACCTTGAGCTGCCTTACGAACAGCCTCAGACTATCATTGTCCATGATGCCAATAAGTATGAGTTGGAAAAGTATACTGATGATAATTATCTTTTCTGGATCAGCACATGGGTCCAGAAACAAGACCACCAGCCCACCAATGCTGAAGAAGATGGTGGCGTGGAATGGGATGACATCGACAACATTACGACCGCCAACCAGTTTGCTTGGCTCATCTCTCTGATTAATGGTGAGAACGGAAAAACTCCCGATAACTTTGCAGGCAAGACCATCGTCATCAACGCCGACCTTGACTTGAAGGCTGCCATTTGGGTACCTATCAACAACTTCAAGGGCACGTTGGAAGGTAACGGCCACGTGATCCAGGGTTTGAATAGCCCTTTGGTGAAAGATAACATGGGCGTGTTCGGTACAACCGATGGTGCCACTATCAAGAACTTGGTTGCCAAGGTGGACTTCGACGGCGATGCCGAGAATGTGGGCTCTCTCATAGGAAGCATGAAGAACACTACGCTGAACAATGTGGAAGCTGCTGGTGACCTGGAAGGCAAGGCCCACACCAAGAATTTGGGTGGTTTGGTCGGTAAGGTGGAGAGTGGCACCATCAAGTCCTCGTTCTCCGTCAACGACATGACAGCCAGTGCCGCCACCACCGTTATGGGTGGTCTCGTGGGCACCAACGGCGGTGACATTTACAATAGTTTCGCTAACACCACCATGACGGGTGCCGCCAAGACGGGTGGTCTCGTGGGCGTGAATGACGGCCATGTGGAGAACTGCTATGCTGTGGTTGGTTCTCAGACCTTCCCGGCATTTGCCAACACCAACAATGGCGTTATCACCGTCTGCTATGCCGACAATGCCAACGGCTATGTCGCGACAACGGGTGATGGCACGAGTGTTGATCTTTCTGGCCACGGCACTTTCGGTCCTGTGAAGGGCATCAAGGAAATCGGTTATATGTATGGCGATAACCTCATCGATGCCAACACCAATGACTATGTCGGCAATGGAACTATCACCTATCTCGACAATCACACACCGGTCTGGCCTGGTTTGTTGAGTGCTTTGAACCAATGGGTGAGAGGACACAACGGCTATACTTCATGGGCCCGTCCTACCACACAAGCCATCAATGGCGACCTGCCTATCTTGACCTTTGAAATGGACAACTGCGTGGGTAACTTGAACACCCAAGCTGCCGATGGCAAGATGTTGCGCTATAGCGCTTACGACCCAGAAAACCTGGCCAACAACAATGGTCTCGACTATTTGTTGGGTACTGTCTACAAGGATCAAGCTGCTAACATCTACCTCTACAAGAGTGCCACCAACGTGGTGAACGGCACGGGCAGCAACAACTTGTTCATCCAAGAAGACGCTGCTTTACTGCAAGCCGAAAGCTCCAAGGGTATGGCTATAATTAATGGCGTTGTTGGTGTCACCTTCGACAACTCGAAGCGTACAGCCCCTGACTTCCAAGGTAATCCGACCAACTACGACTGGCATCTGCTTTCGTCGCCGCTGAAAGCCGCCCCGATGGGCACCCAATACGGTTCGCAAGTCCTGTATGGCGCTGGCGCCAACATCAGCAAGTTGGAAGGCAACTACCTGCCCAACGGCTTGCTCGCCCAAAGCGAAGTCAATTGGGACCTCTACACCTACTACGAGCCTGAGTACCATTGGATCAACTTCAAACGTGGGTCCGACAGTCACTGGCACTATGACGAGCCGCATGGTCAAATTGAGTATGAAAACGATCCTATTTTCAAGCCAGGCAAGGGCTACATGATGGCTATCAGCAAGGATAGTTACCTCAGCAGCTCTGGCACGCTGAACAATGATGATGTCACAGTTACCCTCACCGCTAAGGCCAAGGAAGGAGAACAATACGACAGAGGCTCCAACCTCGTTGGCAACCCCTATCATGCCTATCTGGATTTGGTTGAAGTCTCCAGAGGAACCCATTTCACCAAGTTCTACATCTACGATGCAGATCAGGGGTTCTATACGCCTTATACTGTTAACCAGTCGACCAACACCGTGACGCCTTCGCGCTACATCCATCCGCACCAGGCCTTCTTCGTGGTGAAGGATGCCAATACCCAAACCGAGGACTTCACCCTTACCTACAGTATGGCTACAGACAAAACTGATGACGGTTCGTATTTCCGTGGCGACGAGCAGGTGAACTACCCGTTGGTGAACCTCTTCGCTGAGAATGCCCAAGGCAACCGCGACCTGACCATCATCGAACTCAACCGTCCCGAATTGGGTGGTGCCGAAAAGATCAACAACTTGCGCAATTCCAACTTCAAGATTGCTGCCCACCTTGAAGGAGAAAGCTACGGCATCCTGTTCACGCCTGAAGGTACTGAACGTGTGCCGGTGTACTTTACCACAGAAGAGGACGGCACCTTCACATTGACGTGGGAGACCATGCATGGGGAGTTCAGCAGCCTGCTGCTGGTCGACAACATGACGGGCACGGTCACCGACATGCTCCGCGCTGAGCGCTACACCTTCGACGCGGGTGCCGATGACTACGCCTCGCGCTTCTACATCACGTACCGTGTGACGGATGTGGAGGAGCACAGCGAGGGCGACGGCACCTTCGCATGGTTCGACGGATCGGAGTGGATCGTCGAGGGCCAAGGCGTGCTCGACGTGGTCGACGTGATGGGCCGCACGGTCTACAGCGAGCGTCTGGTGAACGAGAAGAACCGCGTCGGCCTCAACGGCGTGGCGAAGGGCGTGTACCTGCTGCGCGTGAGCGACGGAACGAACACTATGGTCCAAAAGATTGTGGTGAGATAAAGTGGCGACTGGCCACTGGCAGCCTCAACAGAAGGGAAGTCCTTTCCACACAAGAGACTGCCAGAAGCCAGAAGCCAGGAGCCAGAGTCCATCAAACCGAAGAACGAACATGATATCAGAAAACAACATAAAACACAAGATACGATGAAGAAACTGATAATGACAATCGCAATCGCGACGATGCTGGCAGTGCCGGCGATGGCCCAGGTGTTCATGGACGACGAGGAGATGAACGCGAACCGAAGCGACAGAGGTGGAGAGGGTTTTGGCGTGATGGTGCCTCAGACGGGGGTGGAATACGACCAATGGAAGTACACGCCCATGGGCGAGGGCATCGTCCTGCTCGCTGGCTTGGCTGGCGCCTACCTCGTCGGCAAGCGCCGCAAGGAGGAGTAATCCTATTCTTAACGGAATGAAAAAAGGAGACAAGCAGTGCTTGCCTCCTTTTTTGCTTTTAGTGTGTTTGTTTTATTTCTTCCTCCTGAACAAGGAAAGAATGAACAGCAGCACGACGGAGCCTGCTGTGCCCACGAGGAGCTGGCCCCACCAGGCGTCGCTCACCGTCAGGCCGAGCTTGCTGAAGATCCAGCTGCCCAAGAGGCCGCCAATGAGACCGACGATGATGCAGATTAAAAGGCCCATGCTTTTACCCATGATTCGGCCGGCGATGAATCCCGCCAGCGCGCCGATTAGGATTGATACGATAATTCCCCACATAGTGTTTTGAGTTTTAATGGTTTTGAGATTAGAGTTTTTATTATGGCTATTGGCCACTGGCTACTGGCTGCTGGCAGTTCCCCTATGTTTAGGAGATTGCGGGTCTGCGCCCGCAATGAAGCCTAAGGGGAGAGGCTGCCAGAGGCCAAAGGCCAGAAGCCAGTGGCCGCTTAAGGTTTATTCATCAGGTCAGCGATCTCGGCGTTTTGGGCCTCGATGTAGTTAAGGATCTCATCGCGGCCGGTCTTCTTCTCCGCCGAAGTGATAAAAACAGGCGGTAGTTCTTCCCATTCTTCCAAAAGCTTAGCCTTGAAGGCTTCCACATTCTTTTCAAGCTCTGCCTTCGACACCTTGTCGGCTTTCGTGAAGACGATGCTGAACGGCACTTGGTTCTCGCCCAGCCACTCTACGAAGCCCAGGTCGTTGTTTTGCGGCTCGATGCGCGAGTCGATCAGCACGAAGGTGCTCACGAGGTTGCGGCGACGGGTAATGTAGTTGTTGATCATCACGCGCCATTGCTCTCGCGTTTTCTTCGAGTGTTGCGCGTAGCCGTAGCCTGGAAGGTCAACGAGATACCATGCGTCGTTGACGATGAAATGGTTGATGGCCACCGTCTTGCCTGGCACCGAAGAGGTCTTAGCCAAGCCGCGGCGCTGTACCAACATGTTGATTAGCGACGACTTGCCCACGTTGGAGCGTCCGATGAAGGCATATTCGGGGATGTTGTCGTTGGGCAAGAACTCGAAGCGAGTGTTGCTCATCAGGAATTCGGCTTTTTTGATGTCCATTGTCTTTTGGGGTTATACTATTTTGCAAAGATAGTAAAAAAATACAATACGGAGATTCCCGCCGACAGGCGGGAATGGAGGGCGCTGCTTTTTTTTGTTCTGCGGCGGCCTTTGGGATTTGTCTGATGTATGGATTTTACTGGCCGCCGCAATGATATGATTTGACGCACCTCCATTCCCGCGCAGCGGGAATCTCTGCTGGTTGTTCGATGACGTAATGGAGAGGGATTCCCCTAGCGGGGAATGGAGTCTTTACAACTATTCTGAACCGCGGCGGCTTGTGGGACTTACAATGCGTAATTTTCTGTTGCCGCCGCATATCAATAATATGGCGGACTGCTCCATTCCCGCGCAGCGGGAATCTCCTGGACTTTTCAACAAGTAATCAACAAGAAATGAACAAAGTTATTAACATTTGGTGTTGAAAACTAATTTTAAAGATTTGTGTAGGAAAGTGTCAAGAAATGGGAGAAAGTGTATATCTTTGCAGCAGAAAAAATGACGACAAAGGAAAATGAGTTACTTGGTAGGACATTATAACTGCAAATTGGATTCGAAAGGCCGTCTTTTGGTGCCTGCTGAATTCAAGGAACAGCTGGGTGAACAGGTTGAGGAGGGCTTCGTCCTTCGTCCCGGACTTCATGCCACCTGCCTTGAGCTCTACACGAGAAAAGATTGGGACGAGGTGCAGGACCAGCTGCGTGCCGCATTCAGCCAATTCAAGGCGAAACAGGAGGCGGTGCTGAGAAAGTATAACGCGGGAGCTCGCTTTGTGAAACTCGACGGTAGCGGTCGACTACAGATTCCCAAAGACCTGATCGAAAAAGGTGCCCTCGTGAAAGACCTGGTCATCACCTCGGTCACCACGAAGATGGAAATCTGGGATAAGGAACTCTACGAACAGTCCATCGACGAGCTTGACGATGAGGAGTTCTTCAACTTGCTAGGAGAAAACATAAAATAGGGGAGGCGATCATGTATCACAATCCGGTCATGTTGAACGAATGCCTTGAGGGACTGAACATCAACCCCGAAGGCATCTACGCCGACGTTACCTTTGGTGGAGGCGGCCACTCGCACGCCATCCTCGAAAGGCTGACGACGGGCCACCTCTATGCCTTTGATCAGGATGAAGATGCCGCAGCCAATGCCTTCGACGATGAGCGTTTCACCTTCATCCCCCAAAACTTCAAGTATTTCAAGAACTTCATCCAACTCTATAACGGTGGACGTCAGATTGACGGTATCATTGCCGATTTGGGCGTCTCATCGCACCAGTTCGATACGCCTGAGAAAGGCTTCTCGACCCGTTTCGACGGTCCCTTGGACATGCGCATGAGCCAGATGACGCCCAACGACGCAGCAACTGTGGTGAACACCTATGATCACGCCGACCTGACGCGTATCCTGCGCCTTTATGGCGAGATGCAACAGCCTCAGCTTATCGCTTCCGACATTATCTTGGCTCGCGAAATCGAACCTATCGAGACTACTGAGCAGCTGAAAGCCGCTGTGCAGCGCCGTTTGCCACGAGGCAAGGAGAACAAGGTGCTAGCACAACTTTTCCAAGCCCTGCGCATTGAGGTGAACCAAGAGCTCGATGCCCTTAGCATCTTCCTCATGCAGTGTCCCGAAGTGCTGAAGTCGGGTGGGCGCCTCGTTGTGATGTCGTACCATTCGTTGGAAGACCGCCTAGTGAAGAACTTCATGAAGACGGGCAACGCCGAAGGCAAGGAGGAGAAAGATTTTTACGGTAATTTATTGTCACCTTATACCATCATCACACGCAAGCCCGTTGTCCCCGCCGATGAGGAGATCGAAAGCAACCCCAGGGCTCGCAGTGCCAAACTAAGAATCGCGGAAAGGAAATAAAGGCATGGAAGAACAGAAAGAAAAAAAGAAGATAAAGAAAGGCAGTAAGAGGGTAATGAATGTTTTGGGCGGCACCTTTCTCGTGAGGGAGCAATTCACCAAACAGTTTTTCTTCCTCGCGTATGTCACTATCCTGCTCATGGCTATTATCACCAACACCTACATCGCAGAGGAGAGAAACCGTGAGCTGATCAAGGCAAACAAACGACTCAACGACTTGCAGGTGGAATATATTCAAGTGAAGTCAGCCATCATGGAGGCTTCCAAACAATCGGTATTGGTGAAGCGGTTGGAAGGCACGGGACTGAAGGAAGCCACCGAACCCCTAAAGCGTATCAGCGTTAATGTTGAACCCGAAAAGAATGTGGAGCCATGACGACCGACCCGAAAACCGATACCCTTTGGAAAACCTATTTGGTCTATGTTCTAGTCCTTATCTTTGGTGTCGCCATCATCGCGAAGATTATCTTGGTGCAGACTAAGGATAATAAGGAACTGGAGAAGTTGGCCGAGAAGCGTGAGTACCGCGTAGATACCTTGGAAGCTTCTCGCGGCAATATCTTTTCGTCGGATGGTCAGCTGATGGCTACGACGATTCCGCTCTACGACGTTTTCTTCGACTACAAGTCGGTCGACTCGACTTTCCTAGCCGACAATATTGACTCGTTATGTGTGCAGATGTCAGAACTGCTTCCGAAGCGCAATCCGGAGCAATGGAAGGCTTTCTTCGCCGAAGGCATGGCCAAGAAAAACCGTCACTATAAAATTGCGCTCAACATCACGCAAACGGAACTGCGCAGGATGCAGCAGTTTGTGATTTTCAACCGTGGCCTTTACAAGAATGGCCTCATTATCGACAAGAAGATCCGTCGTGAACATCCTTATAAAGATCTTGCCAGCCTCATGCTTGGTATGGCCAACGAGAAGAAGGGCTATTTCTTCGGCCTTGAGGGTGCCTACAACGACTATCTCAGAGGTCAAAACGGTCGCCAGTTGGTGCGTCGCATCCACCATGGCGGTTGGATCCCCGTTGACTCTGACGACAATACTGATGCCCAAAACGGCGATGATGTCATCACTACCTTCGATGTCAAGTTACAGGACATTGTGGAGAGCGCACTCAACAACACTCTGACCGTAAACAAAGCCGAACAGGGCTGTGCTATCCTGATGGATGTGGAAACGGGTTATGTGAAGGCCTTGGCCAACTTGAGCCTCAATCATGAAACGGGCAAATACGAAGAACTTTACAACGTGGCCTTGGCTGAAAGATACGAACCTGGATCGGTGTTCAAGATTGCCTCGATGGTTGTGTTGCTCAACAACAACGAGAACATGAACCTCAGCGACCGAGTGAACATTGGCATGGGTCCCATCCAATTCTCGAATCGTACGATGAAAGACGACCATAGCTTTGCAAAAGGCGGTGTTTGCACTGTGCAGGAGGTCATCGAACAGTCGTCGAACAAAGGCACGGCGGTGTTGGTCACCAAGAACTTTGCCGCGCATCCCGAGAAGTATGTCAACGGCTTGTATGCCTTAGGCTTGAACAAGAAAATAGGCACAGGTATCACGGGTGAGGCTCAGCCTGTCATCAAGCACCCTGACGACAAAACCAAGGATGGGCGCAAGCTTTGGTCGAATGTCTCCCTGCCATGGATGTCGATTGGCTATGAGGTGAACGTTACTCCGATGCAACTGCTGATGCTCTATAACGCCATCGCCAATGGGGGACGTATGATGAAGCCTCAGTTTGTCACCGAGATCCGTCGTGGAGAGCAGACCATTGAGAAATTTGAGCCCGTTGTGCTCAGCGAGCATATCGCCTCGCCCGAGTCCATCGAGAAGATACAGACCATGCTGGAAGGCGTGGTTCTCAGAGGCACGGCTAGGCGGCAGTTTGCCGGTTGTGTGGTGGGTGTGGCAGGTAAGACCGGTACGGCACAATACTATGACAAGGTGCAAGGCTATGCCTATCATGAGCCTGGCATTGGCCGTAAGCTCTACAACACCACTTTTGTGGGTTATTTCCCCACCGACAAGCCGCGCTACAGCTGCATTATCATGGTGAGTCGCGCCCGTGGCGCCAAATGGGCTGCTGGTGGTGTGTCGGCCCCCGGTTTCAGAGAAATTGCTGAGAAGGTGTATGCCACACGCATTGGTATTAGTGAGGACGACAGCATCACACTGAGGGATGAGCGGGCCAAAGGTCCTGTCCTCGTCCGCCACAGTAAGGAATCGCAATACCTCAATGGCATAGCCAAGAACTACGATGACTATGCCATCAACGGCGATTGGGTGACCGTGGAAACCAGCGAGAGTGGACAAATTACTCTACGTGAAGCCAAGCTATCCAACAATAGAGTGCCCAATGTGATCGGAATGGACATCACTGACGCTGTTTATCTCCTGGAAAACATGGGCATTAGCACCGAGTTTACCGGACAAGGTGTGGTTAAAGAGCAGTCTTTACACGCTGGTGACACTGTCAGGGCACACAGTACAATGTATTTAAAACTTGAGAAATGATGAAGATAAAAGACATATTAGCGAATTGCAACCTCATGGAAATCGTGGGCGAGAAGGATGTTGATGTCGTTGACATCACCTTCGATTCCAGAAAGGTCAGCCAGGGCACATTGTTTTTCGCCGTCAAGGGCACGCAAGTCGACGGTCACGATTATATCGACAATGCCATTGAGAAAGGCGCATCGGTGATTGTGTGTGAGAAGCTGCCACGAAAGAAAGCCGACAATGTCACTTACGTGAAAGTGGACAACTCGGCCTACGTTTTGGGCGTCGGTGCCTCCAATTTCTTCGGCAACCCTTCGGAGAAGCTGAAGTTGGTGGGCGTGACAGGCACCAATGGCAAGACCACCATCGCCACCTTATTATATAGGCTCTTCACTGAGGCAGGCTATCCCTGTGGACTGCTCTCAACCATCGAGAATATCGTCAACCGCGATGTCGTCCCTTCTACCCATACCACGCCTGATCCCATCGAGCTGAACACTTTGTTGCAGCAGATGGTTGAAAAAGGATGCGAGTACGCCTTCATGGAGGTGAGCTCGCACAGCGTGGCACAAGACCGCATTGCCGGACTACGGTTTGCGGGAGGCATCTTCACCAACTTGACACACGACCATTTGGACTATCATAAGACCATGGCCAACTACCGTAACGCCAAGAAGAAATTCTTCGACGACCTACCGCAGAACGCTTTTGCATTGACCAATTTGGACGACAAAAACGGAGCTTATATGTTGCAAAACACCAAAGCTCGCAAATTGAGCTATGCTTTGAAACACGATGCCGACTTCAAGGGCGTCGTCATGGAGAGCCATTTTGACGGGATGCTGCTCAAGGTGAACGGCACGGAGATGTACACCCAACTTGTCGGCGGCTTCAATGCCAGCAATATCTTGGCCATTTATGGGGCTGCAACAGCATTGGGATTCAATAGGGATGAGCTACTGGTTGAGATCAGCAAGTTGCGTGGCGCTAACGGCCGTTTCGATATGGTACATTCGGAAAAAGGCATCGTCGGCATCGTCGACTACGCCCATACACCCGATGCCTTGGAGAACGTATTGCAAACCATCAATGAGGTGATGAAAACAGGGACCTTCCACAGCCCATCTCCCGACTCTAAACTCTCAACTCTAAACTCTCAACTAATAACCGTAGTGGGATGCGGCGGCAACCGCGACACCACTAAACGTCCTGAGATGGCTGCTGTCGCTGTCAAACTCAGCGACCGTGTCATCCTCACTAGCGACAACCCGCGTAACGAAGACCCAGATGAGATCATTCGTCAGATGAAAGCCGGCGTGCCTCAGGAAGACCAAGGTAAGGTGCTGAGTATCACCAACAGGCGTGAGGCCATCCGCACAGCTGTCGCGTTGGCCAAGAAAGGCGACATTATCCTCCTGGCAGGCAAGGGCCATGAGAACTATCAAGAAATCAACGGAGTGAAGAACCATTTCGACGACAAGGAAGTTTTGTCGGAAGCATTTAGGGAGGCATAAGCCATGTTATACTATCTGTTCAATTATCTGCAAGAATGCGATTTTCCGGGTGCGGGAGTGTTCAACTACGTTACTTTCCGTGCTGCCATCGCGGTCATCCTCTCGTTGGTGGTGGCAGTGTGGTTCGGCAATTGGTTCATCAAGATGTTGAAGCGTAAGAAGATCACCGAAACCCAACGTGACGCGTCCATCGATCCTTACAATACCAAGAAAGTGGGTGTGCCTACCATGGGTGGCGTCATTATCATTGCTGCCATCCTCATTCCGGTGTTGTTGGTTTGCAAACTCCATAGCGTCTACACACTCCTGATGATATCCACTACGTTGATTTTGGGCATCTTGGGCTTTGCCGACGACTACACCAAGACTTTCAAACACAAGAAAGACGGCTTGAAGCCCGCAGTGAAGTTGGGCGGTCAGATCCTGTTGGGTCTGCTCGTTGGCCTGACACTGCGTTTCAGCCCTGCGGTGCAGATCAACGAAACCGTTCAAGTGAAGATTGAGGACAACAAAGAGGTGGTGGTGAAGAGCCCTGACGTGAAATCGACCAGGACCACTATTCCTTTCGTGAAGAACCACAATCTCAACTATGCGGACTTGTTCAAATGGGCTGGAGAGAAGTGGATGTATAACTTGGCATGGGTTTTCCTGGTGCTGCTCACCGTTTTTATCGTAGCAGCAGTATCCAATGGCTCCAACCTCAACGATGGTATGGACGGCATGGCTTCGGGCAACTCGGCCATCATAGGACTCACCTTGCTTATCTTGGCTTATATCTCCAGTAATGCAGTCACGGCGAGTTATTTCAATTTGATGTATATACCTGGAAGTGAAGAACTTGTGGTGTTCTTGGGCGCTTTTATGGGTGCACTCATCGGCTTTTTGTGGTTCAACTCTTTCCCGGCGCAAATCTTCATGGGCGACACGGGCAGCCTGACCATTGGTGGCATCATTGCAGTTTCGGCCATCATCATGCATAAGGAGTTGCTGTTGCCTTTGCTCTGTGGTGTGTTCCTCTTCGAGATTCTAAGTGATTTGGATGTGAAACGCTTCGTCAAGACGGGCAAGAAACACCGCATCTGGAAGAAGGGGCCCTTGCACGACCACTTCAGAACGAGCTATAGCGACTTTAAGAAGGCATGGCCCAACAGCACCGTTACCTTCAAGGGACACGGCGAAGGCCACAACACGGTTCACCACGAGGTGAAGATCACCATCCGATTCTGGATCATCACAATATTGTTGGCTGCTTTTACATTGATAACGTTTAAGATTCGATAAACAATTGTACAGATGCACGGCCGTGCGTCTCAACTAAACAACGCTATGACATATTACGAAGAAATAACGAATACGAGATTAAAACATCCTACCACCATGGTGGATGGCATATCGTCCAAGGTTTTGCAAATCAGGAAAGAGCATATCAAACTGAGCCTCAGTGATTTGAATATGGTCGATCATCGACAGGAATACGTTACTACCATTGATGGCGTAATGTATTACGACGACTCGCGTGCAGAGAATGTGAATGCTACTTGGTTCACTTTCCAAAACATCGTGAAGCCCGTTGTTTGGATTGCTGGTGGCGATGATAGCAGCATCGATTTCAAGGATCTTAAGAAAGTGGTGAAGCAGAAGGTGAGAGCCATGGTTTGCATTGGCCAAGACAATGGTAAGTTAAAGAGAACTTTCCATAAAGATATCGCGGAATTGTTTGAAGTGGAGAGCCTTGACGAGGCCGTCAACTTGGCTGCATTGCTGGCACACGACGACGACATCGTGTTGTTTTCACCTGCCTGTAAGTCGGCGACGGGGGAAACCTATGCTGAGCGTGGTACACAATTCACGGAAAATGTAAGGAGAATGGAACATGAACGTCATCAATAAAATATTGAAAGGCGATAAGGTAATTTGGATCGTGGCGTTGATTTTGGGCGTCATCTCGTTGATTGTCGTATATAGTGCTACCAGTGCTTTGGCGGTTTCGAAATACGAGGGCAACACGGGGCGTGTGGTGATGAAACACTTGGGTATGCTGCTCTTTGGCTTCTTGATGATGATTTTGGGCTCAAGGATCAACTACAAGCGTTATGCAAAAATTGCCCTTTTACTCATGATACCCTGTTTGGCTTTGTTGCTCTATACCTTGGTGTTTGGCCGCAACATCAATGATGCCAGCCGGTCTATCAACCTTGGTGGATTTTCTTTCCAGCCCAGCGAGTTGGCCAAGATTATCTTGATCACTTATCTTGCCCGTCAAATCATCATGATGGAAGGGTCGGTGTATAAGTTCAAAGATTTTCTCATCAAACTGGCGGTACCCATCCTGCTCACCGCCGCCTTAATCTTCTCCGAGAACCTCTCGACTGCTGTCATCCTGATTGCCGTGTGCATGGTGCTGCTGTTCATCGGCAGGGTGAAGTTCCTGCACATCATGGCCTTGGTGGGGTTGTGCGTCATCGGCATGGGTGCCTATCTGAGCTTCGATGTCGTGAAGACCAGCATACAGAATAGCCATAACGCGAAAGCCCAACAGGAAGCCATTGCCAGAGGAGACACCAGCAAGGAGTACAAGGAAAAGCAAAACCGTATCCAGACTTGGGCTAACCGTCTGAAGTCGATGGGAGAGGACAAGGAGAATGTGGATCCCTTCGATGATAAACACATGCAACGCACCTACGCCGATATTGCGGTGGCTTCGAGTTCTATCTTTGGCAAAGGCCCCGGCAAGAGTCAGCAGCGCAATTTCTTGCCGCATCCCTATTCCGACTTCATCTATGCCATCATTGTGGAGGAGTATGGACTCATTGGAGGAATCGTCGTGTTGCTTCTCTATGTGATCCTGTTCACAAGGGTGTTGCGCATTGTTATCAAACGTCCGCTCACCTTCGGTGCCCTAATGGCCTTTGGATTGGGTTTCTTGGTCATCCTGCAGGCCATGATCAATATGGGCGTTTCCATAGGGCTGTTGCCAGTCACAGGACAGCCGTTGCCCTTGGTGAGTATGGGTGGTACATCGTTGATGGCCACCGGCCTCATCATTGGCATGATCTTGAGTGTCACGCGAAGCATGGAAGACGAGGAAATGAATAAAGAACAAGAAATACAAGCCATAACGGAAACAACTGATACTACTGAAGATGAAAGAGAACCTGAAAGTCGTGATTAGTGGCGGTGGTACGGGCGGCCATATTTTTCCCGCCATCGCCATTGCAGATGCCTTGAAGCGGAGATTCCCCAAGGCTGACATCCTCTTTATCGGCGCTAAAGGCCGTATGGAGATGGAACGTGTGCCCAAGGCGGGATATCGTATTGAAGGCCTTTGGATCAGTGGCATGACCAGAGACATCAAGTCGCTCTTGCTGCCATTGAAGCTTACGAGTAGCATCAATCATGCCATCGCCGTCTTGAAGCGTTTCAAGCCCGACGTAGTGATCGGCGTGGGCGGCTTTGCCAGTGGTCCTACTTTGATGGGGGCCAATTATCTCGGCATCCCCACCGTCATACAGGAACAGAACTCCTATCCAGGTAAGACCAACCGCAACGTGGGCAAGAAGGCCAAGGCCATCTGTGTTGCCTATGACCACCTTGACCAATGGTTCCCTGCCGAGAAGATCCACTTCACAGGCAACCCTTTGAGGGCCAACATCACCCTCAACGGCACCCGTGAGGAAGCCGCCGCGTTCTTCAACCTTGACGCGAATAAACCCGTTGCCTTGTTGGTGGGTGGCAGCCAAGGCGCATTGGGTATCAACAAGGGCATCAGTGCCCAGTTGGCTGCCTTCAAGGATAGCGACTTGCAGCTCATCTGGCAGACGGGCAAGACCTATATCAACCAGGCACAGGCTGAGGTGAGGGCTTTGGGTTTGGAAGGTCAAGTGAAGCCCACCGTTTTCATCGATCGCATGGATTTGGCTTACGGCTTGGCCGACGTGGTCATCTCGCGTGCGGGTGCCATGTCGATTTCCGAGTTGGCTCTGGTGCGGAAGCCCGTCATCTTCGTTCCGCTGCCCACTGCCGCCGAGGATCATCAGACCAAAAACGCCCAACAACTCGTTGAAGCCGAAGCCGCCCTTATGGTGCGCAATGCCGAGGCCGAGAAGGAACTCATCCCTGCCTTGTTCAAGTTGAAAGACGACAAGGCATTGCAAGCCAAACTAAGTGAAAACATAGGCAAGTTTGCCCGCCCGAACGCCGCCGATGACATTGTAGATCAAATCATTAAAGCTATTAGTTAAACAGGCCCTTCGACAAGCTCAGGGTCCTGACAAGAGATATATTATGACAAACGGAGAAGGACATACAATCTATATGTTAGGCATCGGCGGCATCGGCATGAGCGCCTTGGCTCGCTATTACCACAGCCAGGGCTGCACCGTGGCCGGCTATGACCGTACACCTTCCCCGTTGACGCGACAGTTGGAGACAGAGGGCGTGGCAATCCATTATGAAGATCAACCCGAACTATTGCCCGCCCTCATCGACTTCGTCGTATATACCCCGGCCGTGCCTCGCGACCTCATGGAATTTGAGGCCTTGCGCCAACGCAACCTGCCCATCATGAAACGTTCGGAGGCCTTGGGCAAGGTCACGGAGGGACATTTCACCATCGCCGTGGCTGGAACGCACGGCAAGACCACCACCACGGCCATGGTGGCCCACATTTTGAACCATTGTGGAGTGGATACCACTGCCTTCATCGGCGGCATCGCTAACAACTTTAACAGCAACTTGTTGCTTAGTGAGGTCAAGGAGAGTACTTTGGTCGTCGAAGCTGATGAGTTTGACCGCTCCTTCCTGCATCTGCATCCTGAGGTCAGCATCATCAACTCCATCGATGCGGATCATCTTGACATTTACGGAGATTGGCAACACGTTGTAGCCGGCTTCAATGACTTCGCACATCTGACACATGATATGGTCATCGTGAAGGAAGGCCTTGCCGTCGAAGTGGAAAACAGCGTGCGTTTTGGCTTCGGTGAGGCTTGCGACTATCGTGCCGAGGTCGTCAAATCGGAAAAGGGCATCACCGACTTCGTCATTTATGGCGAAGGACAAAAGACGGAAGTCAGGTTGCCCATGGCTGGCAACCATAATGTGTTGAACGCCACTGCGGCTTTCATTGCTGCTCGTCATGCAGGACTGGCGCCTCAAGCCATAGCCGAGGCTCTTTCCTGTTTCAAAGGTGTAAAGCGCCGTTTCGACATCCGCGTGAACAACGAAAAATATTGCTATATAGATGATTATGCTCATCATCCTGAGGAGATTCGTTCCTGCCTGACCGCGGTGAAATCCTCTTATGCTGGCAAACGCATCACTTTGGTCTTCCAACCTCATCTCTTCAGCCGCACGCGCGACTTCATGGATCAGTTTGCCTCTGTATTGGCATTGGCAGATGAGCTCATCCTATTGGACATCTATCCCGCCCGCGAGAAGCCCATTGAGGGCATCACTTCGGCGGCCTTATTGGAGAAAGTGCAGCTGGCCGACAAGAAGATCTGCTCGAAGGCGGAGTTGGTGAGCCTGATTGAAAGAGAGAAGCCAGAATTGCTCATCACCATGGGTGCCGGCGACATCGACCGTTTTGTTGAACCTCTTGAAGAAATGATAAAGACATGGTAAAGAAGATATTAAGCATATTGTTGTGGGTCATCACGGCTGCTGGACTCATTGTCCTGTTCGTCTTCGCCAGAGAGGACTATCTGCATAAGCCTTTGAAGTCGATACAACTGATTCCTTCTACCGATACGGGTTTTGTGAGAAAGACCCTCTTGCACGATGAGATTCAGCATATTTGCAGTAACAAAAACATCGGCACCATCGATATGCTGGCCGTCCATAAAATAATGGACGACAACTCGTGGGTTGAGAGTAGCGCCTCCTACGTTGACCTTGATGGCACTCTCAATGTGAGCTACAAGGAGTATGAGCCTTGGTTTAGGGTATATGGCAAGGAAGGACATTCTGTTTATGTCACCCGCAATGGAGTTGTTGTTCCTATTTGTCCTATTTACACACCCTACGTGCTGGTGGCTAGTGGTAACTTCGATCTTAGGAGTGATTCGCTCACCTATCAGCTTATCGATACCCTTGACAGTGATCGTAATTTGCTCAATGCCCTTCATTGGTGTGAGGCAATTGAAGAGAATGACTTTGTGAGCCAATGCGTCGGGCAGTTGTATTGCAATAAAAAGGACCAGTTTGAACTGACCGTGAAGGGCTTTGGAGGTAGGGTAATTGTAGGTGACACCTGCGATGCTGCCGACAAACTGAGACGCTTGGAAATCTTTATGAAACAGCGTGTCGACAGCCATGAACTAAAGAACATGAAAAGCATCAATTTAAACTACAAAAAACAAATAGTCTGTACAAAACGATAATGTTATGAGTGAAGGAAAAATCATCGTCGGATTAGACATCGGCACCACCAAAGTGGCATGCATCGTGGGCCGTAAGTCTGAAAATGGAAAAATTGAAATCTTAGGATACGGCAAAACCGTGTCCACAGGTGTACGACGTGGCGTGGTCACCAACATCTTTGACACCGTCGAGGCCATCAAGACGGCAGTCAAGCAAGCCTCCGACCAATCGGGCGTCGAAATCAATCGAGTCAGCGTGGGCATCGCCGGTCAGCATATCAAGAGCCTGCAACACCGTGGCGTCATGATGCGTGACAACCATGAGACCGAGATCTCGGAGGCCGAGCTGGAGCGTCTGCGTAACGACACTTTTAAAATCAACATGACGCCTGGTGAGGAAATCATCGACGTCATTCGTCAGGACACATACGTGGATGGCGAGCTGGCTGGCAACCCTGTGGGAATGCTGGGCAGCAAGATTGAGGCCAATTTCCACGTCATCATTGGCCAGACCTCAGCTGCCAAAAACATCGTCAAGTGCATCCAGAGTGCAGGCTTGGACATGGACTACATGATCCTTGAACCTATCGCCTCGGCCCAAGCCGTCCTCGATGATGAGGAAAAAGATGCAGGCGTGGTACTTGTCGACATCGGCGGTGGCACAACCGACATTGCCATCTTCAAGGACAAGAAAATACAGCACACAGCAGTGATCCCGTTTGGCGGTAACATCATCACGGAAGACATCTGCTCGGGTTGCTCCATCATCAAGCACTACGCTGAAGAGGTGAAGGTGAAGTTTGGTTCGGCGTTGGCCAGCGAAAACCGCGACGACGAGGTAGTCTCCATCCCAGGTATCCGTGGCAGAGACCCCAAAGAAATTTCATTCAAGAACTTGGCCCACATCATCCAGGCTCGTTTGGAGGAAATCTTTGAACTAGTCAACTACGAAATCCAAAAGGCCAAGACTGACAATCAACTTATCGCCGGCATTGTGCTGACGGGTGGCGGTGCCATGATGAAGCACATCCAACAACTGGCCGAGTTCAAGACCGGCTTGGAGGTGCGCATTGGCTATCCCAACGAACACCTCAACCAAACCGAGATGAAGGAGATGTCAAGCCCGATGTATTCTACAGGTATCGGCATCGTTATCGAAACAATTGCCCGAATGGAGCATGACGAGTATCTGAGAGTCTCGAAAGCGGCTGAAGCGACGCGTCATGAGCCCCAACCCAAGGCTGAGACTATCCTCGAGACTCCCGACGCGAAAGATGTCGTTATTGAAAAAGAAGATACTGAGGATAAAAAGAAAAAGAAAAAAGGTGTCGATTTGAAAAAAATCGTAACTACATTCACTGAATTCTTTACTCCCGACAACATCGAATAACCCTCTAAACCGTAAGACAATGGCAGAAGATTACATGACTAACCAAAAAGCCCAGGACGAGTTGTTCAAACCCGTTGACGTGGAGAAACCCAACTATATCAAAGTCGTTGGTGTCGGTGGTGGCGGCGGCAATGCCGTTAACCACATGATGGAAGAAGGCATCCAAGGCGTTGACTTTGTTCTTTGCAACACTGACCATCAGGCTTTGTTGAAGAGCCGCGTGAAGACAACCGTTCATCTTGGCAAACGTGAGTTGGGTGCTGGTAATGACCCTAACATTGGCCGCGAAGCCGCCGAGATGAGCCGCGATGAAATAGAAGCCCTTATGGACGACAACACCAAGATGTTGTTTGTCACCGCTGGTATGGGCGGTGGTACGGGTACTGGTGCTGCCCCTGTCGTGGCCAAAATGGCCAAAGACAAAGGCATCCTCACCGTGGGTATCGTCACTATGCCAATGGAACGCGAAGGCCGTCGCCGCAAGTTACAAGCTTTGGCTGGTATCGATGAGCTGAAAAAGTGTGTGGATACACTCATTCTTATCAGCACCGACAAGTTACGTGACCAATATGGCAACATGAAACTCTCGGAGGCCTTCAAGAAGGCAGACGATGTATTGGCTACAGCTGCACGTGGTATTGCCGAGATCATCACAGTGCCTGGCTATGTTAACGTAGACTTTGAAGATGTCAAGACCGTCATGAAAGACAGCGGTAAGGCCATCATGGGTTCGGGTGTCGCCGAAGGAGAGGGCCGCGCTGAGAAGGCCATCAAGGATGCCATCCATTCGCCTTTGCTCAATGACTCGAACATCGAAGGTGCCAAAAACATTTTGCTCTATATCACTTCGGGTACCAATGAGGTTTCACTCGATGAAGTTGACGAGATTCTTGAAATTGCCCAAAATGCCTGCGGTAACAATTCAGATGTCATTTGGGGCAACGGTACAGATGAAAGCCTCGGCGATGCACTCAGTGTCACCTTGATTGCCACAGGCTTCAATCACGATGCCAAGCCTTATAGTGCGGTGCTGGCTGAGAAACAAGGCTCTAACAATGAATCTGCCCAGCCGAAGAAGGTGTATGACCTGAGCGGTCAGGTGAAGGAAGAGGAAGCTCAGACGACCGTTCAACCTGCAAATCTGGCAGTGGGCTCGGTGGCTGCCACCGAGGTGGAAACGACTTTCCCCAAGGTAGAACAGCCCGAGAAGACTGTTCATTCCTTGTTCACCCCAGCTGAGTCTCAAGATACTGAGCCTGCCGAATCTAAGACCCCAGAGCAGGCCGAAAAGCCGATAGAAAGCAGTAACGATTCCACTGCCGTTGAGCCTGCCGAAACACCACTTGAGAGCAGTAAGCAATCCGTTGACGATGAGCCGCTCTTCGATCCCGTTAACGAGCCAACGCCTGCAGCACCGATTTACGATGCACCTCAATCGTCCCGTTACGACGACGAGCGTCCCGTGGTTAGGGTTTTCGACAATCCCTTCCGTTCGGGAAATGGTGGAGATGACGAAGGCTTCGAAATCACCTCACGCATCATGACGAAGGAAGAAGCCCAGGCCAGAGCCGAGCAGGAGATTGCTGTGTTGGAGGCCAAGAAGGCAAAGGAGACCGACCCTAAGGAGCAGCTGAAGAAGCAGCGTTTGCGCGCTTTGAGCGTGAACTTCAGGACTGCACGTGGCTTGGAAGAGTTGGAAAGCCAACCGGCTTACCTGCGTCGCAACGTAGAGATCAGTCCCGTTGATGAGGGATTGTCGGAATACTCGGCTTCCCAAAACGGCATCAGCGGGGAGAACTCTTTTCTGCATAAAAACGTCGACTAAACTCATATAAACAGACTATTTTAATCCGACGCAAACCGGGCCGGCAGCTTGCTGCTGGCCCGGTTTTGTTGAATATTTGTGTTTGGATGGCAAAAAAGTCTTATTTTTGCGCCAAATCATAGAATAGTATAGAAATGAGAAAAGGATTGTTGTTACTTGTCTTATGCTGGGTTTCGATCAATCTGTTCGCACAGGAATGGGTGGGTTGCCCCAAGCAGACTCCCGTCGTTCCCCAAGTCAAATTGATTTCCGACACGGAGCAGACCATTGAGATTGGTTTCACTTTGGAAGGCTTCTTCAAGGAAGAGGTTAATACGCCTAATGGCTTGCAATACATTATTACGGTCCCTAAGATGGCTTCGATGCTAGAAGAAGGCGCACCTGACCTGCCACTTTTTTCCGTCCCTGTGCTTATCGGCGATAGAGCTGAGATGGAAGTCAGTGTCAAGGATGTAAAATACCAAGACTTTACAGGTGTTGAGGTCGCTCCTTCCAAAGGCAATCTTAGCCGACAAATCAACCCGGATGATGTGCCTTTCCGTTATGGAGAGACCTATTCGGAGAATTGTTTTTTCCCAAGTGCTCAGGCCAGATTGGATGAACCATACATTCTCCGTGACTTCCGTGGACAAAACATCTTGGTCTATCCCTTTGCCTATAATCCTGTCACGAAAATCTTGAGGGTCTTTACACAATTGACACTGACGATGCAAAAAGTGGGTGACAACGGACGAAATGCCAAGATGAGCAATAGGTCAGGCATGATGAAGATGGCTCCAGAGGCCGAAGCGATGTACACCCATCGATTTGTCAATTACCGCACGCGTGCTTCCAAATACAGCTTCATTGCCGATGAGGGTGAGATGCTTGTCATTTGTCCGGAGGCCTATCTGGAAGCTATGCAGCCTTTTGTGACATGGAAGAACGAGTCGGGACGCCCGACGACCATGGTGAGCCTTTCAGAGGCAGGGGGCAACAACATCGAACAAATCAAGTCGTTCATCCTTAGCCATTACAACAACCCCGAGGAGAACTTGTGCTATGTGTTGCTAGTGGGCGATGTCTTTGACATTACGCCCAAGGTTATGAGCGGGGGCAGGTCCGACATCTATCTCGGACAATTGGAAGGCAATGATTATTACCCCGAGGTTTTTGTGGGACGTTTCTCTGTGGAGAGCGTTGCCGACGTCCAAAACCATGTGGCCAAAATAATCTATTACGAACGTGACATCACCACCGATGCCGACTGGCTTTCCAAAGGCATAGGCATTGGTTCAAGTGAGGGCGCTGGCAGTGGCCATAATGGTGGCGAGTCTGACTATGTTCACATGGAATACATCCGTGATACTTTGATGCATTATACCTATAGCGATGTTTCACGGCATTACCTCGGTGTGGGCGTGGGTACCAATGAGGCGATGATGAGTGCCGACTTCAATGCGGGAGCAGGCATCTGTAACTATTGCAACCATGGCACGACGACAAGTTGGTATGTTGGTGGCTTCTCCAATAGTAATGTGAACGCCTTGGTGAACGACTACAAGTGGCCTTTCATTTGGTCGACGGCTTGTCTTAACGGGCAGTTTAGCGCGACTTGCTTTGCCGAGGCATGGATGCGCGCCACCAACAGCACGACAGGTGCACCCACAGGTGCCATTGGAGGTATGTTCAGCTGGATTTCACAGCCTTGGCAACCACCCATGACAGGTCAGGACGAGATGGTGGACGTGCTATGTGAATGGCGCTCTGCTGACAGCTATCATCATACCTTCGGTGGTGCTTCACTCAATGGCAACATGAGGATATTGGACTTGCATCCCAGCGACCAAGGAGCGACCCACAACACATGGATTCTATTTGGTGACCCAAGTCTTATGCTTCGGACCGACACGCCTTCCGAACTCAATGTGATCGTGCAGCCCAATGCCATTTTTCTTGGCCAGACCCAGCTGAGACTGACTGCTGATGCTGACTATGCAGTGGCCACCCTCTCTATTGATGGCAATGTGATAAGTAGCACCCCCATCCTTAATGGCGAGGCCACACTTACTTTTGAGAGTCCAATGGAGGTCGGGACAGCCAAACTTGTGGTGACAGGGTTCAACAAAGTCACAACAGTCAGAGACATCGACATTATCCCAGCCAATGGTGCTTATCTGACCTTTGAGAGCTTTGCTGTCAATGATGACAATGGTCAAGCAGACTATGGCGAGACGGTGGGACTAGATGTTACCATCAAAAACATAGGAAACCAATCAGCTTCAAATGTCCAAGTGACTTTAAGCACGAGTTCGCCATACGTGACTGTCGTTGATGGTTTGGCTTCCATCACCAATGTCGATGCTACAAATGATTATACGATTATAAATGGTTTTCAAGTTGCTGTAAACGAATTGATTATGGATGGGACCCAAGTTGACTTCACTTTGACTTGCTCGGATGGCATTAATACATGGACGAGCCCGTTCCGCATGACACTCCATGCACCTGCTTTTGCTTTGGCCGAGTTTCGCCCATTGAATACTGTTAATCCAGGTGAAAGCGGACAACTCCTTGTTGGCTTCAAAAACATAGGATCTTCCGATGCCCGCAATGCACGGTTGCAACTGTATAGTAGCACTCTGGATTTGAATCTCAGCCAAACCAACTTTGACATTGATCATATTGCTGCTGGCAGTACAGCCACAGTGACGGTTGGTTTCACAACATCGAACCAACTCCCCAACAACTCTGGGGTTGAAGTGCAATACACCTTTAATGCTTCGAATTATCTGCTGATGGGCACAGAAATGTTTAGTATTGGGACCGTTAAAGAGACCTTTGAAACAGGTGATTTTTCCGCCTTCGATTGGCGGAGTTTGGGCGGCAGCCAATGGTATATCGACAATAGTACTGCCAATACGGGAACCTATAGTGCTCGTTCGGGTGCCATAAACCATAATAATTTGACCACACTGCAAATAGAAGTGGAAGTTAGTGTTGCTGGTGAGATTAGCTTCTACAAGAAACTCAGTACAGAGGCCAGCCAAGACAAGCTAACATTCTATATCGACAATACAGCCATGGAAAACTGGTCGGGCGTGGTGGACTGGAGCCGTGAGACTTTCCCAGTGGCGGCAGGGACACACAAGTTCAAATGGATATACATGAAAAATGGCAGCGGCAGCTATGGCGACGACTGCTGCTGGATTGACGATGTGCAGTTTCCTGCCTCATCAATTGTCGGTTTTTTGCCGGCTTTGCAGTTACGGTCTCAGGTTAACTTGAACTGTGTAACGCTAACTTGGGAAGGTGCCACTGATGCAGTGAATTATATGATTCGACGTGATGGGGAGCTCATAGCCACACAGGCGGAGACCTCGTTCTTGGAATATGTGGGAGTGGGCACCTACGTTTATAGCATCACAGCCGTTAATGCCGACCATCAATGCACCTTGCCTGCCTTTATTGAGGTAGAGGTGACGACGGTGGGGTTCGATGAAACTGCAGATGATCTAAGACTTTATCCCAATCCTGTCTGCGACCTGCTCCATATAGAATTAGGACATCCTTTCGACTATGTTGTTTTTAATGCCATGGGACAACAGGTGACACAAGGCGAAAGCAATGGAAAAGCACAAATCCTTTGCTGTGACTTGCCCAAGGGCATGTATTTCTTACATATTGCCACCGAAACGAACACTCTTGTCAAAAAGGTGATTGTGCAATAATCCTACACGCATGACCTATCTGAAATCCAACGACTTGTTTGGTCAACTCACCCCAGAGACGCTTTATAGACGGCTTCCCCGGCCCATTGTCATCGCTGACCATCTGTTGACTCCTGATAATATGGGAGCATTGATTCGCTTGGCCGACAATATTGGCGCCACGGAAGTCTGTTTTTTAGGTAAGGAAGACGAACATCGTCTTGGCAAGGTGCGCCGCGCTGCTGCCTCTAGCCGCGACAACATACGCTGGTATTTCAGCGAAGAGAACGACCTTCGCAAGATCGTTCCAGAAGGCAAGAAGATTGTTGCCATTGAGACCGCCGACAATGCCACATGCATATACGATACCCCACTTCCCGAGGACGTGGCCTTTGTCGTGGGCAGTGAGAGCCATGGCATGAATGAGGACTTATTGGCGCAATGCGATACGGTGGTTTATATTCCCGTGCCAGGGCCCACGCGTTCGCTTAACGTGAGTCATGCCGCTGCGGTGGCCCTTTTTGAATGGCAACGGCAGATGAGGTCGAGGACAAGTGGCTATGAGACGTGTGAAACAAGACCTGATATTCCAAGTCCTGTAGCCCCGCGTCTCGTGTCCAAAAAATACAAGCACATTTTTTTTGACCTTGATCGCACTTTATGGGACTTTGATGCCGCTGCCGAGGTGGCGTTTGAGCGCATTTACGAAAAATACGACCTGAAAAAGCTAGGTATCCCCAATGCCCATGAGTTTCATGAGGTCTATCACCCACTTAATGAACGACTATGGGAATTGTATCGCGCCGACAAGATCACCAAGGACTATTTGAATCGTACTCGTTTTGTACTGCCTTTGGAGCACTATGGCATTCATGATACGGATTTGGCCGACCATCTTAGTGAAGACTATGTGTATTGGTCACCGCGGATTGTCAGGTTGGTGCCTGGTACAATGGAGTTGTTGGAATATCTGAAACCAAAATATCATTTACATCTGATTACCAATGGTTTCCAAGAGGTGCAACACACCAAACTGAGCGGTTCGGGATTAGAACCTTATTTTGAGACCTTGACTGTTTCGGAAGAAGTAGGTGTGAAGAAGCCTAATCCTGAGATTTTCTATTACGCATTGCGTAAAGCTCATGCCACCGCGGAGGAAAGTCTTATGATAGGCGATGAGATGGCCGTCGATATCGATGGAGCACGTGCTGCTGGCATTGATCAGCTCTTTTTTAATCCAAATAAAGAACTGGTGGAAGGTGGACGGACATACGAGGTGCATGAATTGTTGCAAGTTATGGAGTTGGTTTGAACAAAGTTTCGTATCTTTGCAGCAATTATTTTGAAATCAAGATGCATCGAAAACTAGTATTGATATTTGTCTGCCTTTTGGGATTGGTATTCAGCGCGTTTGCCCAACAGAAAGGCCAAGTAGTAGGTTCAATTAAGGATGCCGAGACCAATGAGACTTTGGTTGGCGTATCGGTTTATGTGGAAAGAGAGCAATTAGGCACCACGACCGACGAAAATGGTCGCTATAATCTGGATTTGCCCATAGGCGAACATACTTTGCGCGTTTCATACGTAGGCTATACCACTATCACCAAGAAAGTTAGCATTGGCAATAAGCCTGTCACAATCAATTTAAAGTTGGAACCTGAATCGGAGAAGCTTTCGGAAGTTCAGGTCACTAGTGAGCGCAAAGACCGTAATGTGACCGCTATGGCGATGAGTGTACAGACGCTTGACATGATTACCATCAAGAAGATTCCGGCTCTAATGGGCGAAGTTGATGTCATCAAAAGCATTACCTTGTTGCCGGGTGTGCAGTCGGCTTCTGAAGGCTCGTCAGGCTTCAGCGTGCGAGGCGGCGCCACCGATCACAACCTCATCCTCTTGGATGGAGCTCCCATTTACAATGCATCCCATTTTCTCGGTTTTTTCTCTGTGTTCAATAACGATGTGGTGAAGGATGCCACATTATATAAAGGCGATATCCCTGCCAACTTTGGCGGACGTCTTTCCTCCGTCCTTGATGTGTCGGTGAAAGACGAGATGCCAAAACGCTTGAGTTTGCAAGGAGGTATCGGTTTGGTGACAAGCCATCTGATGCTTGAGACTCCCGTGTTTGACCATAAGACCTCGGTGCTTTTGGCAGGTCGCAGGACCTACGCTGGCCTTGTACTTCCATTCTTGGGTGAGGACTTGAATAAGTCCAAGATCAATTTCTATGACGTGAATGCCAAAGTGACGCAGTCGTTAGGCAATAACGATCGTCTTTTCCTATCGCTTTACAACGGCCATGACCAGTTCTCCATGCAACAAATGATTGGTTTGGGTTATGGCAACAGCAGTGCGACTTTGCGGTGGAGCCATATTTTCTCCGACCGCCTCGTTTCCAATCTCTCTTTGATAGGCTCCAGATACCGTTATAGCATCGATATTAATTACAGCCCATACGACTTCGCTATTAGTGCTGGCACTGATGCGGCAAGCCTCAACTATGACTTTGCCATGCACTGGAATGACCAACATGTTTCGAAGTTTGGCTTGACAACAGGTATTCAGTCCTATTTACAAGGTGAAATCGACGACAGAGGTGGAGCCCTTTCACAATATCTGCAGGTGGACCAGTCGAAGTCGGTGGCCCGAAAGGGTTTGGAACACGCCGTGTATTTTACTCACGATTATATCCCTACACCGCGTCTTACTTTCCGTGCAGGCCTGAGATTGTCGTGCTTCCAGAACATAGGCGAGGAGGACCTCTACGTATTCCATGAAGTTATCCATGTGGTTACGGATACCTTGCACTATGGAAGAGGTGAGGTGTTCAATACGGTTATCAACCCTGAGCCTCGTGTGGCAGCCATGTATCAGTTGGATGAACACTCATCGATCAAGGGCTCGTATTCGCGTACGGTGCAATATGCTCAGGTTGCCTCTTCTGCAACTGGTGGACTACCATTCGATGTGTGGTTCCCGACCAGTCCTAACGTGAAGCCTCAAAAGTGTGACCAGTTTGCTCTTGGCTATTTCCGCAACTTCCATGACGATGCCATCGAAACCTCAGTGGAGGTGTACTACAAGAACATGCAAAACGTCATTGATTTCAAGGATAATGCCATTACATACGGTTATCTCTTGATTGATGGTGAGTTGCGAGTCGGTAAAGGACGATCATTTGGTGCTGAATTTCTCGTCAAGAAGAATGTAGGCAAGTTTACGGGTTGGCTGTCCTATACCTATTCGCGTACATTCCGTACTATTGAGGGAATTAGCCATGGTCTGGAATACCGCTCGCCATACGATCGTCCACACAACATTGTCATCGTGGGTAGCTATGATCTTAATCCTCGTATCACCTTGGCGGCTAATTGGATATACAACACAGGTCGGCCAGTGACTTTCCCTTATGGACAATACACCATCAATGGTAGTACTTACGCAGTGTATAATGGTAATCGTAACGAAAGCCGCTATCCCGATTACCATCGTCTCGATTTGTCGTTCACTTGCAAATTGGGAAAGTTGGAGAACCGCCGTTGGCAACACGAACTCAATGTTTCGGTATACAATGCATACGCCCGACACAATACTTGGGCCATCACTTTTGACCAAGGAGAGAACGGTAGCATTGCCACCAAGAATATGTACTTGTTTTCCGCAGTGCCTTCCATCTCGTATAATTTCAAATATTGAGAATCATGAGAACTCTGCGTATGTTTTTGGCTTTTTTGGCTTTTATGGGCTTTGTTGCATGCACCGAAGACATCGAGATTGATGTGGAGAATGGTGAACCCATGATTGGTGTGGAAGCTTCATTTACTGATGAGTTGAAGCAACATGAAACCATTTTGAGCTATACGTCGGAGTTTTACAACCAGAATGAGATTCGCATGGTGAGTGGTGCCACGGTGTTTGTCACAGATGGTGTGGATACGGTGTATTACTACGAGGATGAGGAGCAAAAAGGTCATTATTTTACAGACCTTGTTGCTGGCCAAAAGAACACTATGTATCGTCTGTGTGTCGAGGTGCCTCAAGCGAATGGAGATGTGCATCATTTGTTTTCCGAAAGTTTTATCCCCGACAATGTAGAGCGCATCGACAGTTTGGTGGTGAAACATTACAATGGGATGAACGACAGCCTTCCGACGGTTTTCCTTTTTGATACCATCGAATGGCTTTATCCGTATTTTCAGAGCCTGCCTGACCCCAATATCATCTATATGCCTAAGGTCTCAAAAAACGACACTTTGATTAACGACAGCCTGAAAATGCAGATGATGATTGCTCAAGGTGGATTTGCAGGTTATTATGTGAACGGCCCCGAGATGCTCGCGTCCAACAAGGAGATTCCGATTGGCTACTTCCGTAGATCACAACTAAGGGATGGCGACAGAATCCATGCGGATTTGTATAGCATTACGCCGGATTACTATTTATATTTCTATAGTATTTTGTTGTCGAATGGAAGCAATCCTATGTTGGGCGCTCCGGCCAACGTGAGTACCAACATACAACCTGAAGCTGAAGGGGTAGGGTGGTTTTTCACTGCGTCTGTCGTCTCAGCTGAAACGATTTTCCGAAAATAACTATTGATATGGCAAAGAGTAAACTGCATATTGGCTTTTTGTTAGGACTTGCGCTTCTGGCTACAGCGTGCACCGAGGAGATCATTATGGATATGCCCGAAGGGAGAAAGCGCCCCGTGGTGGAAGGTTCCATTACGGATGAGTTTAAACGACATGAAGTAATCCTTAGTTACTCCTCGGAGATGTATGACACTGACGATCCTGAGATGATTTCTGGTGCTGAGGTTTATGTTAGGATTGGTTCCGACACCATCTGGTTTTATGAGCAGGATAACAAGCCTGGCCATTATCTTTCGGATTCGGTGTCGGGACGAAGGAATCGTGCGCACCATTTGGAGATTAATGTAAAAGAGAATACTTTGTATTCCAGACCTATCAGAATGTATGCCGATACTAAAATGAGCAACAACGCCAGAGGGATTGATTCGGTTGGATTGTTGCCTTTGCGTAATGAGGAAGGCTTGCCCTTTGTGGACGATGAAGCTGCCGTATGTGTGTGCCCTTATTTCCAAACGCTTTCCGATGCATCTATTGTCTATAATGTCGAACTGTATTTGAATGGCAGACGTTTCAAGAACAGACCTTCCAAGTTGTTCAACTTGTTTTCCATGCAAGGCTATGCGGGCTATTATTTCAATGGTCCAGAGATGATGCACGACAATGTTGGGATTCCAGTGGGAATCATGAACAAGTCATATTTGCACGAGGGGGACGTGGTGAAGGTGAAACTCTATAGTATATCGGAAGACTATATGTATTTCTTAATGGGTCAAAAGTTGGCTGTTGGCGTCAACCCTGTCATGGGGGCTTACCCCGCAGTGTTCTCCAACCTCTTCTCCAACTGTGATGCCATAGGATGGTTCAATGCTACCTCGGTTATCGAAGGTGAAGGCATTTATCATGAATCTATTTTCCAAAGGGAGGAGTGATTCAGTTTTTGTTTCATGGAAAGATATAAAGAGAAAGGCGACCTCAGATGAATGAGGTCGCCTTTCGCGTTGTAGGTATGGTTTGGCTTATTTCACCACGACCTTTTCAACAAGCACTTGCGTGCCAGTGGTAAGACGGAGGAAGTAGACTCCCTTGGTTAAGCCGTCGACGCTGATTTGTTCAGTGCCCTTGGCAGAGCCATTGGCTACCACCTGACCCATGTTGTTGTACATCGCATAGCTGTACTCGGCATTGCCGCCATTGACAAACAAAGTGCCGTTGACGGGGTTAGGATAGATGTTGAACTCTGCTTGGTTTTCTTCGACGCCAAGTTCTGATTTGACAACCACACACTCAGGAACACTGTTGCCATGGCTATATTCAGCAACGACGCAATAGGTGTAGTAGAACTCAGTGAAGACTTCATCCACAAAGATGGGCTCTTCAGTGTGGGCAATCTCAATGCCATTGCGGCTGATGATATAGTTGATGGCACGTTCTTGCTCGTCCCAGGTGAGGGTCACAGTGCCGATGCCGATTTCGGCATCCAAATTCTCAACTGGTGCCAAAGTGGCCGAGGAATGTCCTCCAGGGCAGTTGCAATCAAACTCATAGAGTACGCCTGCGCTGGGGTTAGTGTTTGCTGGCATTTGGTAAATGATGTTGTCTTCACCCTCGTATCTCACTACAAAGGAGCATTCGCTGTCGTAGCTACCTTTGGCCCAAGTTAAGGTGACATGAGTGCCATTGCCTATTTCTAAAGTATAATTGGCAGCGTTAGATCCGTAAGTGATAGTAAGAACTTGTGATGCAGTACCATCGTCGAAACTAACAATGAGTGAAGCATTGTTCCAGCCGTCATTGCCATAGTATGAATCGTGAAGTTCAAAGACGACATTGCAGGCATTCTTCATTGTAAGTGAACCTTCAGCCGACAGATTGCCGTCAGCTTGCATCATGAAGCTTAAGGGAATTGCTTCAGTTTCAGGGCAGTTAGGATCAATTTGGATATTGAATACGCAGGTGCTGATGCCTTCAGGGTCGATGGTGCCCATTTCAATGGTGGGATTGAGTAGGGTGACATAATCGTTTTCGCAACTAACTGAGGCAATTGCGTTGGTGGCCATGTAGTGTCCAATGTTCTTGAATTTGGCAACTATTGACAATGTCTCGCCAGGAACGAAGCCTTCGTTCCATTCGGCGCCTGCATAGTCAAGCAAAGCTTGTCCAGCTGTAATGAATGCTTTGCTACTCCATGTTTGGCGGCCGTCGGTGATGTCAATGTCGATTTGGAAACGGGTGCCATCTTCGACGCCATCCTCAACGATGAAGCTGAAGGCGTCTAACAAGGTTGTGGTTTCATCAGCATTTAGTACACCGAAGGTGCCCGTGTTGTTGATGAGGCTCAAACGCGGGTCAGTGGAGGTCAGTGTCACGTTGGAGTTGCCGTTGGTTGGGTCTACACCGACGTTCTTGAAGCTCAATGTCAGGTTCGTAATCACATTAACCGGAGCGAAGCTAGGTGAATAGTTGGACATGATGACGTATGGGCCTTCGGCGGGTAGGATTTCGATGGAAGTAATCTCGGTCACTTTGTTGTAACCTATTACGGTCAATAATGCTGTGCCGATATTGTTCAATGGGTCAAAGCTGAGCGTGCAGGTACCATTGTTGATGTAACCCGATGCAATCACTTCGTCGCCCATCTTCAAGGTGGCGATTCCGAAGGGTGTGTTTTCGGCAGAGACTTCCAATTCGCTCATGCCTAACATCAGCACTGAGGGAGCGTAAGTGACATTCATATTGACAGGATTGTCGGTACGGACCATCAATGTTGGGTCGCCAAAGAGAATCCAAGTGTTATGGGTGTCACCGTTATCGCTTGGGTGCATGTCAAGCATGTACATGCTACCGTTGAGAGATGCACCGCCAAAAGTATGGTTGAATTGGTCGGTATGTTTCCATTCCGTGAGGATGTCAACCATTTCGTCTTGACCAGTCATTGGAGGCACCCAAGGCTGGGAGATCCAGCTGAACATGCCGCCGACAGCGCCAGTGGGACGTCCTGTGGTTTCGTTGGTGGCTCTCAGCCAAGCCTCGCCGAAGCAAGTGCCATCGAACTGGCCGTTGTTGCAAGCAACGGACCAGATATAAGGCCATTTGTCGTCGTTTACCAAGGCGTTCACGTGGCTGTTGCTGTAACCTGCTACAGCCCAACTGGTCTGCGAACCGTGGTTGCAGTAGTTGCAGATACTCTTGCCGGCATTAAAGTCGGCACTGATGGCATTGGCACTGGTGCCACCGCCCACGCCACTGTACTGTTGGGTGACGTTTTCGTAGGTGTAGTGCATCAAGGTGTCGCGGATGTAGTTGATATGTACATAGTCGGCTTCACCGCCGTTGTGACCGTTGCCGGCACCTTCGTTGGCTCCGATACCAATACCTTGGTTGAGCCAAGTCTCGTCACCTTTCATGTCGCGCTCATAGTACAGCACTTTCTCAACGTGGGTGTTCACGTCAGCCACGCTCTGAACTGAGAAACGGCCGGTAAGCGCTTCGAGGTAATAGTCGGAACCTTCAAGCTGACCAAACCAGTTGTCTGAACGTCCTCCACTCATTGCATGGGGAGTAAGGTCGGAATAGTCGCCTACGAGAAGGATGAACTCCAGATTATGGTTGGGGTCATTGTAGATGCTTTGGATGTAGCTCTTGATTTGGTCATTGTTGTTGCCACCTACTTCGCTCAAGCTAACCATGGTCGTGGGGCGACCTGACTGGTTTTTCCAATTCACAAAAGGTTGCATGGCTTCCATGTATTGGTCGGGACAGATGACTAACATTTCACCACGGTCTTCCTCGAAGGAATACCTGGAAGTGCTTTCCGTGAAGTTGATGAAGCGGTGGTTGTAGGAGGCTTTCATCTCGCGTGACATTTTGGCGTTGGCTCTGCGAGCCATCTTTTGGTTGGTCCCATTGTCGCTCACTTTACGCATTTCTATGGTCATGTCATGATAGACGCGAAGGGTCTTCGTCACAGGATTATAAGCGAAGGGTCGCACCATGATGTTTTGTCCGCGGAAGTCACGAATGATGTAAGGCGTTTCAAGATAAGCCTGTGCTGTAGGATAATAGGCGTTCTGACTGTACATCGCACCATAGGTGTAGGCAACGCTTTCGGGGTCGATCTGACGGCTGAAATTACCCTTCGAAGGGGCAACCTCGACGTTTTCATAGTCGGTGAAAGCGCTCTTAATCACACTGACCTGCATTTCAGCCATGTCGCCGATGATGGCAGGGACAGGAAATTGGGGAAGGTCGGGAGCACCAGCTTCAAGCATTGAGGCCATCTCAGGGACGGACACGATTTGCTGGATGCCGTTAGGCGTGCTCACCCTAGTCAAGTAAAAGCCTCCCAGCGAGAAGTCGATCACGACTTGTTGTTCGCTGCTCGAAACCAGCTTGACCTCAGGACCTGCTGGAGCATTCTTGCTGATGCTGGTCCAGTGTTGGGCAAATGTCGTTACTGACAAAGCCACAAACAAGAGGGAAAATAGTAATTTTTTCATTTGTAGAATGATTGGATTTATGTTTGTCTTTAAAATGGCAAAAATACGATTTTTTTCTTGTGGTTGGTTTTTGTAGATAGAATTATTTTTACCGTTAGGTTACGTTTTTTATGTACTTTTGCCACTTGAAACAACAAAAAGTTATGGGTTTCTTTTTAAGATTGATATTGACAGGTTTGGGATGGTCGTTTGGAGGTCCTTTGGGCGGCATTATCGGGTATGCCATAGGTAGTCTATTCTCCGGTGGAGCTAGGGTCATACGCTCTGAGGTGACGGATACCTTTGGAAATACTGAGGAGAAACGCGACTTCAATGTAACCCTGCTTGTGCTCTCGGCAGCCGTGATGAAAGCTGACGGCAACGTCAAACGCTCCGAACTCGACTATGTAAAACGATTTTTCTTGCAGAACTTCGGTCAGGAGCGTGCCGAAAACTATATCAAGATGCTTCGCGAAATCCTGCAAAAGGATTACAATATCTATGAGGTGAGCAAACAGGTGGGACACTATATGGACTATTCCACGCGTCTGCAACTGCTTCATTATCTGTTTGGCATCGCTGACTCCGATGGTGTCATCTCGTCGAAAGAACTGGGCGTAATCAACACGATTTCCGATTACATGGGGGTTACCAATAGCGATTTTCTTTCGGTGAAGGCCATGTTTATCAGGGAGACCGACAGCGCGTATAAAATCCTCGGTATCGCACCGACAGCGACCGATGAGGAAGTGAAAAAGGCCTACCGTGAGATGGCCAAAAAGAATCATCCAGATTTGGTAAGCACCCTTGGCGACGAGGTAAGGCAAGCAGCCGAAAAGAAGTTCCAGGAAATCAACGCAGCTTACGAAACCATCAAGAAACAACGCGGTCTATAAACGAAAAAAGGCAGCCAATCGGCTGCCTTTTTTCGTTTAATAAGGTTGCCTTATTCCACAACAACCTTTTCCATGCGCACTTGCGTGCCCGAGGTGAGGCGGAGGAAGTAAACACCCTTGTTCATGCCACTGACGCTGATTTGGGCGTTGCCCGTGACAGTGCCGTTGGCGACTTTCTGTCCCATTCCGTTGAACATCTCGTAGCTGAACTCGGCATTGCCGCAGTTGACGAACAAGGTGCTGTTGACGGGGTTAGGATAGATGCTCACGTTTTCGAGTGTGCTCTCCACAATGCCGACGGTGCCAACGCTGATGGTGACGAACATCGGTGATGAGAAATGACCGTTGCCATCGGTGGCGACTATGCTGTAGGTATAGATGCCATCTTCCACGTTGTCTTCGTATGAAGTGTTGGACAGATTGGCAATTTCTTCACCATTGCGGCGGAGGATGTATTGTGTGGCATTTTCAGGGGCCGTCCAAGTCAAGGTCACGACATGGTCTTCTTCTTCGGCTATCAGGTCAGTGACAGGATCGAGGGAGAGAGTGACACTGGTGGGCGGGAATTGGATGTCATCGATCCAAGCACAGTCACTGCCACTGCTTGCACTACCGTCTTTCTGATAACTCCACTTGAAAGTGTGGGTGCCGGTAGTCACGGGATAGCTCTCCTGACTCCAAGCGGCATCGCCGGACCATTCTCCTTTTTGTACGTTGTCGATATAGAAACGGAGCCAGTCCCAGTTGTTTTCGGAAGACACCTTCTTGTAGAAGCTGATTTCGCCGTCGGCAAGGATTTCGGTAGTGAGGATGAGGTCAGTCTGTTGGCTATGGGAGATGTTGCCCGATTTGGCACAATAAGTTCCGCTGTATGCACCGTTGTTCACGATGACCCAGTTGGCGCCACCACCGAATTGCCAATCGTACAGGCTGAAGTCGCCCGTTTCAAAGCCTTCGACAATGTTGCCTATGGTGACGATATAATTACCAGTCGTGGAATAGTGGCCAGAAGTCATCAGGTAGGTGATTTCGTAGGTTGCACCAACTTCCACATTGTTGCCGATAGTGAGTTCAACAGGGACGTTGATGGTTTCACCAGCCGCGATGGCAGGGATTTCGTATGTGTTGGTGCCCAAGACAATGTCATTAGAACTGCAATACACTTCAAAGACACAGTCGTTGGCATTGGCACCGCCATTATTAGTGATGTCGAAGGTGATGGTGCCGTTGCCGCCAGGAGCCAAGTCGGTGTTGGTGATGTTGGAAATGGCAAAATCAGGAGCTTTGAAAGCGAGTTCGAACCTGGTTTCCCAAACATCATCGCCAGAGGTGCAGGTTAGGAAGAAGCGGACTCTGGTTTCATTGGGGATGTTAACGTCCACATTGAAAGCGAAAGCGTCAGCAATTTCATAAGTGGCGTCGGGAGCGATAGAAGGAACAGTGGCGATGGTGCTGAGGAGCTCGATATATTCTGACTCGGTGCTTAACTCAACATTGATGTTGTTGGCGGTTTCGATACCAACATTCTTCAGGGAGATGGTAGGAGCGACGTATGCACCGGTGACGAGATCCTGTTCGCATTGCACATCATCAAAAGCGATGTAAGCGCCTTCCATAGCTGCGGCAGGAATGGTATTGACATAAGGGATACGCTGCGGATGTGTCACGCAGATGGTGACATCACCGCTGCTGGTGATGGGGTTGATCGGAATGTCGGCAGTACCGCTTTCACCAATCATGCCAGCACCATAAAGTACGCCGTCTTTGGTGATACCCACGTATGAACCTGGGTCAGCACTGACGGTATAGAAGTCCATGCCGATAGGCAGTGTGGGCAAGTGGCTAACGGTGTTTTCCGTAGGTTGGATGCGGAAGGGCAGGATGGAGCCATCACCCAAGGTGTGGTAGGCTTGCCAGCAGTAAAGGGTGCTGCAGTGCAGTTCATAGCCGAGGGCTTGGGCAGCATTGCTAGCCAAGTTGCCGATGAACATCATTGAGGTGACAGTGTTGTAAGCATCGTCAGTCCACATGGCATCGTAAAAGCCCATGGTGGTCTCTTCGTAGGAAGGCATGGTGCCGTCATGGCGACTAGTAGCACCCACACCGAAGTAGTAGTCGTTGAGCCAGTAGGTCGAAGGGCAGGAACCGATGTAGGCATAGGCGGCCTTGTTCTCGGCACGTACCATGGCTTCACCGAAGCAGGTGCCACTGATGCCCCAGTCGGCAGCCTCGCAGCAGTTACCCATAGCAAGGAAGTACTTGTGCTCGTTGGTCAGGTTGTTAACGTCGCTAACGGTGAATTGAGGGCCAGCCCAGCTGGTGTTGGAACCGTGAGCAGTGTAGTTGGCGAAGCCGACGCCCGTGTTCAGGTGGGTGTAGCATCCTGTGTAGGTACCATGGCTGTACTCGTACACGTTGGCATAGCCATGTTCTTCATTGTAGTAATAGTTGGTGGCGTACCAAATGGTAGGACGGCCCACGGTGACACCCCAGCCGTTGTCTTCACCAGCGATGAGGAGCACGTTGTTCAGATAGCTCGGGTCGGGCATGGTGTATTGCTCGTATTCGAGAGCCTTGTTGAGCATGGCACGCATCTGAGCGACGGTTTCAGCGGGGAAACGGCTGTGGTACATGTCAGGGTATTGGTCGCCATCGACGCTAGAGTATTGGAGGTCGGTGACACAGTTGGTCTCGTTACCCGTGGCGCTGGCTGCCACTTGGTTCTTGTCGCCCATAATCATAAGGAAAGTAGGGGCGTCTTTCGAGTACTCGTCTTGGATGAAGGCACGAATGGCGGCTGCAGTGGTGCCGATTTCATCAGTGTAGTGTACACTCAGGTAGAAACCTTTCTTGGTTTTCCAGGACGTCCATTCTTGAATGCATTCTTCGAACATGCGGTCGGTAATGATCAGCATGTGGACGGGGTTCTGCCAGAGGTCAGGGTGCTCGTCGTAGACATCGTCGCGCCAGTTGAACATCTGGTCATAGATGTTGGCGAAATAGGGGCTGAAGGTGCGAGCGAACTCGTTGTAGGCAGTCGATTTGTCAAATTGGCCGTAGCTAACTTCGACTTCGATGTTATTATAAACGAGGATGCTGTTACTGGCAGCATCGTATTGCACGGGGTTGACCGTCAGTGCGCCAATCTGGATGCCACGCATCGTGCCTTGGATTTTCACCTCGGCGATGGGACGATTGACAAAACCTTTGCGAGCATAAGCCTTTTCGCTGTAGGCGAAAGGTACGTCTTCGGGCTTCTGGTCCTTGCGGATCATAGGCTGCATTGGAGTGACCTTATTGATGCCGTAGTCGGCAAGACGATAAGTGCTTGTACTGTAACTCTTCACTTTGACAGTGAGGTCTTTGGCACCGTAAGGAACTGCAATAAGCTTGTTGGCGGCAGGCAACATAGGCTCGCCGACATTACCAGAGGGATAGGTGCCGTCCATTGTGATGGTGGAGAACACGCCCTTTTCAGTGGAAATTTCAGTGGCATCGATGCTACTGAAAGAGAAGGAGGCGGTGAAGCCTTCGTCAGTCACGTTGGCACAGTTTTGTGCCGACTTGGTCACGCCGAGTTCGATGTGCTGGGCAATCGCTTGCGTGCCAAACAGCATACCTATCATAAGAAATGCTGCTGTGAGTAAACCAAATTTCTTCATTTTTTGATTTTAAAAAGTTGATATTTAATTGTTAATCGTTTACTAGGAGTAACGGTTTTCGAAACGGCAAAAATAGAAATATTTCCGAAAAATATACGGAAAAAACGGAAAAAAGTTACCGATGTTATGAAAAAAAGAAAGACTTATTTGCCTTTTAGGATGCGCTTGTATTCTTTTTCATGGCTAAGCACGTCTAAGGCTTTTTGAATGCCCGGGTCAACGGTGGACATCACTTGGTAGTATTGTTGGGTCTCCCAAACATTGCGGGCAATGAGGGCTTTCATCTGCATAAGCAAGAAAATCTCTGAGTGTGCAAATTGCTCGTCGTTCCACTCCACCTTGGCTTCCTTGGCGGCGTCTTTCAGCCCGTCGATAAGGTCTTTGCCGACGACGAAGTCCTTGTTGAAGTTGTCAAAAACGCCATACTGGGCCTTGATTTCGTCACGGTGTTTCAAACCGTAGTCGGTGGTGAAACGGTTCAAGGCTCCCTTGCGGACGAGGTTGGTGTAGAGTTTGCTGTTGTAGGCAGTGTCGACGGGGATGAAGATGTCGGGCATGATGCCGCCACCGCCGTATACAGTGCGTCCACCATCAGTCTTGTATTTCAACGAGTCGGGGAAGTGGATGCTGTCGGCATGGTAGTATTCGCCGTGTTTAAGGCGTTTCTCCATTTCCTTGGCATAGTCCTCGGCACCCTTTTCATAAGGACGTTGGATGCAACGTCCAGATGGTGTATGATAGCGAGAGGTGGTGAGACGGATTTGGGAGCCGTCAGGGAGGTTGAAGGGGCGTTGGACCAAGCCTTTACCAAATGAACGGCGGCCAATGACGACTCCTCGGTCATGGTCTTGGATGGCACCCGAAAGAATTTCACTCGCTGAGGCTGAGCCTTCGTCAATCAAAACAACCAGTTTCCCGATAGTATAGAGACCTGCCTTTGTGCTGCGCCATTCTTGACGGGGTGAGTGCATACCTTCGGTGAAGACAATGAGTTTGTCTTCGGTGATGAACTGATCCACTAACTCGATGGCTGTGTTAAGGTAACCGCCCGTGTTGCCGCGCAGGTCAAAGATGAGCGACTCCATGCCTTGGCTTTGCAGTTTGGTGAAGGCCTCCTTAAACTCAGCAGCCGATTCTTGTGCGAAACGGTCGAGTTTGATATAACCGACATGGTTGTCGAGCATATAGGCCGCATTGATACTATTCAACGGTATTTTGTCACGGATAATCTCAAAATCAATAAGTTCTTTGTCGTTTCCCCGCTTTACGCTCACAGTGACCTTGGTGCCTTTTTTTCCACGCAGGTGCTTCTGTACATATTCGTTGTCGACCTTTTTGCCCACGGATTCCTCGCCGTCAATCTTGATGAATTGGTCGCCAGCCATGATGCCGACCTTCTCGGACGGACCGCCCGCAGTGGGACTGATGACAGTGATGGTGTCGCGGATGAGTTGGAAGGTCACGCCGATGCCTTCGAAGCTGCCCACTAGAGGCTCGTTGGCTTTCTCCACATCCTTTTTAGATATGTAGGCGGAGTGGGGATCGAGTTCCTTCAGTGCGGCAACGATGGCGTCTTCCGTCACCTTGTCTATATTGGCGGTGTCGACATAAAAATTCTCAATGAGATAAAGTGTCGTAGCCAGTTTCTGGGAATTCATCTGCCCCTTGGTTTGAGGCTTCTGTGGTTGGTTTTGGGCCGTTGCTGCCAAGGCAAAGAGGCAAGCCGTGGCTAATAAGAATGTTTTCAGGAATTTCATAGGCCGATTTTTTTGGCCTGCAAAGTTACACAATTTTTCTATCACATTCTCTGATTGCGACGTAATTGATTTGATAAGTTTTACTGCAACCTGAAATTGACAGGTAAGGTATAAGTCACCCTGACTTTCTTTCCGAATGCCTCTCCGGGAATCCAGTTCGGCATCATTTTGATTACACGGACGGCTTCTTCGCTGCAACCTCCGCCCACGCCTTTTGCGACTTCAATATTTGTTATCTTACCATCGGGCTCGACAACGAACCTGACATAGACAGTGCCGCTGTAGCCGTCTTCTCTGGCACGTTGAGGATAACGTATATTCATGGCGAGGAATTCGTACATCTTAAATTCACCACCAGGAAAAGACGGCATTTTTTCTACATTGTTATAAATGGTTGTGTCAATACCAGGTGCTGCAATCTCTTTAACGTTGGTCAAAGCAACGGAGTCACTTTCGTGTTGGGCATGTGCATAGGAAAGACAAGCCGTGAGCAAAAACAAGCATGTGAATAATGATTTTATATTCATTTGTTTTGTATTTTGTGTTAACGTTGCAAAAGTAACGTGTTTTTTTCTGATATATAATTTTATTGTCTCAAAATCTCAAAAGTATTATCCTCATTCAACTTGATGATGGTTGAGCTTTTGGGTTTGCAGAAGCTGTCGTGATAGAGCTGCACCACGTAATCGACCTTGTTTTTGATTTCATCGCAGATGTCGCTGAAAATCATCGATGAAGGTTGCCCGGTCAGGTTGGCTGAGGTGGAGGTGATGGGTTTCCCGAGGCGACGGATGACTTCCTTGCAGAAGTCGTTGTCAACCACGCGGATGCAAATGCTCTTGTCGTCGGAAACGGCCTTGGCTAAGTTCTTGCTTTCGGGATAAATGATGCTCAGCGGACTTTTGGCACCTTTGATGAGGTCGTAGGCAATGGCTGGCACATTGACCACGTAATCCTGAAGTCTTTCCACAGAATCAACGAGGATGATGAGACTCTTGTTGAGAGGCCTCTGCTTGACGGCGTAAACCCGCAGACAGGCTTTGTTGTTGGTGGCGTCGCAGCCCACTCCCCAGATGGTGTCGGTGGGGTAGAGGATGGTCTTTCCGGCTTTCAGCGCAGCTACCGTGCGCTCTATTTCTTGTTCAAATGCTTCTTCCATAATGCTTTTTTTGACTACGGGACTTCGAGACGCGAGACTTCGGGACTCGGCTTCATCGAAATTCCAAACCATACTATTTATTATCAAGATAACCTATGAAGGCTCCAATCGCATTGGTCAAAGCCTTGCATTTTTCTATCATTTCTTTTGCTCTTTCGTCAGGACAATAACCTAATTTTGGACAAAGATAAAACATGTTTTTCACCTCACCGCAACTGCCTTTTGCGATTCTTAGATAGCGAATCATCATTTTGTCCGAATTATACTCCGATCCTTCTGCAATGTTGTTTGATATGGATATTGCTGCCCTTTGAATCTGGTCACGAAAACCAAAATCTTTATTGTCCTTAAACATCAAATATATCTCTACGGCAAGTAATTGTGCGTCTTGCCAAATCCGTAAATCCTCAAAAGCTTTCATATTGTCATACTTTTTGTGTTTTACCAATGTCCCGTAGTCCCACAGTCTCGTAGTCCCGCAGTCTCGTAGTCCCGCAGTCTATTTATCGTGTCTGATCTTTTCTCTTAACAGGTTGTACTTGTGTCTGTTGGCCTGCATCATCACGCGGCAGATGCTGAAGCCTGTCTTGCCGTAGAGGAATCCGCCTTTTATAATATAGGTGCGGATGAAGTTGATGCTTGGGCTGAAGAGCCAAGGCAGGATGCCTGTCTTCTTGCCGCGTTCGTAGTACGACTGTGCACCCAATTCGGCGAAATGGAACTGCTGCTTGTGGAAGGCCTCGGGCGTGTCCCAAGAGTAGTGCAGCAGGTCGCCGTGCAAGAGGGTTTTCTTCGGTGTTTCTTTGTAGTTCAGCCACTCGTGTATGATGCCTTCCCACTCGGCGAAGCCGCGCCTCCAAATGCGGATTTTGGTCTCGGGATAAAGCCCGCAACCTTTCACCCACTGACCGCAGTAGTTGTTGAAACGGTTCATGGCAAAGACCTCGTTCTCGGCGATTTCCTTGTCTTTCAGTGCTTTGATAGACTGTTTCAGTTCGTCCGAGAGGGCTTCGTCGGCGTCGATGCTGAAGATGAGGTCGCAGGTGGCAAGTTCATCGGCTAGGTTTTTCTGGTCGGAGTAGCCGAGCCAGTCCTGGGTGAAGAACTTCACGCCGTAGCGGTCGCAGATGGCTTCGGTCGAATCGGTGGAATGCGAGTCAACGACGATAATCTCGTCGGCAATGTCCTTAATAGAATCAAGGCATTGACCTATCTTCTGTTCCTCGTTGAAGGTGATGATGACGACCGAAAGGGTGTTCATGCGTTCAAAATTTCCGCAAAAGTAGGCTTTTTTTCTTATTTTTGTGGACTTTTCGTAAGACTTTATGTCCGAGCATTGGGAAATATATGCTGACTGGAATCCATGGCATGGTTGCACCAAGATAAGCCCTGGGTGTAAGTATTGCTATGTGTATCGCCAGGATGAGATGTATGGCAACGAGATATCAAGCAGCGAATGCAGAAAGACGGGCAATTTCTACCTTCCCATGAAGAGGAAGCGCGACAAGTCGTGGAAGATTGAAAGCGGCAAACTGGTGTTTACCTGTTTTACCTCCGATTTCCTTCTAAA
>Ga0310694_10000345_pt1 | contig 62353 bp, 59 predicted proteins | sample 174DNAGHGhighgp2_FD_203884 | JGI IMG/M metagenome (GOLD analysis project Ga0310694, IMG submission 203884) | Sheep rumen microbial communities from Palmerston North, Manawatu-Wanganui, New Zealand - 1742 DNA GHGhigh gp2 (v2) (version 2) | ecosystem: Host-associated > Mammals > Digestive system... | reverse complement strand
AAGGATTAGCGAAAAAAGGAATTGATGTACATGCCGCTATCCAGAATGATCAAGAGTTGCGTGAATATTCAGAAATGATAGCCAATTGGCCTCCTGAAGTACAATCGTATCTAGGCTTTTTACCAACCAAAGATTCACAAAATATAATGAATCAAATTGAAGAGTGGTCTACTGAAGGAATTAAAACAAAATTTGATTTAGACGATGAATCTAAAAAAATACTTCAGAATGGCTCTCACCAAGAACAGAAAGAAATTCATGAGCGTACATATAAAGATACTGTAGAAAATACAACAGTTACAGCTAATACAACAGACGCCGATCAAAAGCTAGCTAATATGGAAAATCGTATGGCTGAAATGGATGGTAAAGGTTTTGAAGTAACTGGAGAAGCTGATGTTACAGATGCAGAAGAAAAATTAACTGCAACAAGTGAAGATATTGCTTCTATAGATGGCACGAAAGCAACCGTAACCGTAAATGGTAATACTACTCCATTTAATAAAAATGCAAAAGAAGCGGGCAAAAAGGCTGATGAATTAGGTAAGAAAAAACCCGAAATAAAATTTTTAGGCAATGCATCAAGTGCAACATCCGCAGCTCGTAAAGCAAAAGACGCAATTGATGATGTGCCAAAAAGAAAAGAAAGTCATTTAAGTGTGATAACTTCTGGTTTTAGTACTGTTAGAAACTTTTTGACTGACGTTTATGATAAATTAAAAGATAAAGAAGTTAAGATTAAAACAACGCACACCACAACCAAAGAAACAATTTATAAAAATTCATCAGGTGGACATCAAACTAAAGACGTTGATGGCACTGCTCATGCTCAAGGTACTCTTGTATCTAAAGGTCGTGCTTATGCAAATGGTATGTGGGGACTTCCTAAAGCAGAAAAAGGTGCTTTGATAAATGAATTGGGCAGTGAAATAGTTGTTACTCCAGATGGGCATTGGCGAATTCTTAATAATGGTGATCCGACATTTACTAATCTTCCTAAAGGTGCTATCGTTTTTAATCATAAGCAATCTGAACAATTATTAAAAAATGGCTATGTGACAGGTTCTCATGGAAAAATGATAGGCGGTTCTTTCGCCAAAGGTACTATAGACGATGAAGATTTTGATGAGGAAGAATTTGAAGGAGAAGCTTATGCAGTTGGTACAATTGGCTGGAATGGCGCACTGTTTGGTTCGGCTTATCCCGGTGGTACTGGAACTGGAAATTTAAATGCTGCTAAGACCGCACAGAAAAAGAAGACTACTACAACTACTACCAACAAGGATAAAAAAGGCAAAGACAAAAAAAAAGATACTCATAAATCTAACTCTTCTAACAAATCATCTAAAGATAATCTTCAAACACTTGATGCAATTGAGATCAGGCTTAATCGAATTGACGCTTTAATTTCTAGATTAGATGCCAATGCAGCTAAGACTTATGACACTTTTGGCAACCGTAATTCTGCTTTAGTACAAGATTTGGCAACGGTTAATAAAGAAATCCAAGCAATCAATGCTTCTTTAAAAAGCACTGATAAAACTCGTAATTATCTTCGTAAAGCAATAGATGCAGCCAAACAAGCGGGTCTGAAAAATGGAGACGAGGGTTACAAAAAAGATTCCCAAGGAGCTTCTGGAACCGCTTTAAGTCAAACTTGGATTAATCGAATCCAAAATTCGGTTAACAGCGGACGATACTTTACTGTTAACGATGTCAAGGACGAAGGTCTTTGGAAAAAGATTCAAGCTTATCAGACTTGGTATGAGAAATATGTTAAACTGCAACAAAAGGTTCAAGAGCAGACAAATAAATTATCTCAGCTTACTATTCAGCAGTTAACCCTTATTCAGACCAAGTGGGAAACTACTCTCAATAATATTAATGCTAATATTACTGATCTTCAAAATCGAGTTGATTTAACAGTAGAGCGTGGATATGACGTAGCAGAACAATTTTATTCTAATCAAATTCTTCAAAATCAAAAACGAGTCAATGCATTAACAAAAGAAGCTACTGACCTTCAAAATAAATTAAATAATGCCGTTAAAGCAGGACGCATTAAAAAATATTCTGAAGAATGGTATAAATGGTATATTCAAATTAAGAATATCAATAATGAAGTAATATCTACGAATAAAGAAATTCAATCTTTGTTAAATTCTATTCGTCAATTACGTTGGGATAAGTTTGACAGAGGACAAGAACAGCTGTCTAATCTGGCTGACGAAGCAGAGTTTCTTGGTGAATTGATTAATGAAATTGATCTTTTTGATAAAGATACTGGGTTCATAACCGATAAAGGAAAAGCCGCTTTTGGCTTAGAAGCTCAAAGGTACGACCTTTACATCAAACAGGCTCAGAAGTATGGAGAAGCTGTTAAAGAATTAAATGAAGAAATTGCGAAAGACCCTAATAATAAGACTTTAATTGACCAACGCAATACATGGTTGAAGGCTCAACAAGATGCTATTTCAAACGCTCATTCTGAAAAAGAAGCTATAGCTGATTTGGTAGAAAAAGGTATTAAAAAGCAGATTGAAGCTATGGAAGAATTGATTGATAAATATGAAGAGGCATTAGATGCTGAACGTGATCAGCAGAAATATGCCGATGATATTGCTGAAAAGCAAAAGAAAATCAATTCTTTACAGAAGCAATTAAGGTCTATGGAAGGTGACGATTCTGAAGAGGGCGCAACCCGTAGACAAAAACTCAGAGATGAGCTTAAAGAAGCCCAGAAAGATATGCAAGAAACTCAGGAAGACCAAAGGATTTCTGATATTAAAGATGCGCTGTCTAATATGCAGGAAAGATATGAAGATTTCTTAAATGCCAAATTAGATAATATAGATGCTCTTTTACAAGAGGCAGTCTCTGGTGTTAATCAATCTGGTGCTGATATTTGTGCTACGATTCAAAGTGTTGCGAAAGCAGTAAATTACACTATTAGTAGTGGGTTACAAGCAACATATAAAGACGTACAGAATCTTAATAGTAATGTTTCTAATATAGCTAAGCAAACTGGAGCACTTGTAAGTGGAACATCTGATACAAACGGAACCATCACTAATACATCTGCAACTACTATAAAAGATACGGTTACTCCTTCTGTACCTCAAAAAGTTACAATGCCAACTGAACCAGCAAAAACTCCTAAAAAGACATCAACAACGACTACAACAACAAAAGCTAAAAATGGTTTTGTTAAAGAAAATGGAAAAACTTATTATTATAAGAATAACAAAAAGCAAACTGGTTGGCAGACCGTAGGCGGTAAGAAATATTACCTTAGTGTTAAAGATGGTTCAATGCTTACTGGCGTACAAAAAATTGGTAATAAATATTACTTATTAGATAGTAAAACTGGTGCATTAAAAGATAAATATACTGGTCTTTATAAGCAGAATGGTAGTACATATTACTTTAATTCTGGTGCTATCCAAACTGGCTGGAAAGATATGAAGGAAGGCAGGCGTTATTTCAGTGTTAACACTGGTAAAATGCTTGCTGGCGTTCAAAAGATTGGTAATGATAGTTACTATTTTAATTCCAACGGTATTTTACAGAAGGGTACTTTCACTGTTGGCGGCTATACTTATGAAACCGACAAAGATGGTAAGATCAAAAAGAAAACAGGCAATGCTTTAAAAGGCACAGCTAATCCTGCATCAAAAACAGGAACTAGCAGAACGGGCATTAAAGGACTTGCTACTGGTACAAAAAAGGTCGCTAAATCCGATATTTATCGTGTAGATGAAAAAGGTAATGAAGTCTTTATCAATAAACAAGGTAAGATTTATACCCGTCTTGAAAAGGGTTCAACTGTTCTTCCTCATGATGCAGCCGTTAATCTGCTTAAAGGCATGTCCAATCCAGTTGATTTTATTGCAAGTCATATGGATATGAGACCTAATAAAAATATCACAACCACTAATAATACTAGTGGCGATACTGTCAACTATATTACATTTAAGATGGATGGAGTCACGAATTATACAGAATTTATGCGTGAAGCACAGCGTGATCCTAACTTTACCAAGTATATTCAGGAAATATCTATTGGTAAGTTAAATGGCAATAATTCGCTTAAAGGCAATTCTATTCGTTTTAGATAATGTTTTTACAATGGGCACCTGTAAAAGGGTGCTCATTGTTTTTTATTTAAGGAGAAACCAAATGGATGAAAGAGATATTATTCAAGAATATTTAGAAAAATTGAGGGAATGCGAAGCAATGATTGAAGAAAACAAAAAAACTGCTCGTACATTACAAGCGGGTTTAGAAGCTGTTGAACAGCTAAAACAATCATACCAACATTTAATAGAACTTAATTCAAAGTAACATGAAAGGTGGTGCTATAGTTGAGTATAACAAACTTTATGTATGATAATATCGCCTTAAATGATTTCAAAGACGGTAAATATATCATGGCAAATTTCACCACAGGCGATGTCCCAGTTGAGGGGCAAAGAAATATTGCGCAAACATCATTATTTTCAGGTAAAGAACAGCCTTTCTTATATCAGAATTACTCTTCTACTCTGACTTTTACTATTAGTATTATTAAGAATCCTTGTAAGGATGATAATATATATTTAACAGTTCAAGATGTAGAGGATTTAAAAAGGTGGTTATGCAGACCAGCACCACATGCTTTTCGATTGATTGATTCCCAATACAATGATGTATTTTGGGAAGGAAGTTTTAATTTAACAGAAGAAATCGCTGGCTCAAATCGTATAGGTGTAACCATAACTTTTGTGAGTACACGACCTTATGCGCTCCAAAATGACATACAGTATTCTGGAACGGTTGATTCTAATGGATCAATAACTATTCAAGATTCTTCTGTAGAACAAGGCTTTTTATATCCTGACATGACGATTGTTTGTTCACAAAGTGGTGACTTAGAAATCTACAACGATTTTGATGATAGAACAACCATTGTAAAAAATTGTGAGGTTGATGAAGTAATTAGTTTTTCAAAATATTTACAGATATCTTCTTCTAATAGTGCTCACGATGTGTATAACGATTTCAATTATCAATTTTTCAGGATATGTAATAATTATGAAACGAATGAAAACGTGGTCACCTTTTCTATTCCTTGTGAATACACAATTACATATAATCCAATTAGAAAGGTGATCCCGATATGAATAAATAAAGAAGGAGGGACAAATGAATAGAATAGAATTGGATTCGGCACGACAACCTATTGTTCCCTCATGTATTTTAGCAAATAAAAGTGGGCAAAAGTTAGGGGTTGTTTTAATTGATGAACAAACTTTAACTGTAAAAGTGTCTTTAGAAGATGGCTGTATTTTGCTGTCTGAAATGTCGTGCGATGTACATAAATATATTAACACTTTTAAAAATCCTTTATGGGATAAAATCAAAAATTTTAAATTGTTATATATTCCTATCTATGTGCCACATATTAAAGCTAGGGGTATTTGGTATGAAATTACTGTAACCATTGATGAGAATGATGATACAGTAAAACACTTAACAGGAACTCTGGCACAGTACGCTGAATTAAATCAATCTAAAAACTTTGAAGTAGAAATACGTACTGAAGAGGACATAGATCGAGATGATTATGAAGATACTGTTTTTTATAATCCTACTAATCCAGATGCTTCAATTGTGGATAGAATTTTACATGATAAAGCAAGACATTATTCAGTATTTCATGTTGATGATACTTTAAAAAATTTAAAAAGAACGTTCTCATTTGATGGGGACGAAGTTATTGGATGCTTAAAAGAATTGGCTCAAGAAGTGGATTGTATTATTATATTCGGTGAGTCGGATGAAGAGGATAATACATTTAAGAGAACTATTTCATTCTATGATGCAAAAGATTATTGTCCCGAATGTAAAAAACGTGGTGATTTTTCTGAAGGATGCACTAATCCAGATTGTACACATAGTCAAAAAATAATTCCACGCTATGGCACAGATAGTGGAATATTTATTAATAAAGATAATTTGGGAGAAAACATTAATCTATCGGTAGATACGGATAATATTAAAAACTGTTTTCGATTAACAGCTGGTGACGATGATATGACAGCCGCTGTAGTAAATTGTAATCCGTCTGGATCAAGATATATCTGGCATTTTACGAATGAAATGAAAGAAGATATGTCTCCTGAATTGCGAGAGAAAATTAATGCATATGAACAAGAATATAATGATTATCGTTATTCTTATATTATTGGTGCATTAACAGAAAATGACATTGCTGATTATAATGATCTTATTACGAAATATCAGTCTTATTCAAAGGAAGATTTAATTAATTTCGAATATCCGCTTAAAGGATATAGTAATCTCACTTTGGCATATTATTATATGCTTTATTTAGAAACATTCTTAGAAAATACGATGATGCCATACTCTCCCGATGTTGCAGATACAAGTGCATATGAACAATTATCTTTATATAAAGAAACAACAATCGGAGTGCGATCCTTGGCATCAATAAATGAGACAACGTCTGCTAATGAAGTTAAAGAATCTGTTAAATTATATGTCGATACATCACGTTATTCTGTAGAAATTGAAACTATTTCATATGAGAATGATATTTGGACAGGAACTATTACTGTTACCTCGCTAACAGATGAAGAAGACATGGCTACTGAAGAACGTGTCCTTAATTTTACAGAAGCTACTGGTGATTATATAAGAGGACATGTTGATAAATTTATTAAAAAAAAAGAAGCATTATTAAGCGGTATTGTAAATCTTTTAAAAGCTGATGACACTACTTTTGCAGAAGAGATTCCAAAATATAATCTTATATCGCTTTCTAATATTTCTCAAACTATTAATGCTGTATTGAATATATTAGATGAAGCGGGCATAACAGAAACTACTCAACCTGATGTATACGAAGAGATATATCTTCCTTATACGAGAAAAGCTGATATGGTCAGTTCTGAAATTAGTATCAGAGAAAGGGAGACAGAAACATTATCTACTCTTATTGATAAAATTAATACTGAGCAAAAAAAAATTAATAAAGCATTAAATCTTGAAGCATATCTTGGAGAAACTTTATGGCTTGAATTACTCGCTTTCCGCAGAGAGGACGAACAAGAAAACAATAATTTTATAAGTGATGGTCTTACCGATACTGAACTGATCCAGAATGCCATGGATTTCTTTGAACGAGCAGATGAAGATATTACAAAACAATGTGAATCTCAATATACGATTACGTGTACCTTAAAAGATTTATTGTTATTATCTCCTGAGACATATGCTTCTAAAATTAATGATTTTGATGTAGGCAACTGGTTGCGCATTGAAGTAGACGATAAGATTTACAAACTACGATTAACTAGTTACCAATTTAATTTTGGAGCGTTAAATAATATACAAGTTGAATTTAGTGATGTTAAAACTTCACGAGATTTCTTTTCTACTTTTGCAAGTATGCAAAGGACTACTAGAAATAACAAAAAAACTTTGTCTGATGTTTCTAAAAAAATAGACGCAACTGAGAGTACAGTAAATATTGTAAATCAAATTTCTCAAATCACACAGGGTGGTAATAATCAATATATTGCTACAGTTCGATACGACTCTATTATGGTAAATGATGATGAATCCTTAGAAGAGTATTTATCGAAAATATCTAAAGAAGTAAATGGCTCATTATTGATAACTTTAACTAATGAATTCCAAGCAATTACAACGGATGAAGATGGAGAAGGTGGCGATTACAGCGATTGTAATACTGATGTTTTATTATATTATGGAATGACTGATATTACCAATGATCCAAGCGTAACATGGAATGTTAGTATACCATCTAATGTTACAGGACAATGGAATGGCGAAACTCATTCTATAATTATAACTAATGTAACAGGCAATTACGGAATAATAGAAGTCAAAGCTATTTATCAAGGACTGGAAGTTCGTAAAAATTTTGCGGTAAAAAAAATCAAAGCAGCCTCTTCTCCTATTACTGTCGAAATAACTTCAAGTGCTGGTAATATATTTAAAAATAGAGGAATTCACACTATCCTTACAGCAACTGTTAGAAGAGGAAATAAAGATATAAGTGACACTATCACAAATTATCATTGGGTTAAGTATGACCAAGATGGAAATTTAGACCCCGATTGGAGTCGTTTAAATACCAGAACAATTACACTCAGCCCAGCAGATTTGTGGAGTAAAGCAATATTCACTTGTGAAGTAACAACAGATTAAGAAAGGAATAAAAACTATGGCACAAGTTACATATGGTTCAATAACGTTAGTAGACCTTACTGACGTTGGGCAATTATCTGTATATCCTACAAGTAATCAGCCACTTTCAATTATATATGACCCAGATCAAAACAGTTATACTCCTAACTGGGGGAGCACAAATTTAACACTGTCTCCATCAATTTATTATAATACAACTGTGTTAAAACCGCCTGCGGACGGCCTTACCGTTACATGGACGAGACGAGAAGGAACAGCTGCCGCAACAGCTTTAACAACAGGAGAAACTTTACAAACTAATGGAGATTTAAAAGTAACGGCAAATAAGTTTACGCCAAATTCTTCTATGATAACTTATATCGTTACTGTTGAATATCTAGAGCCAGAAACACAAAAAACTTTAAAAGCGGAAGGTCAGATTACGTTTAGCCTTGTTAAGTTAGCATCTTCTGCTAAGACATGTATTATTTCTGGTGAAACTGTTTTTAAGTATGATAAAGATGGAACTTTAGTTACTAATGGAACAATTACTCTTACTGCAACTGTAAATAATGTTTCAATTTCAACTTGGCAATATAAAAAATCTGATGGAACATGGGCTAATTATCCTAATCTATCAGCTACTCAATTAAAGGCGGCAACCCTTGCCGTAAATTCTACAGATGCAGTATTTACTAGTGACGTTGCAACTATTAAAGTTCTTACTGATGATGCAAACGTATATGATATACATTCAATTACAAGATTATATGATGGTGCACCTGGAGATAAGGCAGTAAGTGCAGTCCTTACAAATGATAATCAAAGAATTCCATGTGATGCAGAAGGAAATCCTATAGCGGGCGCTTTTGATGAAGCTAAATCTCAAGTTATTATTTATAATGGTGGTATAAATGATACTGCGAACTGGACAATTTCAACTGCCGCAACAAACGTCACTATTACAAGGTCTAAAACAACAGCAACTAATGATACAGTTACAGTAACTGGTATATCAAGCGCAACTGGTAGTGTTACTTTTACTTGCAAGCGTAGTGGTTACGGTAATATTATTAAAACTTTTTCTTTAGTAAAAGTTACAGCAGGACAGAATGGTACTTCACCTACAATTCATTCATTAGATTGTAGTGCATTAGCGATTAATAAAACTACACCTTCTGGTGATACAGCCGCCGCTTATTCTCCTACTAGCGTTACAATTAAAGCATATGAGCAGACGGGCAGTGCTGCAAAGACTATTTTTACAACAGGACGTTTTTGGATTAAAGCGGGTTCTACTAATATATATAAATCTTCTAGTGATGAACCTAAAGGCGAGTATGTAATTACATCAACAAATATGGCAACAGCTTTTTCTAAAGCTAATTATATGACTGTTGAATTGTATGCGAGTGGAAGTTTTGAAACTTTACTTGATAGTCAGACTATTGTATTTACTTCTGATGGTGCAAAAGGTGAACAAGGTGAAGAAGGTGAGGCTGGAGCAGATGCGATTAATGTAGTTATGGGTAACTATGCAGATGTAATTCCATGTACTTCCGCAAATAAACCTCAAGCTTCAACTACTATAGATATTCCTTTTGTGGCTTATGAAGGTATTACTCAAGTTCCTTGTTCGGTCAGTGCCCCTACTTTACTTGGCGTAACAGCAACTGTTACCAATTCTACTGCTAGTGCGGTAGGTCATGTTAAATATGTATTAGGGACTAGTGTAAGTGTTAGCGCTGCATCAGGAACAGTACCTTTAACATTTACAGTAACAACCGCATCAGGAGCAACAAAAGAAATTACACAAAATTATACTTGGACACGCAGTACAGCGGCAACCAATGGTGTTAATGCAAAATTATTTGAATTATATACAATCGGTGGTAATGTATTTACTAGCCGTGATTCACAAAATATTACTATTTATGCACGTCTAATGGATGGCTCTACAGATAAAACAACTTCTTGTACTAACTGGGTATGGTCTAAATGGCAAAATGGTGCATATACAGATATTTCAAATCAGACAACAAGTTCATTAGTCGTAAATAATTCTACCGTTGAAGGTTTTGCTTCTTATAGATGTACATGTAAATATGATAATGTTACTTATACTGCTTATTATTCTCTTATTGATAAACTTGATCCTATTCAAGCGGCAGTCTTTTGTTCGTTAGGAGAACAAATCGTTAATGGACAGGGTATCGGCGCATTTTATGTTATCGTTACTGATACAGGAACTGGACAAGAATTAGACGCTTTAAAATCTGATAGATTCTTAACGGCGGCACCTAGTAACCCAACAACGGGAGATTTCTATTATCACCTTAATTCAACGAATAAAACTGTTGTATTAAAGAAATACACAGGCAGTGCTTGGGCTGATGCAAGTGAAACATATAAGGGTACTTATACATGGACATTCCGTGATGCAAGCGGAAATGCTACTACGTTTAACGGTTCCGCACAGGCTACAGGTAAGGTGATTTATGTAGATGGTACATTAGTATCAAAGAAAATAATTGCCGATGTAAAGGTCGAGATTTGATAGTTGTATTAGTATTAAAAAATGCTGATACAACTATCGGCATTTTTATGGAAGAAAGGGAAAATTAATATGATAACTTATGGTTCAACAACTCTTACTTCTTATAATACTATAACAAAAATAGAAGTATATTATTATCAGTCAACGAGTCCAACAACTCAAACTGGCGGTTCGTGGTCTACCACAAAACCTACGTGGGTCGATGGAAGATACGTTTGGCAAAAGATTAGAACAACGTATGAGGGAAAACTTGATAATGGGTCGTATTATTCTGAATCTGATCCTGTAAATATTACAGGACAGCAGGGTGCGACAGGTACTTCCGCTTACTCATACAAATTAAATGCGTCTGATAGTGTTATAGGTAAGACCAAAACTGGGGAATATACAATTGATAAGATTACATTTACTGCAACGAGTAAACAAGGTACTGGTGCTGTAAATCCTTATAAAGGTGTGTTTAAAATTGAAACGACCGCCAATGGAACTACTTGGACAACACAGTATACATCAAGCGGAAACGAATCTTCTAAAGAATATACAATTCCTGAAGATATTATATCTATTAGGTGCTCATTATATCAAAGTGGTGGTACGAGCACCTTACTCGACATTGTTACAATTCCTGTCGTTAAGGACGGTATTGACGCTGTTGGTTTAAGAGATAGTATTCCATATTATTTAGCATCGGACAAACAAACTGGGGTTACAAGATTGGATCAGGGTTGGACACGATTTAAGCCTGAATTAACTACAGAAAAAAGATATTTATGGGTTTATTATGTTTCAAGATATAGTGAAGGAGATACACAGCCCGAATTAATTGAAATTAAAAATGATATTGTGAGTTTTGAAAATCATGGTGATGAATCTCCTGTTGAGAATTGCGTAATTGATATTGAGCTTGTGCAGGATTTACATGGATATGATAGCCCTTGGCCTGCTGGTGGGGGGAAGAATCTGTTATACGTTCCGACAGTTAGGACATATACAGCAAACGGTGTAACGTGGACTCTAAATCAGAATGGAAGTATTACAGTAAGTGGTACGGCAACAGAAGCAAGTACATTCTATTATATACAACAAGAGGTTGGTGAAACGTTTAATGGAAATTATTATTTCCAGTGTTTTCCTACTATTAGCAACAGTATTTTTAATGGCGGTGTGCGGGTTGGTGGAACGTGGTTTTCTGTTCACGCAAATGCGAAAACCGCCCTTACAGGCATAAGCGGTAAAATACAGCAGATGTGGTTCCAAGTAAGAGCGGGACAGACGCTTAACACTACATTATATCCCATGATTTATGAAGCGTCAGAAACTGCAACAGACTGGGCACCCTATTCCAACATCTGCCCCATCACAGGATGGACAGGGGCGAAGGTGGTGAGGACGGGGAAGAATCTGTTTGACTTCGTTGACGGAGATGTAGTCAATCCATACAGAATCATTCCGTTCCCGTTAGGCGCAAAACAAAAAGTTTATATGTCGCTGATAGACAAAGACACAAGCGTTGATATGTCGGGTATAGCAATCGGATTTGTCACAACTGCATTTGAAGCAGGTGGTACGCTTACAACAGACCAATACAGATGGGTTTTTTTAAACAACAACATACGGTCAAATCACAGTAACACATCTGGGGGTGCGGAAACTGCTGACGGTGACAACCTACTTGATGGCATCTTGATTTATCCGAAAAATACGCAAACACTCGATAAAGTCCGACAAAGATTCGACATCCAGATAATTCTGGATTCGACCGCAACCGACTACGAACCCTACAAAGGACAGACCTACCCCATCACCTTCCCCACAGAAGCAGGAACTGTCTATGGTGGACAGTTAAATATTACAACGGGTGAATTGGTTGTAGATAGGGCGATGTATGTTGCGGATGGCTCGGAATCTGTGCGAAATGTTGCGTACCATTCATCAAGCGGTCTGTATTATACAATTATTACAACTGAACTTAGATCAAAAGAAACGAATCCACTTCCCATCTCAAGCCGATTCAAGGCGCAATCAGGCGTTTCCATTGGCAACTGTTACATAACCGCTTATGGTTATGGGCTTGTTGCTGTCCTGCCCGACCAAACCATTACAACGAAAGAAGCGGCGACACAATGGTTTGCGGACAATCCGACACAATTCGTCTACGAACTCGCTACCCCAATTACTTACCAACTTACACCACAAGAAATCACAATGCTCTGTAAAGAGAATAATATCTTCGCAGATACAGGCCAAACCGCCATTTCCTATTATGACAATCAAACATCAACTGATCCATATGTGGATTATTCTGCAACATCAGCGTTTGAATATTCTGTAAAAGCATATGAAGCAACGCAACCTTTATATACAAACACTTATTCAGAATTGATTGGTTCTGCTAATGATGTGGCAGGAGCATCTTTTTATTTTGCAAAGATTCATCCTGACAGTTATATAACTAATTATAAGGTTAAAATGAAAGTGCGTGTTATTGAGCCAGAATCATATGCAGAAACAATTGATATTCAATTTGGTGGTTATGGTAGTACTTTTAGTAGTTATGATGCTTATACTACTCGCACAGGAAGTATAGGTATTTATTATATAAATCTTTATAGAGCGACTAAAGCGGGGATTGAAACTAATTATAAAGGTCATGCCTTAGGAATCGGATTAAGGTATGCAACAAATCCTACTAACATAGATTATAAAAGAACAGTTATTGTAGACATATTAGAATTAGATGGGTGTACCATTGAAATGTTTGATACTGCTGTTAAATATGCAGATATAGATGGTACTGGAAGTACTAATTATTCTGGCATTACAGAAATGGCAGTCGCAACAGTAGGTCAAAATGCTACCAATAATACTAATACTAATTATACACAATATGCCAATGCTGTTAAAGCGGGTGTTTTTGGTGTTAAAAGGTATACATTATTAATGAAAGATAGTGAAAATACTTGGTCATCTTTTATTAATCAAGCAAATTCTACTGCTACTACTAAAACAGTTTGTCAAGGTGGATTTTTATTAGGTAAATTATTATATTCAGCAGGTGGTGCAGAATATGCTTCTGGAGCAAATACGTCTACTGTTTATGATGCTTATCCTTTTGATTTTAGATATTCAACTAATTGTGGACAAACCCTTATTTCACATCAACCCGTTTACTTAGTAGGAACTATTGAGAATGATGGATTATTTCATTTAGATGTTAGTCAATGGTATACACAAACAGAACCGACTTATGCAGATGAAAAAGTGTATGTATACGTAGGTATGGCATATAGTAGCTATCAAGTATGGTTAAGTACAGAGAATCCTGCTTATATGTTTTATAATGGTGAATTTATTTTATATGATAAAGCGCAAACATTACAAAATATAAATAGTTTAAAAAATTCTTTAGAAACACAAATCGACAATAAAGTTGAAACATGGTGTCAAAAAACCAATCCTGCAAATAATTGGACTGCGGAAGAGAGACCGAATCATACTGGTGATCTTTGGTATTATATCGGAGAATCTGGCACTACTTATAAAAATAATACAACTTATCAATATAATGGTGAAACTAATGTATGGTCTGCATATTCAGCTAATCCTGATTTGTTTGATAAAATTGATGGTAAGAGTGCTATTTATTATGGGACAACGAGTAGCGTAACCTCTGCTGAAGAAGGAGATTATTTAGTAGATAGTACAGATGGAAGTAGTTATCGTTGGAATAATGGTGCTTGGGTTAAAGTAACTGATTATAAAACTGCTATTGATAATATTCAAATTGGTGGACGTAATTTAGCAAGAAATACAAAAGGTGTTATTATAGATAAAACAGAATCAGCTGATGGTTCAAGAAATGAATATGCCTATTTTGATTTAGGGTGTGCACTACCATTAAATAACAATGATGATATTTGTATATCTTTTGATCTTTATATGGTAGTACGTACAGCAAAACCAAAACTTGCTGTATATAATAGTAATAACAAAGGAGTGCATCAAACTTGTATATATACCAATATATTATCAGGCACTTCTTATCAAGTCGGTGATATAATAGATGAACGTATTACATTTGTATCTACTATAACTGACAGAGAATCACCGAGTCTTCCACATGACTATCTTGAGTTTTATTCTGATTATGGTACAAATAATTTTTTCAGGATTTCTAATTTAAAAGTTGAAAAAGGTAATAAAGCAACAGACTGGTCTCCCGCTCCTGAAGATGTAGAACAAGAAATTTCTACTCTCCGTACAGACCTTCAATCACAAATAGACGAAAAAATTCAAACTTTTTATCAATCAACTAATCCTGCATCATCTTGGACTACTACGGAATTAAAAATGGCTCACGATGGAGATCTTTGGTATTACACAGGTACAACTACATCAACATATATAAAAGATAATGTATACAGATACAATGGTTCAAATAATACGTGGTCAGTATATTCTGCATCAGGGGAGTTGTTTGATAAAGTTGATAGCAAATCAACAATCTTTTATGGCACCACATCTGGTACTTATACTGGTGTAGAGACGGGTGATTATCTTGTTGATTCTACTGATGGCAGTAGTTATAAATATGATGGTAGTAAATGGGTTAAAGTAACTGATTATCAAGGTGCTATTGACGCTATTGAAGTGGGTGGTAGGAATTTACTTTTAAATACAGATAAGTTTGATTTACATAAACATTCTTCTGGATGGGTTTTTAATGGCAATGAAGCAAGTATAACAACACCTACAAAAAGCTGGGCTTTCATTGATTTGACATATAATTCAAATATGCCCGCCGCAGATGTTTCTAGTCAGCCAAATATGGAATTATTGGGAAACGGCGATGCTACGCTTTCTATTGAAGCTAAATGTGAGGGAGAAATTAATGGGTTATTTTATTTTCAGCCTGCTATTTATGGTAATAACAATAATAGAAAATATTTTTTAACGACTAATCCTGTTCCTAATTGTATAAATGGAGTCACATTATCTAACGAGTGGAAACGATACAGTATTACATTCCCAGTTGATTATACAGACACAAAATATTGGACTTCAGATTCCACACAGTTGTCTTATCCTAATACAGGTTTTGGTGCACGAGTATATTGGTATTCTACAGGAACGGCTTATTTTAGGAAACCTAAATTAGAACGTGGTAACAAAGTTACCGATTGGACATTAGCGCCAGAAGATATTGAAGCCAATATTCAACAAGTACAAAACAATCTAGACAATCTGGAAATTGGTGGTCGTAACTTACTTTTAAAAAGTGATAGAGAGATTTCAAATGCTAATTATAATATAATTACTTATAATTTATCAGATAAAGGGCAAGAATTGCAAGAAGGAGATATTGTAACATTTTCAATGAAAGCCCGTATTTTATCCGAAAGAAAAAGATGGGCTATATATAATTCTGGAAGTAGTTTAAATATCAGTGATTGGCAAGCTATAACTCCAGATGGCAATTCAGATGTTATTTATACTTGGACTGGAGAGTGGAAAGTTAATCACAATGGGTCTCCCGTGGCAAATACAAAGTTATATGTATATCTTGGAACTGGAAGTGGGACAGAAAATAATACAATTTATTGGGCAAAACTTGAAAAAGGTCATAAAATGACTGATTGGACTCTTGCCCCTGAAGATACAGATGCAAATATAGGTGGTCGTAATTTACTTTATAATAGTGCAACTATGCCTGCTGTTTCTAATGGCGATAAAGGTTGGCGTGCATCAGGTGGTACAGTGACACACGTAGAATTATCTGATCCTCCTATCTATAATATTACGGGGGCGATAAGAGTTACTAATACTGATTCTACAGCTAAGCAAATAGGAATGGCTCAAGACAGGCTTAAAAATAAATTTATTGCTGGAGAAGAATATACTCAAAGTTGTTGGGTACGGGCAAGTGATAATCTACAGGCATATATGACACTTATTTGGATAAGCGATTCTCAAACAACTGGTAATAGTATTGCTGCATTAGGACAATATTATAATATATCTACTGATTGGACTTATATTAAAATAGAAGGAATAACTTTAAAAGGAGATCAAGCAGCTTCTTATAGTGCAGGATATGTATATGCATTAAACGTTCCTACAAATGGTTGGATTGAAGTATGCGGAATGAAATTAGAAAAAGGTAATCGTGCTACTGATTGGACTCCTGCACCAGAGGATACGCAAGCAGATATAGATACTGCTCTTGCACAGTCTGTAGAATATATTATTGGTACACAAACTGCGGCAACAGGTAATTGGACTGGTGTTTCTTCTAGCCTTACTGAATTAAAAGATGGTACTCAAATTAGATATTGGTTACCATACGCAGGAAGTGGTAATGCTTCATTAAATCTTACTTTAAAAGATGGAACTGCAACTGGTGCAATACCCATATATCGTCAAGGTGGATCTGCAAGTAGTGCGGGCGTAGTTACTGCAAATAGAGTTACTACACATTTTCCAGCAGGTACTTCTATATCTATGGTATATGGTGTTAATAGAATTGTGTCAGCAGTTTATTCTGGAACTACATATACGGGTACTTTTACTGGGTGGTTTGCAGATGGAGCATATGATTCTGGTAATACATATAATAGGACAAGGATGCAAAATGCTATTACTGCCACAACTGCTATAACAGCAGGACGTATTATTTGTGGTACTAGTTCAGGTTATAAAAATATTGGAGCAAACATAGCATTTGATCTATCTTATCCATTATTGTATGCAGCGTCTGCTATTACCGCTACAAAAACAGGTGATAATAACTATTTACAAATTAATGGTATAAGTGCTTCAAATAATGGAACCATAACATCAGGTGGAGCTAACAAAACATTATATTTAAAAGGTACCGTTTCAGGAAATACATTTACTATTTCTGCATCTCCTTTTATGACTACCGTTGTACCTACTAGTGCAGATGGTTTTTATTATATTCCATTAGGGTTAATGTATTCAGCAACCGCAATATATTTTAACAGTTCTAATCGATTATATGCATATCTTGATGGTGCTTTTCAACCTGTTGATACAGCCGCTGTATTGAGAGCACAAGATGCTAAAAATCTTGCAACTGCTGTATATGGCACATGTTCAACAGCCGCAGGAACTGCCGCAAAAAGTGTAGCATGTAATAATTTTGTATTATTTAATGGAGCACGTATTCAAATTACATTTACTTATGCTAATACAGCAAGCGTTCCAACCCTTAATGTAAATAATACTGGTGCTAAATCAATTTATATAAATAAAAGTGTAGTGTCTACATCAAATCAGTTATTATGGGGTGCAGGCTCTAAAATGGAATTTGTGTATGATGGTACGGGTTGGATATTACAAAATGCACCTTTCTCATTATATGGTACATGTAATACAGCTTCAGCAACTGCGAATAAAGAAGTCACCTGTAACGAAGCCGTTATTTGTAAGGCTAGTGTTATTTATGTTAAAATGACATATTCAACTACTGCGGCTTCCGCAAAATTAAATGTTGCTTCTACAGGTGCAAAAGATATAAAAGCAAATGGAGCGAACTTAACTGCTAATAGTCGTTTTAATTGGAACGCAGGTGCTACTATAGCTTTTACTTTTGATGGTCAATATTGGAATATGTCTGATGATACTATAACTGCATATGTTACCGACACTAGTGATGATGGTATTATGGTACATCCTGTTAATGATCAGAATACAGGTTGGTCTATTGGAAATAGTATACAATTATTAAAGAATAGTATTAGTTATATTAAGTTATGGCTTGAAAATAATATAGCTAAAATTAGAATTGGTGAAGAAAATAAAGGACATATTATAATTGATAATGATAGTGTTGATGTAATGAATAATAATACATGTTTAGCTAGTTTTGGAGTAACATCAACAATTGGTCAAACTGATGGTGCTCATATAGAACAAAATTCTAGCGGATTACAAGTAATTGACACAGATGGAAATAATCAAGTTACTTTTGGTGCTCAATCTGCTGTTACTACTTGGGAAAATTCTACTGCTACAATACCTCCTTCTACAGAAGAAAATAATATAGTACAAATTGAATTACCAACAGAATTAGCTTCAGATCAAGATATGACATTAACTATAGATACAACAGTATATACTATTCCTACAATGCAAACTTATAGTTATACTCATACAGATTATACCATTTCATATGATGGAACTTATATTATTACAATTACAAATTTATCTACTTCTACATTAAATAGTACGTTAGATTATCCTGTAACACAGCCATTAAATTATGGAATAACAGCAACAACTCCAAATGCAACAAGAATAAAAGCAAGAACTTATGCAAATAATACAATTATTGCAGAAGGTGGTATTTATGCAAATGATGCAGGAAATTTTGGACTTTTTGATTCAAAACGTTCTTCATGGATGATAATGAGTGATATAAATGGGAATGTAAGAATACCATCTCTTACACCTAAAATAATATCTACAACAAAAGTTACTGCACCCGCAACAAAAGGATCATGGGCATATGCAAATATCCAGTTAAAGCAATGGGCTGTAATAGCAGTAAGGGTCAGCGTTCACAACGTGCGTCAGTATATATTATTTTTTAGTACCACAACTGGTTCGATTCAGAACATCATGGACAGTCCAAGCTCAACTTTATACGTTAGAGGCCAGTTTATGGCAAAATGGGATACTAACAGAATCTATGTCAACTGGGTAAATGGAAACACAAGCGTTTATCAAACCGTGTTTTTTGACCAAGTAATTGGATTAATTCGTAAATGATGAGGTAATTAAATATGGGTTATACAATAAATGATAAAACAAAACAAATTACCTTAATTAGAGGGGACACCCTTAAAATGCAGGTAAATATATTAATAGATAAACAACCATATACTCCTGCTACTGGTGATGTTGTCAGATTTGCTATGAAACAATCTATGTCAAGTTCTAAGGTATTGATTCATAAGGAGATACCTATAGATACTTTAATTTTACATTTAGAACCATCAGATACTAAGAGATTAGCTTTTGGTGATTATGTATATGACATTGAGATTACTTTTGCAAACGGTGATGTAGATACTTTCATTACAGGCAAATTGACATTAAAGCCAGAAGTTGAGTAATTGTTAAATAACAGAGAGGAGAAATTATGGAAAAAATAACAGGAAATATTTCTCCTGTCAAAAAAATAGAGGGGACTATCTCTACTGTTAATTCTGGGGTGAGCGGAAATATCACTTACGGGATCGGCAATGGTGAGATAGTCCCCGAATATGAAGGAGAATATACAGTGCTTCCGCTAGCTTTTGAGGAAACGATATTACCAACAAAAGATACGAAATTAACTAAAGACATTGTTGTTAAAGAGATACCTTATTATGAAACGAGTAATCCAAGTGGCGGGAATACTGTTTATATTGCAGGAAAAATAGAATTTTATTGATTAAGGAGGAACAATTAATCATGGCTAATCAATATAAAAGTAAAGTAATTTATGACGGAAAAGTTCTGATTGACCTTACATCAGACACAATTACACCTGCGGATTTAGCTAAGGATGTAACTGCGCACGATAAATCTGGTGCGCCTATTGTTGGTACTAGCACAAAAGATTCTGACACTAGTGCAGATACAGCTACTGCCGCCGAAATACTAGCAACTAAGACAGCTCACGCTCGTGGAAATAAACTAACTGGTACAATGCCTAACAATGGCGCTGTTACAGGAACTATTTCTACTGTTGCTGGAGAATATACTATTCCGATTGGTTATCACGATGGTAGTGGTAAAGTCTCTATTGCGGCTACAGATCAGGGCAAATTGATTCCTGAGAATATTCGTCAAGGTGTTAGCGTGCTTGGTATTGAAGGTACTATGAGTGGTTCTGAAGATGTTAATGCACAGACTAGAACCGTTACGCCTTCTGCAACTGCACAAACGGTTACTCCTGAAACAGGATATAACTATCTTACTCAAGTTACAGTTAATGCAATTCCTTATCAGGAGTCTGATAATAGTGCAGGTGGCGTTACTGTAACAATAGGATAAAATTAAATGGATATAAAAGGAGTTTATAATGGCGAATCAATATAAAAATAAAATAGTCTATAATGGGACTGTACTATTGGATTTGTCAGGAGATACAGTAACATTGCCAGAACATATTATGGCAGGATTTGTTGGACATTTATCAGATGGTAGACAAGTTACGGGTACAGGTCAAGCTGGTAGTGGGTCGCCTTATACACTCACCACAATAATACCAGAACAAACCGTTACACCAACTACACAATCAGATGGTACAACTAGAGCATTCCCTACATCAATAGGTTTACTTGAAGAAGGCGCTGATTATCTAATTACGTTCAATGGTGCTGAATATTGGTCTACAGCGGGCTTACTTTATGGTTCATATCCTGTACTTGGTGAGATAGATTACTTATGGAATTCAACCCAATATCCTTTTCCACTGCTTATTTTGTATGACTCTGACGGAAGCAAATATCATTTGTGCACATATACTACTAATCAATGCACAATAAAAGTTGAAAAGATAGAATTAAATTCTGGCGATGGCGGTGATGACTCAACCGTATGGCTGACACTTTATTCAGATACAGCAAAAATCGTTGCAGACAATCCTAATTATATCGCTATCAATAACTTTACCGAGACTATTGAAGAAGGTGATACATGGCGTGTGACTTGGAATGGTGATACCTATACTCTTACTCCAATATATAGCTCAGAAGTTGGCTGGGCTATAGGTAATGCGGGCGCAATTGGTGGTACAGATGATGGAAGCGGTGTACCTTTTGTAATGTACAAACGTACAGCAAGTCAACTTGTATTTGTAACTTCAGAGCCTGCTGGGAGTGTGCAATTAGTTATTGAACGTCAGACAAGACCTGCGGACGATGCAACACTTATTACGAAAACCATTACAGCTAATGGAACGTATTCCGCAGAGGATGATAACGCAGATGGTTATTCTGAAGTGACTGTAAGTGTTCCTACGGGTGGTGGAATCACAACTGAAATTTTAATGGATGATACTATAACCGCAACTGGACAAGACACAAATGGATATGTAATGTGGCTAAAAACGCAGTATATTGATTACATGTCTGTTACACTTGTAGACGATGCTAACTATATTGTAACTATTGATGGAACTCCATATTTTTGCCACGCCAATACTACATCTGATGATAATATTTTTTGCGGTGACACAGAAATTGCATGGGGAACTCCATCAAATTCTATTTACCCGTTTGCTATTGGTTCATATCCCAACGGGAATGTTCAATGGTTAATTGGAGATAATCAATCTCATGCAGTAAAAATTGAGCGAATTTTATCTATAAACGATGATGGCTTTGAAACACTTATCACCAAGAATATTACAGCAAATGGAACATATAGTGCTTCTAATGATTCTGCTGATGGATATAGCAGTGTTACTGTTAATGTTCCAACTGGTTCTACGCCCACTGGTACTATTAGTATTACAACAAATGGTACACATGATGTTACAAATTACGCTTCTGCAAATGTAAATGTACAACCAAACTTACAGACAAAATCAGTTACGCCTACAAAATCACAACAGACAGTTTCACCAGATAGTAACTATGATGGATTATCTTCTGTAACGGTCGGTGCCATCCCTAACGAATATATTACAACCGCAGATGCAACTGCAAGTGCTTCAGATATTGTTAACGGCGCAACTGCTTATGTGAATGGATCTAAAGTTACTGGCTCATTGGTTATAAATAAATATTACACAGGGTCTTCCGCACCATCTTCTTCTTTAGGAAACGATGGAGATATTTATTTAAAGGTGGTGAGTTAATATGGCAACAATGAGATTAGTACCAAGTGCATATGAGGTGAGTGATACATCTTATATTAGTGTATCTAATGCATCTAATATGTATCACAATACAGATAATACTACATACGCTACTTTTTATAATAGAAGAACTTCAACCACGACATACTATGGTTATATTAGAGGATTCAATTTTGATGATATACCTGATGCAGCTGTTGTAAGTTCTTTTACTATTAAAATAAAGGGTTATGAAAGCGGAGCCGTTACATCAACTGGCACTGCCTATGCTATTTGTTTAGTTAACGGCACAACCGCAATAACTGGTACATATGCAACTACACAATTCGGAACAAGCACAAAAACCATTACAGTTCCAGATGGAGATATGAGCTGGGCAGATTTAAAAGACTACGGTTCAAATCTTGGTATCAGAATTTGTGTGCGTAGAAGTAGTAGAAATACTGCCGCTTATGTATATATTTATGGTGCAGAAATAGAAGTTACGTATACCGTTCCAGATCCCGCAGTTATTACATCTACATTATCTGGTAATGGAACAATTAGTCCAAGTGGTGTGACAAATACTTATAAAGATACCGAATATACATTAACTATAACGCCAACCAACAAAAGTGAATCTGTAACTGTTACTAATAATGGGGTTGATGTAACGTCTAATATTGTGGCGCATGGAGCTGAGCAGAATGTTACTGCAACTCCATCAGACGTAACAACAAGCGGAATACAAAGCGGTAGTTCATATGCCGAATATGCTGTAGGTCATTCCGCAGAATCTCCATCATCATCTGGTACGTCATCTAATATGTATGCATCATCCAGTTCTACTGGTTACGCTGCTTATTCTTTTGATTTTTCAAGTATTCCAAGTAATGCTACGATTGAAAATATAGAAGTCAGATGTTATGGACATAGAGAATCGAGTACGATTAGTTCTACATATGTGTCTCAATGTATACTATATAACGGGAATACCGCTATTAGTGAAGAAGTGGATTTTCCGTCTACAAGTAATAGTACTATTACATTAACCCCTACAACAATGCCTACTCGTGCACAATTAGATAATGTAGTTGTGCGTCATTATGTTGGATATTACGGTGGCTTGGTTTTAGGTATCTCTTTTGTAGTAACTTATTCTACTGGAAGCGGAGTGGATCATTATACATACACGTTTACCGTTGCTGGTGACGCTACCATTGCTGTTACTATTGGTTCGACTGCAAAAGATACAGTATATCTTAAAGTTAATGGTAATTGGGTAGAAGTTGAAACATTTTACGTTAAAGTTAATGGAGTATGGGCAGAATCTAATGCTAAAGATATTATGTCTACTACTGCTAATTATATAAAAGGTAATTAAACACGGAGGAAATTATTATGACTCAATATTATATTATGGAACTGCAAAAATATGCGGACGGCTCTTTCGGTGACATTAAGCATATTGCGTATGACGAAGATCCTACAAAGGCAAGGCTTAAAGGCGAAAGTAAGTTTTATGAAATTTTATCTGCGGCGGCTGTTAGTGAACTGCCTGTACATGCGGCGATTATGTTTACGTCTGAGGGCGTACCTGTGATGAATCAGAGATATACGCATGCGGTTCCGCAGGTTGAACCTGAAACACCTGAAGAAGAAACGTCTACTGACGGGGAATAATTAAATATAAAGAGGGGTGGTTATGATGAGTTTAGGAGAATTTATTGAAGAAATACTACACCAACTTCATCCCTTCGAAAGTCTTGGTTCTACATTACTTTTCATTGGGTTTGTATTATGTACATTTGTGCAAATATCTCCTATTGAACTTAATCCATGGGATGTTCTTCTTGGATGGATTGGAGAAAGATTTAATTCGGGGATGAACAAAAAAATTGACAAACTTGATAATAGAGTAGACAAGATGGAAAAACAAATCGATGAGCATATAAAAGACAATAAATATAATGAAATATTAAAAAAACGTCAATATCTTGTCGATTTTGTTACTGAAGGTGTTAACGGCAAACGACATACGAAAGAATCATTTGAAACCGCACTTAAAGTATGTGATGAATACGAACAATTTTTTAAAGATAATAAAGATAATAAAATTACAAATAATGTTATCAACTCAACAATTCAAGCTATCAGAACTAAATATGAAGAGCATTTACTTAAAGCAGACTTTGCAGTTGAAGAACATTATATTAATCAGGAGGACTAAATTATGGATATTATTACAATTATTGCAGTCGCAGTACTGACTGAAGCACTTATTGAATACGCAAAAACTGTAGCTAAAAGTTTTGAGACTAAAGATTATAAGACCTTTTGGACTCAGGTTGTTAGTGTCATTCTTGGTGTCTTAATGGCTTTTTCGTTCGGCATCAATGCATTTGCAACAGGCTTTACTGTAAATCCTGTTGTTGGCACTGCCATTACTGGTATTATCATCAGTCGTGGCTCTAACTATGCAAGTGATCTGATTGGCAAGCTGACGAAATAAGTGTGTAGCAGGTCAAATTTTGAAAATTTAATACGGAAAATCGACTATATTTTTTAGTCTGGATACTTTCATGGGTGTTTCTACCTTTGGGTGGAAGCACCCATTTTTTGTGTGAAAAAGGAGTAAATATGAACAAATTGAGATACTTAGAAAATTATCCTGATGTACTTGTACCAGAAGAGGCTATGCAAGTCTTATCAGTGGGTCGCAACACAATATATAAACTATTAAAAGATAATATAATAAAATCATTGAGAATTGGAAAGCTTTACCGTATTCCCAAGAAGTGTTTACAAGACTATATAGATTCATGCTATAATAGTAATAGCATTAGTGATTGGTCTGATAACACGAGAAAGGAGCGCGTATGTTAAAGTGTACGTCAGGTCAATTACAGGAGCGCAAAAAGAATGGTGTTAATTATTATTGGATAAGATTAAATTTAACAGATGACACTGTAAGAGAACGTAAAGATCGATATCAATCCAAGTATATTTTCACAGATTTGATAGTTGGAGGCAAGACAGGACGGATTAACAATCTTAATCTCGCCAACGAACTGCTGACTCAGGCAATCAGAGAATACACACCCATTGGTGCAAATATGAGATTCGATAAATATGTCGAATATTGGCTTAGTGAAATTTTTAAAAGACATGATATCCAGCTTACAACTAAAGAAGCATATTCGTATAAGGCGAAATATATCATTAATTATTATAAGCAACATGAAATTACATTAGCTGAAGTTGACCTTAATAGCTTACAATCATTTATGAACGATTTATATGAAGTAAAGACATCTAAGGGTACGACATTACAAGACACTTCTGTTCGTGATATTATGAAAGTTGTAAAGCAGATATTCTCATTTGCGCAGAAAAAAGGACACCTATTAAAATCTGATCCATGTGTGTATTTAAAAATGCCCAAGGTCTCTAAAAAAGAAGATGACCTGCCTTATATATCTGAAGATGAGATTGAGATATTTAAACAGGCACTTCACGATAATTGTGGAGGTTATTTAATTTTAGAGTACGCTTTTTTAATCGGGCTATTTTATGGGCTTAGACGTGAAGAAATCTGTGGACTAAAATGGTCAGCTCTAAGAAATGGTGATATTTATATTGAGCACACTATTTCAAGAGTCAAGACATTGGTTGTAAAAGATATCACAAAAACTGAAGCCAGTAACAGGGCTTGCGCTTTATTGCCCGAAACCAAACAGATATTTGATAAAATAAAACAAATACAAGAGTACAATAAACGTCAATTCGGAGATTGCTATAAAGATAGTGATTATATTTTTACATGGCAAGATGGGCGTGTATTTAGCACTGATTATTTGTCAAAAAAATTTAAAAAAATTATCCAGAACAGTGATAGTCTGGATAAAAGATTACATCTACATGATCTAAGAGTCTCATGCGTATCTATTCTAGTAAATCGTGGTATTAATATTAAAGACGTACAAAAATGGGTGGGGCATTCAAATATTCAGACAACTATGAATATCTATGCCCGCACTACTAGAAAGCGCCAATATGCCACAGGTCGGGAAATGGCGAATGTTCTATTCTGTCGTTAATTTGTCGTTAGAAGATATCACGACAGTGTTTTACCAAAAATAAAAACACCGTAGAACCCTTGATTCTACAGTGTTTTCTAAGTGGAGACGGTGGGATTCGAACCCATGACCTCTACACTGCCAGTTATGTGAACGCCGTTTTACTAAAATTTAGACAGTGTTATTTGGTGTTATTGTACAGTTTTTATTACTTTTTAATAATATAAAATTATGCAATTTGACTATAATTGTTGTTAAAAATTTGTGACTTTCAAGCCGTGTCGTTAAAATGTCGTTAAAAGACTAATCACTAATGCTTACCCGTTGAGCCGTGTCCACCTCTATCTTCATTTCCCAAATGATCCACTGGAATAAAATTAATAATAGGATTACATTCTTGAATCCTGAACTGACAAATTCTATCATTCTTTTTAATCACAGTGTCCTCAATTGCCAACACAGGCATAAACCACTGATCATTATCTCCACAATATTTATTGTCTACCACACCTATACTATTAACCTGAATGATTTTGAAATTCTTAAAAGTAGAACTTCTTGGTGCTACAATAGCTTCATATCCTTCAGGCAATTCCATAGCAACTCCTAGAGGGATAAGTTTAAAGTCACCTTTCTTCAATTCAAAAGTATCCGCAGCCCTCAGGTCTACCCACTCTCGTTCGTGAGCAGGTTTAATAGGATCAATATCTGTAAAATATTTAATTTTAATTTCTTCAGCAGGTTTAGCGCCCAATTCCACAACCCAACTATTTTCGTCTATTTCTTTTACGTCCATTTTTCTTCCTCTCCTTTTTCTCTATAATTCCCAAACTCTTGAGTTTATAAAGAATCTTCTTTTCTGCAATTTCCACAAAGTCTCCATAGCGTCCGTATTCCTGTGTGTAAAATGCAGAATATACATATTCCATACAATCAAATACATTGACCCAGACATGATTCTTGTCACGACTTATACATACGCTACAAAAAAGTGTTGGTTTACGTTTCCAAAATCTTACGGGAAAAACGTATCTCCAATAATCCATTTTTTCATCATAGACAAAGCCAAGTTGTTTAATATTCTTTTTACAATAATCTGTAATAATCCAATCTTTTTGAATCATTATTAATCTCCAAGCAGGTTCTTGTGTTTACTAAAATAAACGTGCCATCCATGAACGAGACAATAAGCTTTAATTTTAGCAATCTCTTTTTTATCTGTACAATATTCGATAATACGTACTTTGCCCTTAATGCGTTTTTGTGCCCATTTGCACCAACTCTTGTAATAATTGGTATCTGACGATGAATTTTTTTTGAAATTTTCGAAAAACACACCTTCTTGATTGATAGTTTGAATAGCGTTAGGATATTCCGTCATGAATTTACGAAGGAAGACATCACCACCATTAGGCATAACTACAAGTCCAACATCGTTCTGAATTGTCAGAATAATATATGCCAATGCTTTATACACTTCATTTGTAGATGGTGCTTTTTGCATCATGGCAGTCTTTTCTTCTTTGAATCCTTCTTTGCACATATAATACAAATCAGTATTATCAAAGTATAGACCAATAGCGCCCTTAGCTTTTTTCTTACGTGCTTCATTAATAATGTACTTCTGCCAGTCTGCATCTGTAACATCAATCCAATATTCGCCAGACCAACCTGCGTACTTAGCTATACGAAGATGTTTAAATTTTTCATAATATGAACGTCCCTGTTCAAGAGCGCATGGATTCAAATAATCATATATCAGCAGTTTGGGCTTCTTTTCAAGGATATCTTTAATTGTTTTTTCAGAAATACTATCTGAATCAATGACTGCAAGTCCATCTTTCATCTTTCTTAACATTGGGACAACTTTATCTTGTTCAAAACAATATCTTAAATCACCCATCTTTTAACCTCCATCTTCATATATATCAGAAATATCTCCCATTTCTTCTATATTAAATAGTTTTATTCTACATAACTCCTCTGCTATTCTATTAAGTTCTTTCAGTTGTTCCTCTGTTAATTTTTCAATTGGAAATTGTTGTTCCCAAATCCAATCAACATTTGTAAGTTTGTCCATACTTAATCACCTTTTATTCTATTACCTCTTCTTTTAATTTTACTGACTCTGCTGTTTTACCATCTGAGATATATGCTTTCTCAAATTTTTCAAGCAATGCTTCGACATTATCGTCATGATACTCATTCCAATGTGTAAGCATCAAAGAGTGTATTATATAGTCCATATTAAAATCAGTAAGATGCAAACCAAGTGCGAACGCCATATCAAGACAAATATTATCCATCATTTCTTTTACTGGTAACAAACCATATCTTAAATGCCCTTGACATGCGTTAAAAACATTGGTCTGATCATATATCATGGGATTAATGTCTCGTTTATCACATGCCTTTAAAATATCGCCATCACCATGTCTTGTCATATAAGTTCTTGATATATAACATATCTCGATGTCTTTTTTTTCAAACTCAAAAGGTTTTATTTTTTTAATCATATTAACAGCATATTCAACACCAGTATTAGATGGCGTGCAATACTCCCAATCTTTTTCTGAAGCATATTGCTCACCAATCATTAATCCCTGACCATTTTCAAAGATGATATTATCATATCTATTTAATATTACATCGTTAGTCCAAATTACATGATTAGATAAAAAAATCATGTCATCAATAAAGTGGCGCTCTAAACCAGCTTTATTAATTGATGTTGGTAGTAAATCCAAATCTTTTTTATAATACTGTATTATATCTTTGAAAGTTGATCCATTATAGGAAGTTAAATTGTACGCATCTTTAAAACTTAGAGCACATATATCATTGTCATATCTTTCTAAAGTTTTCCAGAAACCACAGCCTGTGCTATTATACGCTGTTGTTCTTTTTAATTCTGCTAAATTAGCAAGGATATCCCAAGGTGTAACAAACTTACAATCAGGATGCATATATATTTTAGGAGTAATGCCAAAGTCTTGCTGTAATTCTAAATATTCTTCTACAAATTTTATGGGGTTGACCACAAAATATTTAGAAATATATGTGTCAGCCCCACGAAATGTAGCAGAACTAAAATGACTGAACACATGATGCTTGCCATCAGAGGTGTCTACTGTATGTGCTCTTTGAGAAGATCCATTTGTTAATACTCCAAGAATAGAGCCTTCTGCTTTTGAGGCAAAATAATCTGTAGCCAAACCTTTGCCCTCATCACCCGCAAGTGCTAGGCACCTACAACAATTTTAATATTTTGTGTAGGCATTTAGATCACCTCCTTTGATAAACACCATTCAGGGGGCATTGGGAAATGCCCCCATCTTTTAAATGCATACTGTGCTAATTTATCTCTTCGATGCATATTTTTCTTCCGTATTTTTTTACGATGATGAAAACACATTAAATAATTAACTCTAAGAAAGCTTTTACACCATTTTAATTCATCACTCATTTAATTATCACCATGTAATATAACCAGATTCAGTTTTTTCAACATTCGGTACTGTCTCTGTCTGAACATTACCATTTACAGAATCCTCAATACATTCAACAATAGTCATCGGAAGCCGCTCAATGGTAGATACTTTCAATCGATCTCCAAGGATCGGCTTGAACGTCTTGTCAATTGCTTTATTGTAGAAAGAATATTCATTTGCGGGGTCATCGACAGCAATATGATAGATATCAAATTTTTCAGACGCCATTTTATATAATACTTCTGTTCTTACATCTGCTTCAACTGAATCTCCAAAAATAGCTTTAATTTGCTGCTGATACAAAATAGGGTTAAGAGCTTCATCACCCATGGTAATGATAATGCCCTTTTTGCCACGTTTCCAACAATCAAGCTTCGTATGTTTCAAACCAAAATACCAAGCGGCGGTATAAGATTCATAGCCATTTCCCCCACCACCATGTTCCATATAAATTTTATCAAGATGCTCTGCAATTTTAATATCTACTTCAAACTGAGATACTTGCACAGGAGCACGATCCCATTCCAAATCACCGATACCAGCAACTAAAATTTCAATGTCATTATATTTTTCATAAAGGTTTGTCATAATCTGATTAAGCGCTTGAGCAGTTCTAATGCATGCACTACTCATACTTCCGCTCACATCAAGTGCCAAAATTACAGGAATAGTATTAGGATGTTCATCATAATCAACACACTCTCTAATGACTTTATAAGGTACCAAATCCTTATGAATACGTTTCTGATCATAATAGTCATGCAGATTCGTAGATGTTACAAGACCGTCCGAAGTAACACTTCTACCACGGCTATTAGAATAATTTACAAAACTCTTTTTGCTATAAGGTGCTTTGTTCCCTTTACTCATTCTTCTTCATCCTCCTGATTGTCATCTTCTGCATCTTCTGTGTCATCATCAAAACCGAACATTCCATCGAAATTAAACATGTCGTTAAAACCGCCATTACCCATCATACCAAGCATCATAAGGTTGCCCATACCATTATTATTGCTACCATTCTTGCCACCCATCATTTCAGACATCATCTTATACTTCAGGATGTTTTCAAAGCCATTCTTCTTGCCCTTGCCTTTAGAAAAGTTAAACATAGAAACAATCTTACCATAGAAATAAGTATTGCCCATAAACATGTGTCGCTCAGGAAGAATCTGCTCCACTGTAGAATCTTCATAGTTAATGACAGTAATAAAAGAAGGATTCACATCCACAACGCATTTAGGTTTACGATTGCCACCTTTGCCCTGAGCAAGAATGATATCGCCCTTTTCAACCTTGTTTGTGGGAATTACAAAAAAGAATTCCTCACCGATATCAAAGACGAAATTGTTACAGTTGATCAGCTTGCCAGTCTTAGTATTGTAAGACTTGTAGCCATTTGTTGTGCGAACAGCAATGTTACCATTCACATCAAGTCGGATGTTGCCCGGATCAATTCTACCAAACATACCATTAAAAAAATCAGTGTTCATCGTTTTACTCCTTTTATTTTATTTAATTATTTGTTACTAAATACCCCTACAGGGATTCGAACCCTGAAGCCTTTCGGCATTGGTACTTGAAGCCAACGTGTTTGCCAATTTCACCATAGGGGCGTGTCACGAACATTAAAGTCTCGTGAGATCAATATTATCTTTAAATCTTTGCATCAGTTCCTCAGGAATCTCATATGTAAGCCAGTTTCTTGACGCCAACATATCACATTCGTGAATCAGCATATCCATATCATTCTGAGGTTTTTCCATAGTGCCAATTTTGGGCGTCCTATCCCAACCATAGCTTTCAATCCTATAGGTATTCCATTGTCCAGAATGACGTTCGCACATATGACACAGCACCTCAAGATACTCTTCTTTAAGAGGATGCTCAGTCTTTTTATCCTGATTAATCTTAACCAGCTTCTGATGTGCCAAGAGTGGATGTTCACCAGTAGTATGTTTCATCTTACCCGCTACACCATATTTACACATATCATGTAATGCTGGCACACAACGCATCAAATCTCGTGCGATTGGATAGTTGAATTTCTGTCGATTATACTCCAGCTCAAGAAGCATATTTAAAATGTCAAAGAACATATAAATATGAATAAGCTGCCCGTAATCCCCAACCTGCTGTCTATTGTGATATTTACCAGAACTACTAGCTGGTTTATAAAAAATAGCATCAGGAATTTTTGTTACTACTTCTTTAAAATATTCTAAGACTTCTTCTGTCTCAAAGTGTTTAAACATAGGCTCAAACACTGCAATTTTTTGTTCGTTTGTCATAGGGTATCACCACCTTTTTTATTAGTTGGGCTATGGTGATATTAATGAATCACACATAGCCCATAATGGAGGAATACTAGTAACATATTGTTATTGTATATGTTTAATTATTGTTTGTCAAGATATTTTTTCTGCATACTGGTTATCAGATGCAAGATTAACACCAAGGACAGGATCATAATGTGGTTGCTGATCAGGAATATAACGACCAAACTTTACGATAATATTTGGGAACAACTTTAACATATTTAAATATTCTGGTATTTCTTCTTTATTATATCCTGTATAGATAACCACGTCATCCATACAACTGTATTGATTTCTAAACCAAATCAAAAAATTATGCAATTCTCCAAAACTATCAATTGGCTCTAGTCCCTGACAAATTACCGCTTCAGTAATTGGATTGTTAATATATCTTTCAACAAGCTTATATGGGGCAATGTCAATAACGGACTCCTGTAAAAGAGGACTGTTCTGACAAACTAGTTGTCCACATTCTTTATCACATTTCATGGTACAATAAGGAAATTCAATTACCATAGATGGTTTTTTATAATTAATAAAATCTTCATCTATAATACCAATAATTTTCATAATATATGCCTCTTTTGTATTATTGCGATTCTATTTTCTACTTGTTGTCGAACTTTATTTTTTATTAAACAACTAGACAATATATTGATGAAATAACCAATCTCTGTCTATCTTTAACATGTTACTCCATTTTCATTTGAGCGTATTCATACCATCTTCTGGTATCGAACTCACGCTTTCTATCTTTTGAATATGATCTACGAGGTTCAAGAAAACCAACAATTCTTTGATAAGTATCAAATACAGGTTCGCCACAAGTCGGACATATATCAGCGCCAACAAATCCATGATGGTTTTTGCATTCGTTCAAGCGGGTATTGAATGCAAAATAAAACACATTTTGTTGTGCTATATAGTTTAACATCTTCCATGCCGTTTCTTTATTAGGAAAATTATTGCTTAGATTTATGTGCGCTATCGCCCCGCCCGAACATTTAGCGTCCAAAATAGAGCTAAGTCTTAATTTTTCTTGAATAGTACACTTCTCGGAAAGAGGTATCCATTGATTAGAATAAATAAATTTCTCGTTCTTCTCATATAAAAGATTATCTTTTTGGCAAAGAATTACAGCAGCACGTTCTGCTGGAACCGATTCAATATTAAAAGAATAGTCTTTTGTAAAGTTGTCTTTTACATCATTCAACACTTTAAAAATTTTATCTGCAAATTGAATTCCATCATCCGTATAAGAAACATTCCCAAATTCATCTTTTTGAGTATATCCAAATGATTCAATGACCTCAAACAGACCTAAAATACCACAAGTTGAATATTGCTTTTCAATTTCAATCCCCCCCTCACAATAATTTGGAAGTAATCCTTTTTCAATATTTCTTTGAATGATATGGCGAATAACATCCAAAGTCTTACAGCATAGTAGAGTCCTCTTTTTTAATAACGTCAAATACTTCTTTTCATCAAATTCGCTTTCATACGCAATACGCATTAAGTTAATAGTATTTACTTTAATAGATCCTATGCTTAAAGCTGTACCACCAATAGAATTAATAAAAGCATCTAATTTTGACGTATCAGATAACAAGCGACAACAATTACTTAATGTTCCTACATTGTCGCTTTGGAAGAAATTACTGTCATTCCAAACAGTATTATGATCCGAACACCATCTAGCAAAATCTTCATCGACAAATTTTCCATCTTTAAATAATAAACTGTATGTTAAGACAGGGAACGTAAAAATATTGCTTGATCTAATATCTGATACCACTTCCATAAATATCTTTTGATGTTCAATAAAATCTTCCATATAATCAATTGCATATGATCCATCAGGAAATTCAACTCCACCAAAAAGCGCTTCATAATAATTTCTATCAAAAATTGACACATTTACAAAGGCACTTTGATCAACTCTTAAAAATGGCTGATTAATTCTATAAATGAATTTCTGAAAACACTGTCGAATATAATAATCCGGGTCTTTTAAATAATATCCTTCTTCTATATCTTTTTTCCAAAAATACATTGTCCAAAGAAGAACGTTAGGAATGCCGCACGCACCTGAACTACGATTGGAAAAGAAAGAAATAAATTCAATAACATCATCTAAAAAAGTTGTTAAATGTTTCGGAGGCTGATTATTATAATCGTCCAAGAAAAATAATCCTTCTTTAGCCAATCTCGTTAAATCGTATGCATAACAATAAGGCTTAAATGTACTGGAAGGCGCATCATGCAAATAAAAACCACCAGAATACTCTGTTTCAAGCCATTCTTTTGCTGTTCTTAAACCGTATTTCTTTTTTAATTCAAAGAAAATCTTATTAAAAGCAAATAATTTGTCTTCTGATTTGCCTCTTTCTCCAAGCAAACTACAAATATCTTTGTGATGAGCATTGGCATTTCCGTCAATAGTAACGTCAGCAACATTTTTATCAATAAACCCATCTATAAAGTCAGAAAAATTTAATTGAGATTCATGAAATCCATTAAGAATTTCAAAATCTTCACCATATTTAGCCTTGTTGGCTTCTAACGCTTTTTCAAAATCTTTATTAACTTTAATATCAATCTTCATGCCTTTTCCCCCTGTTCTTAATCCAATTAACAGCATCCTTAAACTCAAGAAAATCACCGTCAACGTCAAGAACAGGTGCAGATTGAAAGCCCTTCTCGACTAATGTATTTATATCATTTGAAATAGAATACTTAATTCCATCTGTATTCAATTTTTTTTCAAGCACTCGACACTTAGGACATCCAGTGCTATATAACACTACCGACATTTACATCTCTCCTTCAATATAATCTAATACTTCTTTAACAACGTCTCCTAACTCACAATCCAAATTATTCCAAACAACCTTATCAGCAAAAATATCCATCACACAGAAGTCATTGCCGTCAGAAATAATACGCCTCTCAACTTCCTGTTTATTATCTCTGCGATGCTTGGCACGTTCACGAATTGTGGCGTCTGTACATTTCAAATGTACGATTTTAAATAAAATATCATTAGTACGCTTCAGTTCATACATCTTATCCACACCAGACGGACTCAGAATAATGACCTTTTTCTGGTCATCTCTAATCTTCATAACGTCTTGTTTAGCGCTGCCATAATACCAAGTATCACCAGAAGCTACTTTATATGTTCTATATTCCAAAAAGAATCCATCCTTAATTTTCCCCTCAAAATCCTCTTTGGAAATATAATGATAATCTACACCATCTGTCTCACCTCTTCTCTTAGGTCTGGTAGTATATGTTACCACCTTTTTAAAACCTTTATTAATTAATCTTTTTACAACAGTGTCCTTACCAGAACACATTTTACCACAAATAACTAGAAGCATATTTAATTATCCTCTTCTTTTGTCTCTGTCTCTTCAAACAGCTTGCCAAGTCTAACAATTGTATCTACAATACCTGCCATATGGAACACAGACTCAACCTGATCTTTAGTGTCTGTCCCATAAATCACATCAATATCCTCTCTTAGCAAATCATAACCTGTTTTCATTACATCATAATAATTAATCATAAACACCCTCCACAACATCCATACTCTACATTCTCATTAAACACTTCATCAATTTCTTCTGCGTAATCAAGCAATTCAGTAGGTAATTCATCTGTATTTATATGCCAATCGTCTTTTTCTACATAAGAATCAGAATAATTATTTCTAAATCCACAACTACCACCACTACTCCAGAACTGAGGAAAAAGTTTCTTGTCTTTATATTTTTTCTCAAAATCATAGCCGAAATAATATCTTTCACCATTGATTTCTAATACCAGCACACCCATACACAATGATGGATATTTACCAGTATATTCAATAAATCTAACGTGAACTGGTCTACTCTTGCTTCCTATTAACATAATTCATTTCTCCTTAATAGCAATGACTAATTGGTTTAATCTCGTTTTCTAATTTAATTAGAGCATCTTTATCATCTGTGATAGGAATTACACTTACATAATTCCCAAGAAGTGAAGCCACGCCTAAAAATGATTTGGCATCAACAGTCTGCACGCCATGAATAACGTCAATATTAAAAGAATACTTGTCACAAATATTTACAAGATTCTGTGCATCAGTGAGTGTTTCAATTTTAAAAGCGATCATTTAATCCTCCCAATAATTACGAATAATACCAGCGTACATATTCAGCCAACATAACTCAATTCTAGACCTATCTAGTCTTGTCTCATCAATTCTTAAAGTAGGTAAAAAGAAAAACTCAGTGGTTAATATTCCAATAGATAGAGCTGCATGTGTTTTCATTTTTAATTATTTCTCCTTATAAGGCTTGCATTTTTCTTTCCAAGCAACGACTTCAAACTCAGTTTCATCAATCTGATAACTTTCTTCCATGAACCAGACATCTTCATGCCATCCCCTTGGGACATACCATGTATTGGTAAAGTCATCCCAAATAAGATCGTCATCATCATAATCATCCCAATTGTATGCACTATCATCAACAGGAATACTGCCGTCTTCATAAAATGCGTTACATGTTGCATACCAATATTCATCAGGATTATCGAGTTTCTTCCATCTGAATGTGATTTCAACAGGCTTCTCAGATTCAGGAAGCCTATCAGTTACTTTAATCCAATCTCTACTTTTCTTACTCATAATTTTAATTATCTCCTTTAACACACTTTGCACCACTAAAAATACTACTCACAAGCATCATTACTAACCAAACACCAAACGCCATTCTCCATGAAAATGTAAGTTTGAATGCCCAGCAGATTCCTTTAACGATTAATCCTACAACACCAAAGCTTAATCCACAAATAAAAAGGACAAAAAGAATACCTAAAACAATTCTTGAAATTAATTTCTTCCAATTTATCATTTTTTTACTCCTTATTATAGAACCATTCATTATATTTCTGATATCTTCTTTCAATATTGATAATGTCTTCTTTATCCCAATCTTTTACAAGCCGATCCCAAAATCCGCAGCCATTAAAACATTCAGAGCAACAACCGCGATAAACACAATGTGGTACAAGTACATCTGCTTCAATAGGATGCGTTTCATGAAGTTGACGTTTAAAATCTTCTGCTAACTGTCTAGCCTCATCTGTAGCCTGAAAACATAATCTCTTACGCCATGCATCAATTAGATTTTGCATATTTGCGAACCCGTCAAAATTAACGGGTGCATCTTGAGGTGCTTTATTGCGATCATAATTTTTCTGTCTATCATTGCGCTGAGTACTAATAAACTTTTCAAATTTGTGTCTAGCCCATTCAGCATGAACCCAATATTTAATACCTTTCCAACTCCAATCAAATTCAAGAAGCCTAATTGGAGAATGTTCAGAAAATAAAATCTTCTTTTTAAAAGTATCTGTGGCATTATTACCTGTAAAATCTTTGTTATCAGTAGTTCGACAATGATTTTTTACTCTACGCCAAGTTTCGTCTGATGGCATAAAATTAAATTCAGTAACCATTTAATATTCCTTTCTTAATCTAAAACAACAGTTCTCCATTTCTTATTCTTCCAGTATTTCCACTGAAAATCTCCACCAAATACTCTGGTCTCGATATCTTCAACCTTATCCATACCTAAAAGAAAATCTCTTACTTTTTGCACTTCTTCAGGAGACTTGCTATAAATCTTTGCCCAACGCTGTAAATCATGATCAATCTGTTCAATAGACCATTCTTCATCAGTTAATTCAGACTGACGTTTCCACTCAGCTTCTTGTGCATCAATAACAGCCTGTGCTTCTTCATAGGTTTTAAAAGCATTATCCTTCTGAAGAGAGATGTATGGATAAATATAAGTTGAATCATCATATTCTTTTCTAATACGCCAACCAAGCTTTTTGTCTACTTCAGAGTGCGGAACAGTCTGATCATAATCTTTAAGATAGACGAGAATCCCCAACTCTAATGCTTTCTTAATATCCTCTGGATTATCGATTCTAAGAGTATTCAAAACAGCCCAATCGTTATTACGCCATTCCATTTCAAACAATTCAGTGTTGTAAGTCCATCCTTTAGGAAGCTTCTGCCATTTGGTTACACTAGGAAATTCTTTATAAGGAATGTCATTAATATAACGATTGTCTCTGATGTGCAATCTATCAGCACATACAGCGTCTGAAAATTCTTCGTCTACAATTCCATAATTAACATAATATTCATAAGGTGAATGTCTACGGCGTTCTACCCAATAAACAACATCTCCCGACTGAAATTTCATTCCTTTTTAATCTCCTTCCACAACGGTAAGAACAGTTATTTGATACTCTGTTAGTATAACTGTTCTTACCACCTTTGTCAATCAGTATTTAATTATTACTTCTCAAAAAACTAACTTAGGATGTGCTATTTCATATAAAGAATCCTGTAAGTGTGTCTGTTTATGACTAATAGCTTCTTGTGCCACTCCATATCGCAAAGCACTTGTCTGGCACACAAGATAGCATTTTTTCTTAGCACGAGTGATACCTGTGTAAATAAGCTGACGAGTCAAAAGACCGTATGAAGCAAAATCAAAATTAAAAATAATATTATCAGACTGTGACCCCTGATATTTATGAACCGTAATTGCATAGGCTAGATCAAGCTGATCCCAATAATCTTTAGGAATACTAACTCTACCAATTCCTACAAAATCAATAACCATAACATCTGTTACGTCACCTTCTTCATTTTCTTCAATTGTAATGTCTTTAATAATACCGATATTGCCATTGTATACAGTAGGTTCAACTTTATAATTATTTACTGTATTAATAACTTTATCTCCAACTCTAAAAATCCTTAAACCAGAACTAATAGTCATAACAGACTCTTCTTTTAATCCGTCTTTTGCAGGATTATATAATTCTTGGATATCATTATTTAAAGTATAAGTGTTGGCAGTACCACGTTTTTTAATAGGAACAATAATCTGAGTCTCCATGATATTGAAATCTTTTTGCGCATAAAGTCTTTGAAAATATTCCATAACCTTATAAAAACTATTGGAAGAATCTAAATAACAATCTAAAATAAGGTCTTTTAATTCTCCACGAACCTCAGTACCGCTCCAATCTTTATCTACGATTTGTTCACCATGTCTGACCGCTGTACTATTAGTAATTATTGCAGATTTAGCCGCCTGACGATGAATCTTTGTAAGAAGAATATCAGGAATTTCAGGAGAATTAATCATGTCATATGCTACATTCCCACATCCTATTGCTTCAAGCTGGGCAGGATCGCCCAACATAATAATCTTAGAGCCAGAAGGTATTGCACGAATCAAGTAATAAAACAGTTCAGCATCTACCATCGAAATTTCATCAAGGATATAAATATCATATTCCAATTGATTATCTTGGTAATATTTAAATCCTGCCCCTGAATATCCTAAGAGCCTGTGAATAGTAAAGCCCTCTTCTCCTGTGACCTCAGCTAATCTCGCAGAAGCACGACCAGAAAGCGCACACATTACATGAGAATACCCCGGAATAGCTGCTAAAATACCACCTACTAATGATGTTTTGCCACTACCTGCCGAACCACTAATAACTAGGACATTATTTTCAAGTCCCATTTTAATGCCGTTTATTTGTTCATCAGTAAATTCCCAACCTTGTTCTTGCTCTAATTCTTTAATTCTTTCTTCCCAACCATCATATCTAAAATCAGAATCTGCATTTTTAATTCTTAGTAATTCAGCGGCTATAGTAAAGGATAATAGTTTATAATAAGGTAATCCAATCTTAGTTTTTTCATCATTATACCAAAGGTCAAGACTTCCAATTGCTTTTGTAATGGTACTATCTTCAACCTCTTCACCAATTTCATCAAGAATTGCTCCAAGTAATTGGTCTGGCGTCAACCATGACATACCACTATCTCCACTACGCTTTAAATAGTATTTAATATATTCTGCAACACGAGTTTCACCTAATGGATCAATACCGCCTTTTAAAGCAATTTCATCAGCCTTTTTCCAACCAAGCCCATTAACTTCATTCACAAGAACATATGGATTTTTTTTAACTTTATCAACCACCAAATCGGGCGAATGATATGTAGCCATCAATCTATTTACTACATTATTTGTAAGATTATATTCTTCCAACTCGATATAAATCTTAGCACGGTCATAATGTTCATGAAATTTGTGACACCAATAAGTAGCGGTTTTAAGAGCGCATCCCTTAATTTTAACCAGCGCTTCCATATCACGTTTTTTTAGTGCTTCAAAGGGGTCTTTTAACGCTTTATACATACATTCAATTTGATATGGGGTATATAAAGAACTTAGGTATTTCTTTTTACCTGCATCATCTTCATCTCCAAATTCAATTGCCGTATACATAGACTGGATTACATACTGGTCTCCCCATTTGGGATCTGACTCAAAATCTGCGACAATTGTATACTGAAATCCTTTTATTGGTTCAGGCATCTGACCTTTGAATACCATTAAATCGCCTTTGTAAATATCTTTTCCAGAACGTACTCTATCAATAGAACATTTAATGATTCCCCAATTATCTTTATAATATGGAACATATTCTACAGAAGCATCCACTTTAATTCTTTTATCATCACTCATCTTCTATCTGAATCCTTTCAGTTTGTAATTCCATTCGTCCATTTGGAAGAATATCTTTAATCAAATAAACTGTGTGTTTGTAAATAGTATCTTTATAAATCAAGGGGAAAAACTGGTCATCTCTGCGAATACCAGAAATAAGAAGTTTATTCCCACGCTTGAGCCAACTGTCTTCAAGGACTTTCTTTTTACCGTCTCCTAACGGCTGCGAGATACGCTTATTATAAAATGCATAATTTCCTTTATAAAATTTAACATTAACTACGCCATAACACGTAAGTAAAGCAACAGAATGTCTGTTATTATCGCTACGGAGAACAGTGCCCGCAATTCTTGTAACACGATATTTCGGCACACGTTTCCACTCGCCATCAACTTTACGACTATACCAGTCATACGGTTCAGGTTCTTCTGGCAAATCAAAATAATTTACAATACCATAATATTTCTCATCAACATTTGCCAGTTCATGTTTCTGATCATAAAAACAGCACGCTTCCATGTTCCACAATGCTTCAGTGCCTGATGCTTTTTCTTCCCAAACATATTTAAAGAAAGCATTGTTATATGCGTCAAGTGCTTCTTGTGAGCTAAACCAATCACGCAAAGGCTGAATCAGTACATCACACTCTTTAATGAATTTCTTTTCTGAAATAATATAATATCCATCTTTAACATCAATCACAGAATTTTCAGAAAAGAATTTGTTGAATACAGGTTGTGATACTTCATCTAAAATAAAATAGCGGTCATGATAACCACGTTTAGGAAGTTTTTTATCAGGATCAATATAAAGTTTATATAGCCCTTCATCATCCAACACGTACTGCTTAATCTTAATACAATTCAAGCTGTCTTTCAGGTCATTTGGAATAATATTAAACTCAACCATTTTATTAAACTGTTGCATAGTTAATTTAGTGGCAGGTTCAAAACAATCCCTTCGCAAATACCAATCCATTGTTTTAAAACGATCTGAATTATGAAGGGTAAGAAAACAACCACCTTTAATTAATTTAATCATTTGTGCTGGTTGAATGATTTTAGTATCGAGCATTCGAACCGCAAAATCATCTATTGAAGAATAAGGTGCATTTTGAATGATTGCTTGAGCAACATCATCTCCAATACCATTCATTGCTTTAAAAGCAAAGATAATTCGATTATTTTTTGCATCAGGAATAAAACCGAATTTAGCTTCATTAATTAAAGGTGGAGTAATATCAATTTTTTCTTCTAATGCTTTTGCAATAGCTACGCCAACTTTGCCGTATTGAGTAGATTTGTTATTATCTGACTCATCATCAGCAGCGGCATTGATCGAAAGACAAGCTGTATTCCAATATACAATAGGATAATGATACGCAAGGTTCATTTCTTGTAAAGCAATACCTGCGTAAGGTGTAGTATGGTTGATTGAAAATGAGTAGCCAAGCTGTTTTCCTACAACTTGCTCCCAAACGTAGTTTAACAGATTTTCAGATGCCCCATTTGCACGTCCATCAGCATAAAATTTTTCTTTCATTTTATGCTGAACTTGTTTATCCTTCTTAGAAATGCCCTTACGCAAAATATTAGAATTTTTTACATCAAAATGGCTTATCTTGTCATCCATAGAAATAAGCATTACATCTTCCTGAGTAGCACCTACTCCATGATATTTTAGAAGATATGTTTCAAGTGTTTTAATTTCATCGTCTGTAAGATGATAATCACTTCGCATGCATTCATACCATTGAGAAATATCATCTTTATATCTAACATATGTATCAATAGGCTGTTCAGCACCACCGCTTACCATAAGCCGCATAACACTTGATGCAGTCGCTAGTTCTGTTAGTGTGCGTGGTTTAATTTTATTTATTGCAACACGTCCAACTTCTGTATCAAATTGAAAAAGATCTGTGATTTCTCCACGCCCAACCATATCCCACATTTCAGGAGAATCATAATCAAGTACATCTGGATGTAAATATTTATTATAAGTTGCACGAAGAGAACCTTGCCATTTTATTTCACCATATTCAACAAGATAATCAAGACATTTTCTAATACTATCAAGGCTTTTAATAGTTAACAAATCCATCTTCAAGCCTGAACAATAATCAGAATCTTTCATATTAAATTGAGTGGTAGGCTGACCATTAGGCGCTTTCATCATAGCGTTATGGTCATTGTAATCACTATTGAAAAGATAGACAGCAGATGCGTGTATACTTCTACCGCAAACCATCCCCTCAATCATTTGAGCCATTTCAATAAGTCCATCGTACTGTTTACATTCATTAATAAAATCTGAAACTGGTTCTCTCTCTTCTTCTTGATTGCCATGCAAACAATCATTAATACTCCAAGTAAAACCTCTAGTAACAGGTATTAGACTTGCAATAAATTGGGCTTTATCACTCGAAATGCCCATTCCACGACATGAAGTAATAATTGCGGATTTACTACCTTCTGTTTTAAAAGTACAACAGTTAAGGACTTTGTTCTCTCCACGTTTATCTTTAATTGCTTGAAGAATTTGTCCTCTGCGATTTCTTTGAGAGTCAAGATCCACGTCTGATAATTCAACTTTGGTATGACTTACGTGTCTCCAATGTTTCAAATCATAAGGAAGAGGATTAATCTGGGTAATACCAATCAGATACATTGTGTACATTCCAGTAACGGAACCACGAGCAATTCCTACGAGACTATCGCCCTCATTCCACATAGTATCAACCAAATCAAGAGTTGTAAGATAATAAGAAGAAATACTAGTGCCAAGTTTCTCAGTAATTTTCCACATTTCAGAAAGTTCAACTTCTATACGATAAACAAGATCATGGAACCTTTCTTCATGTTTTACTGGAACTCCATGAGAGTTTTTATCTTTAAACCCTTCTTCTATTAGATACAACAGGTATTTGTCATAATCGTCCTTGCTATATGCAAAATTCCTTATATATGGACATTCTTCATACCAGTCTTTAAACAAATGATTTAATTGAAATTCTGGTACGACACTATCAGGAACAATTGTGGGGCAGAATAAATCAAAGAACTCAATTTTGTCAGCAATCTCGCAGGTATTTTTTAGAGCAATATCAACATTGTCTACTCCTATCTGTTCATCCATCCATTCATGAATTTCTTCTGGAGTCATAAGATAACATGTCCGATAAAACTCTTCTGTCTCTCTACTTTCATCTGATCTGCTATTAAGATAAGCAGAATGAATTGCCTTTTGATCTGCTGATAAATAATGAGCATCGGTTGTAATAATAAAGGGAATATCCAATTGTCTACTAATACTAACAATAGCCTTATTTACTCTAACCTGTTCATCTACATCATTAGGTTGCATTTCAAGATAGAAATTTTCAGGTAGAAAAGTATCCTGACACCAATCAATAAAATCTAAGCATCCTTTGCTATCATTATTCAAAATATAATATGCCAATTGTCCACCGATACAGGCGGTCTGTGCAATTATATGTCCTTTATTATCTCCTATTATTTCTTCTAATTGTTTCTTTTCAATAGGAGTTCTAACCATTTTCCCAGTATAAAAACTATTCGCCCAAGCTTGAGAACTGATTTTACGGATTTGTTTACCGCCTATCTCATCTTTAGCAATTAAAATAAAATGAAAAAACTTTGTTACTTTGGGTGTATAATTGTCTCTTACTTCTTCAAGAGAATCTACCAAATATATTTCATCTCCCAAAAAAATACGAAAATCAGAACCTTGTTCTTGTAATTTTTTTTGACGTTGAATTGCTCTGACCCAACCAGAAACGCTTTCATGATCAGTGAGTGCAATTCCTTGAAGGTTTAAGGAAATGGCTTTGTCTATTAGGTCATTTAATTTATTTGTAGAATCGAGCATTTTCAAATTGCTGAATTCACTATGTGCGTGCAAGCTATAATAACTCATATCCACCCCTCAAAAAATCAATTTCCGCTTACCATTTAATTTTGACTTGTTACCTGTATCAATTGTACTCTTTTTGGTCGCATTGTCAAGAGCGTTGTATTTTTTGTTTACAGCCCAAACGCGATTTTCTGGCGTCCAAAGGCTATAATATTCACAGTCGTTTTTAAACTCATGTGCTTTAGGATTTGTGACCGAAAAATTGCACCAATGACAGAGCGCTGAGGGCTTCGGTAACCAAATACCACTCTTCTTATTTTTGTCCATCTTATCAAGCGCATTGTCAAGCGTCTTTTCTAATCGCTTTTCCCAACCACTGGTCATGGCTTTCTGATCTTCATCAATTAAAATAAAACGATATAAAAAAGTCACTGGAATCTGACCAAGCAGCTGATAAATTGCCATTGCATAAATACCAAATTGAAGTGATGTTACGACTTTTGCCGATTCGAATTGTTTCTTGCTGGTCTTGTAATCAATCGTTCTAAAACTCCCATATACATTAATATCTACTCTATCAATAAACCCATTAAAAATAACTCTATCTTTATATACGAATTCAAACGGCAATTCTGCATAAATAGGATGCCAGATTGAAGTATTATCCATTTCCTCATTAAGAACCTTTTCAAATATTATCATCTTTTCTTCGTATGTCATTCCAGATGCATTGTCAGGCTCATACCATTCCTCAAAGTATTTCCGCTTTAATTCATCCACTCCAAGGATATGTTCTTTTGTTTTCGCATTTGTATCTATAGAACCATACTTTAAAATAAAATGAAGATAATCGTAATCTACAGGCTTGTCTTCTTTAATATAATTACATTTAAGTTCCAGAATCAAGTGACATAGACTTCCTAATTCCAGAGCCAGAGTAGTCTCTTTTGTATATTTCTTCTCATCATATTTAAGATGATACTGATAAGGACAATTTTTAAATACTTCAAGACCACTGTAACTTAAACGTGGCAACACACCTCGATCTGCTTCAGTAACACCTCTCACTTTCCCCTCGAAAAAATCACTCATTGATTTATAATAATCTTCTACTAATTCATTGCTCATTTTTACCGTTCCTTTCTATGTTAAAATAAGTGGGGTTTTCGATATTATTTTTATTCTATCTACTTACCCCACCGTACCCTCATGAAAGTACTACTATTTAAAATTTAATGTGTTTTTCCCACTAAATTTTTTGAAATATGACCTGCTACGTACTTTACCACTGCCAGTCGATCCAGCCATAAGGCCAGCACTGCATTCCAGTGTCATACCATTTGCCATTTTTATATTTCTGAAATCTGTGTCTATTAGCATTATATCGTTCGTTACTTACTCGCCATCCAGCAGGATAGATATAATGTACTGAACCATCTTTATTAAAATCAATATATCTTGTTTTTCTATTTCTACTAGACTTATGTGTGATCATAGCGCCGTCTCTTCCAAAATAATACATTTTATTATGACGCACTCGATATGTATTTACGGCGAGTTCGCCTTTATCATACATTTGAGATTTGCTGTGATGTGCATAATAAGTTTTTCCACGTACTGTGAAATATCCAGTTTGTGTAGAATAAAGGCGTCCCTCTGAATCTTGCCCCATTAGTCCAGTTGTAGATTTTGCTTCAACAATTGAACACATGGAAATAACCATAATAACAATAGCCATAATTGAAATAAGTCTAAAGACTTTATTCTTTCTCATAATTAATTATCCCCTTTTTTATCAATAATTATAATTTTATATCCAAGTTTTTGTTCAATTTCTTCTAAAGTCATTGAGCGGCAACAAGGTTTAATACCTTCACATCCTACAAGATAGACGCGACCCGGTGCCAAGTCAAAATTGTCATTTTCTAATAAAGTAATAAGTACCTTGTTACTAACACGATCTACGTAAAGAACTTTAAATAGTCTATTATCTGTAAATCTTCGATTTTTATAATTATCATGTTCGTCATATGCATAACAAATCGCATACCTAAAAGGGACGTCTCTATGTTTTTCAAACCATTTATAATCTGTAGTATACTCTTCTCCCCAATCTGTAACTTGTACAGTATCTCCAATTTTAAACATATTATCCTCCTTACATAAACAGTACACAATTTGATACAACCATAAGCATAGGTGAAATAAATGCAACAGCCACGTCTTTGACAGTTGGCGTCTTTTTGTCCTTGAGATTCAGCCATACATTAAGTCCACCCGCTAAAGCAGCGCACCCACTTGCCACAAGTACCTTTATAAATCCGCTCATAATACATTAGTCCTTTCTTTTCATTACATCATTCACATCATCCATAGTTACTAAAATTTTTTCTTTCATCAGTTGCAATAAGATATCTTTACCCTTGTCAGTGGGAGAATCTTTATAATCAAGTCTATGTTCTTTATCGAGTACCAGATATACACGAACATATGGTACAAGAGGGGCAACTTTTTTAATCAATTTTTGATAATACGCAGTTGCTTCAAAACTATCAGACTCTTCATACTCTCTATCCAGTCCTACGATAACTTCTTCAACTTTTAATTGTTCTAGTATAATTTTAATTTGCGTCTTTGATATATTTGATCCACAAAGTCCGACAACAAAACTATCTTCACCAAAATACGAATACGCTTGTAACACGGATTTCTCAGCTTCGACCAACATCACTTTCTTGCATTGTCGTATCTTATCCTTAGCAACATGAATACCATATAGATTACTTCCAAGCTGATGGCTCAAGAAGCGTCCACCGATCTGCAATGGCACATATTTACCAAAGCGTTCAACATCTTCATCATTTAAAAAACGCCCTCTGATGCCAATTAATCGCTCATTAATGTCTCGATGTGGAATGGTTATCTGATTAGTTAATCCATAATATCCTATTTCAAATCGTGACATTGCTTCACGAGTAATATGTTCATCAAGCCAGCCCTGATAAGGGGCATACCAAAATATGTCAAGTATATTCTCGTTAATCTCAGTTAGATTAGGTACTGCTTTAGAATTTTTCTTTGCAGATTTAAGACGATTAATCCACTCAAAATCTGTAATGGTCTTTTCAGGTGGAATCTGCTCAGAGTCTTTCTCATATAACCGACCAGTTTTAGAAGCTATGTAATATAAAGCACGATAGTAAGTTAGTGTCTTATCTTTTAATCTATGAGCACGAATAACTAATTCAATAATTCCATATGAATCTGAGCAGGTGAAACAATGGAATCTCTTAGAATCCTTATAATAAATTAATTTATAAGGGCTATCCCCACCGTGACAAATCACTGTCGAAAAACAGAGATTCCCCTGACTATCACGCTTGTATTCTGGCGAACCCAACTCTGCACAAATCTTGATTATATCCTCGTCTGTCAATGAATCTAATATTTTTTTCTGATCTAAATACATCTATATCACCAATCAAAATCTCTTTTTACCGTCTGTTCTTCTTCTACTTCACTTCGAACTGGCTTCGAATCAACTTCTTTTATGATTTCAGGTTCTTCATCATGCACTTGCGACTCTAAAACCGAATGCTCCTGAATCTTAGCTTCAACCTGTTCAATCTGAGTGAAGTCTATATCAATTAGATTAAAATCAAAATCTGTTACAAACAGTGCCTTTTCTGTCATTGTGCCAAGATCAATATCACTCCATATAATTAATTTTGTTAATCGCCCTCGCCTAACTTTGTATACCCAATGTCCCATATTGGGCATTCGTAAACCAAAATGATTCTGAATGATTGTATCAAGCTTCTCTGTTTCTCTAGTGTTAGGAGGCATTGAAATAATTCCTACATCAAGTTTATTTGACAATGCTTTAGCACCAGCAAGGAGATTTTGATCTTTAATAAGAGCGTTTTGAGCCTCGCCGTTCAACTGTGATGCAGTAGATATATGAATGTTTAATTGTTGCGCTAATGTTTTTAGTTCTGTCGAAAAAACCAACAGAAGTTGATGCTCTTTCAAACCACCCATTCGAGTTTTGTTTGATACCTCAGACATTAAACGCAAACTATTCCATATATAATCAAAAAATACATATTCAACTTGATATTCTCGGTTATATTTTTTAATTATATTCTTTATGTCTTCGATTGAAAAATCAGGAATATGAACTATATATATAGGTGCAGATTGAACATATTGAGTTGCGGTTTTTACTCTTTCCAATTCCCCTTCTTTATATTCTCCATATAATATGTGCTCTTCATTTACTTTACAAACAGCTGCAATAAGCATTGTCTGAATTTCATCTACCGCCATCTCTGTTGTAATATATAATGTAGGCTCAGACATTCCCGTATATTTCCACTCTTTTGATTTAATATCATAATAATATGGAATTGAAATTTTTACGGCATCTCCTACAGCCATTCGACTTTTACCAAAACCTTGGGCTGAAGACCGCATATACAGACATCCTTTTCTCGCACCTCTTGCTACTGTATTTAATCCATCATTGTTCAGGGGTACACCTACGTCAGGAATCTTCATGAAACTCTGAATTAAATCCCATGCACCGTCAGCTGCCTGAATCTCAGTGGTTAACATATTTGTGCAATATTTAATCGTAGGGCTGATAACCAAATCAGTTTCTACTAGACCTACAATATCCTGTTCAGTATAATTATCAAACTTTTCCATTTCTTTTGTAAGTTCTTCTACACTGACAGTAGGATCAAATATCGATTTAGTATTATAACCTTTTTTCTCATAATATCTGAGCAACGAGTATTTCCTGAGCCTGTGATAATAATAATCATAATTATCCAGACTACTCATCTCTCTAGCATCTGCAAGATATCTCAGCCCGTCATTCGCCTGAAATATCTCATACTGTTCTTTATAAGAAGAGAGATATGAATCTATAGTAAACTCATTAATATCTTTGACACCTTGCATATACGAATTAAAAATAGCAACATATAATAATTCATATAATGCTTCGGTATCAAAATCTGTCCTATCTAACGGACGATCAATATCATCTATTAAAGTGGGGTCGAGCATCAAACATCCAATAGTATTCAGAATTGCTCTTTTATCTGTTAATGTCTCATACATGAATTATCCCCCAATTGTTGTAATGTCTAACTGTTTAATTTTCTTTTGTTTAGGATTAATATAAACAGTCTTTTTCTTATACATTCCCTCGGTACTTATATTTTTGTTCCTGTCACCCACGGATTTAACAGCTTTATAATGCGCCTGTGCTTCTGTATAATAATATGGAACAAGTCCTACAATATCCTCTCCAAACTCTTTTTCAAGAATATTGTGCATGTAAGTCAGTGTAGCATAAAGACCTTGGAATGTAAAATTATATTTTTTAATATAGTTTTCTGTTAATACATAAACTTTTGCAGGAAGCTCTGCAATTCCTGTAGTTTTGCGGATATAATCATAATACAAATTCTTCTGCACATATTCTTCATCAGATAGTGCATCTTTTAATTCAGCTTTAGGTTTTGAAGTTGATTTAATCTTCTTTTCAGCTTCCTTCTTTTTAACCTTCTCTTCTTTATCTACATGAATTGCTTTAGCGGCTGCACGGAAGCAAGCAGTATGTGCATAACGCTTCTTATAAGGCACAGAATCATTATTGTCTTCAATAGTTAAACCACATAATACACATACTCGCTTTCTTCCTTTAGCCATTTAATTATTACCTCTTTTAAATATGACAATCTACAATAGTTGCAACCCAATCAAATTCAGCTGTATCAATAAAGCGTTGTTTGAAGTGAAGATCCCATTCAAGTTCATCGGACGGGTCTCCATTAGTACAAGCCCACCAACCCACTTTAGATGGCTCATGCCAGATGCCATCTGGAGTTACAACCGCATGATAACAAGGGAACTCCTGAGTCTTAATGTATGTTTCTGCATCTTTATAACGCTCTTTATAATACTCAGGGTTGTAAATAAAATACTTATCCTTTTCTCCTTCGGCACCTTCAATATTCACATTCCACCATTTAATTATATCTTCTCTTTCTTCTTTGTCAAGGGGCTGCACCCATTTAACATGACGCACAAAAGCGCTGTCAACATATTCCGCACCATGATATCCATCAAGTGCTGTCGGAATAATAGGGAGCATACCACTAAAACGACCACCAACTTGCCAGTAGTCCCATTTACTGTCAGGATTATACGTGCTGAGAAGATTATTATCGTTATCAAGCATGCAACCGAACCAATCACATGCATCTTGAAAGATTTCATCCTCAGATTTATCTTTATATAAACTTGGGCAATCTTCCCGCATTTTATTAATAGCTTGAATGCGTGTATACTTGACATAAGGCTCTACTTCCAGATTCTCATTATAAGGTGCAAGCAGGTCTTCAATAGACTGATCTTCTTTATGTAAAACTAAAACCGCAAAATGACTCATTGTGTTTCTCCTTGTTTTTGTTTATGAATTCCTATTTCACAAATCTGCATAGCGTCTTTTATTTGTACTTGTTGTCCGATGTAAGGACAATCTTTACACTCTGGATGTAAAGCACAGATTTTACGCATTTCCTGAAATAAATCTTGCGGTGGGGATTGACCATTAAACCCCCATTGCATGTTGTTGATGTTAATATTCATTATTTATTACCCTGCTGTTAATGCTAAAAATGTCTCTCAAATGAATGTAAGCTATTCATTTGAGAGACTATGTATTTTAATTGTTTATTGTTACTAAATGTTTCATAAAAAATTCATGATCATTATCTATGGCGTTGCTGTCAACATACTTTTGATAGAACATATAATCATCTTTCTCATAATATGTACGATCATAAGCGGATTGCCATTTTATATTTAATACATTTGCCAAATGCCTTGGAGACCAATAACATTCTAAAGTTTGTGTATTAATTATTTTTCTTCCCCTGCGTAGATCAGCATTCTTTTTAGAATAATCTTTTGTTAATCCTATTTTTTGCGCTTGGTTTAACCAGTTATTAATGGATGAATCACAATAAGAATATTTATTTTTAATGTATGTAGCATCATATCCTTTATTCCATTCTTCTGCACAAACATGCACCATAGAATGAGCAGATATTCTTTCGCATTCATTCCAATCTATATTAGAGATGTCAGTGCGTATAACCAACCATACGCAACCTAAAATAGCATATTTAATTTTATCAAAATCACTATAATAAGCGCATATATGTAAAACCTCTTCTATTCCATTTTTATACGCAAGTTCTTCTTTGTATTCATCAATCTTTTCTTGCTCTTCATATGTCATCCCACTAACACTTTCAAAAGAAGAACCGAGCGGATAGTGCTGTGACCCATCTATTTCTACAATATAATTTAAATCAGGGAGATAAAAATCATATATGTATATTTCACTCCAATCAAATGTGGCTTGTCTTTCATATTTAATATGAGCAAGATCACATACTGTTTGAAATATTCTTTCGCCCATAGGAATTCCATCCCCACAATAAGGACAAGAAATACCAAATTGCATTACGTTTTTAATTACTTTCTTTCCAACATTTAATCCACAATCAGGACAAATAAATTCTACTTTTGAATGACTTCCCATACTATTATTGTATGCGTCTTCTATATTAGCAAACCAAGGGATTATTTCAGGATGTAACCAAGCTATAGAATTATAATTCCATTTTGTTTTTCTACCACTACATACAGGGCAACCTAATTTATCCATGTGATATTCTAAGCGTTCATCGATCCACCCACATTTCATACATTGGTATAAATAAGATTTTTTATGACTTTTTTTATTGCCACCAGCAGATGTTTCTTGTAATCTGTGACCTAATATTTTTACTTGGCAAGAGGGGAAGTCTACAATCTCCCCCTCTTGCCATTTATATGGCGACCGCCTAGTCATTTAAATCCCCAGCTCGTCAGCATAATCCTGCAAATCATCTTTAATAACAGACAATGCTTCAACTTGCTTCTTAGTACATTCAGAAACCTTAGCTCCAGCACCTAGGGTCTTTTCAATAATTTCTACAAGATCATCAAAATGTCCTGCTTCATTAATCTTTTCACCAAGTTTCTGAATATCATCCATCAACTGCTCGAAATCAAGTTCGACTGAAGTGTTCATAGCTTGCTGTTCCTCATAATCAACAGCTGCAATACCGCTCTTCTTTTCTTCAGCCTCAATAGCGTCTTTAATTACTTTTTCAAGATTTTCTGCGGTATAAGGAGTGATTTCTGTTACACATTCTGTAAAGCGGCTTCTTGCAAAAAATTTATCTGTTTCAGCAAAATGTGCTGTTGAAAGCCGAACCTTACCGTCTTCATCAACGCCGTTACTTGTTAAATATATAACAAAATCGCTATTGTCGAGAATCGGCTGAACCATTCGGCGGTCGCCTTTGGGCATAATATATCCATCTTTTTCTTGTTCGTGCCCAATGAACATTACGGTATAGCCGCATGAAAGAAGCTGATTAATTGTCCTAAAATACTCTTGTTCGTAGATTTTCCATAAATTTTTACGGGGGTCAGGGCTATCAGCAAGTGTAAGAGCGCCATTACCATATACTTTACAAACATAATCTTGACAAAAGATACTACTGGCATAAACCTCATCAATAACAATTGTATCATATAAAGCCTTAGCAGCATCTACTGTCTTTTTACTTGTAAACTGATTAACAAGTTTCTTAAAATCAGCCCAGTTATTTACACGATTAAATTTAATTCCTGACAAGGCGTTTAAACCCGATTCGCACAAAATAAAAAACGGACGGGACAAATGAGAAGCCACATATGTTTTGCCTCGATTATTCCCAGAATACACAAACAGAACTTTGCCCTTTAAACCTTTGGCTACCACAGATACTTGTGGATTAAAAATATCTACCGTTACTGCCATAAATTATTTCTCCTTATTATTCAACCATTTGTCCCCAATAATATACATTATCAGGGACAAATTTAATTATATTATGTAAAACTAATATCAAATATCCAACTTCAACGTTCTTCCATGTGCTCTTCCACTGGGCGCAGCCCCTCTACTCATATTACCAGTCGAACTGCTCTTAGCCTTATTCTTGGCTTCCTCAATCGCTGCATTTCTATCAGCAATCGCACCTTTAATCGCATCTGCATCATAAGGAACATGATCACCCTCTTCATCCTCATATGCGTCAGAACCACCAGTGACAATCAGTTCATTAATATAAGTTCTATGAACTTCTTTCTTAGGCTTACCAAATGCGACAGGTTTCTCAATGATCTCTTCAATACTGTTATTGATAATATCACCATAAAATTCAACTGTCTGACCAGGCTCATAAGTATTCTCACATGCATCTGCAAGGTCTTCAGGAACAATCAGATCAACAGGTTCAATTCCGTTATAAGTCGGCACCCAACCAGTAATCTTCAGCCGACCAGTCTCGGTCATCTCACCATCTGCATCTTTACCCATTTCAGGTATAATGCTCTGAATAAACATTTCAGTCTCAAAACATGCCTCAGGCTCGATGTTCTCCCTATTACGGATTCTGTTAAAGTAGCTACCACGATACCCGATAATCTCGTTGCCATTCTTGCCTCTGTAAGGATTCAGCTGACCATTTGCACGAATAACATCCGCAGCATCATCACCAACTTCAGCTACAGACTGGAATTCATTCATCACAGTAACCAGTCCTGTATAAATAGAATTATCGCTACCATCTTCTTTTTTAGCCTTATAACGTACATTGAATGTGACAAAATTCTTATCACTTGTCTTTACTGTAATAGAACCTTCAATACGCTTCTCGCCAGTCTTAGGGTCTGTCTTGATCTCAAGTTTCTTATCTGTCAGAAGTCCTACTGCTGTTGCCTTTGTTTTTGCCTGTCTAAGATGTGTGTCTTTTGTTTCTGCCATAAATCTTTTCTCCTTTGTTTAATTAGTCGTTATTCTCTGTTTTCATTTTATCAGCAAGCAGGATCGCATCAGCCATCATCTGAATCTTTTTCTGTCTGCGCTTTTCCGCACGCTTTTCTTTCTTACGCTTAATTTTATCTACAATTCGCTTCTCTTCTTCTTCTATCTCTTTACGAGTCCGTTCAAGTTGTTCATTCCGCTTCATTACTTTAAGAGCGTTCTTAATTGTTTTATTAAACATTGAATTACCAGTCTGTTCATCGCTACTCATAAGACGTTTGGTAATGCAAATTCCAATTCCAACTTCCAGATTGAATGTATCATCTTTATCACAAACTGCTTTAGTCTGTGTACCATCAATAAATGTTACAATAATAACTTTATTGTTAATAGTTTTTACATCAATAATTTCTGGTACTTTATGAACTGTATGAGAAACTGGCTGACAAATAAGTGATCCAATACAATTAGACCAATCAGCAATTACATTTCCTGTACTCGCATCCATAATACACATTCCTGAAATCTCCATAGGTGCTTCTTTACATGGCATAATATCATCTCCTTTAATAAAATAATCTTTCATCATTGTTAATATCTTCTGTCCAATAAGTTTCATATTTAATTATATTAATTTGTTTACATTTTGGGCACATGCATAACTTTACGCTACATGAACCGCTATCGTTCCACCATGTTTTTACCCCCTTACCTTGTAATGAATAGGAATGATCACAGTGTGTACACCGAATCAATTCCATATTATCTACTTCCTTTCTATAGAGTACATTAATAGAAGAACTGGTCATCTCTCAATGTCTGTCTATATTCTATACATTTAATTTTTATTTGTCAAGAAGAAATTTCATCTTCATCTCCAAAAGGAATTCTATAAGTAATCTCAGCACCACAATTTGTGCAATGACAAATTTGATAAATTCCTTCGCCCTCTTCTCCAAAATCTTCAAAACTAAAATCTGCGTCCCAAATCACTGCTCTGGCTAAACAATGAAAACATTCATACACTATCATCACCACCTTTTTTGATATATTCCAGCAATTCACTAGGCTTACCAACAAATAATGGCTCTTCATTATTCCAATTTGTAACAACGATAGTCAATACATCATCTGCATTTCCAGTAGCACCATCGCCCATAGTTTGGATTACCTTGTAATTGTAATCACACCATTCTTCAGCATCCCATTCAGGGGAGTACAAATACAAATAACCAATTCTGTGTTTAAAATCATGGACATATTGTGCAGCCAGATCTCCAATCCCATTTGCATAATCGTGTTCGTAATCAGGAATGCCGTTTACCATGATTTTAGGCATTAGCCATTCAGCCAACGATTTACCAACACCTTCCAAATAACCGTCATATTGTTGATAAACTTGCGCTACTATGGAATCACCTGCATTCACTCTTTCAATAAATGTGATTGTGCTTCTTGTACCCATTTAATCACCTCTCCATTTATGATATGCTTCTAAAAAATTAGTACCACAATATAATCTTTTACCATTTTTCCATACATGATATATAGGCTTGACATAAAACCGACTGTTTCTATTCCAGTATTCTTTTTGAGATTTATAAAAGGCCGTATCACCATGTCCTTCTAAACAATATAAAAGAGTCTTATTGATTTCACAGCCTTTGATCCATAATTCAAAACTTGTCATTTGTGTTTCCTTTTTTAGTTTTTTATTAGCCCCTCTGACAGGATTTGAACCTGCGAGACCAGACGCAATAAGAGGCTTCTAATCCTTTCTTACGCAATCCGTATGTATACCACTCATCACAGAGGATGCTCTCAATCACACAATTTTCAGCAACTTTATTATTATTTGTGCTTATGAGAATTCTATCCAGTTGCGAGATAGAATTAGTAGGGGATAGGAGAGTCGAACTCCTGTTAGTGGTTTATAAGACCACCCTTCTAACCGTTGAAGTAATCCCCATTATTCTGTGTCGGCAAGGATTTACACCTTGCATAATGGTACTATTTCACTCATGGATTAATCCTCGGCTTTACGAGGCTTGGCTTGAGTTCCTACACGCATTTATGTATTTGACAACCATCTTACCTTTAAGCGTCTACCTTTTCCGCCACGACACAGTCGCATTTTCCAAGAGTTTTTGGTAAGTCAGTTTGGAAAAATGTAAATGGTCTGACTTAGCATGACCGCTGGGATTCGAACCCAAACTTGCCATAATTCTTAATCGTCTACTATCGCAAGACCTCTCGCCAATTCATCCTTTTTTACCCTATTAGCGGAATTGGTAACTGTATATAGCACAGCCCCAACGGGAATCGAACCCATATTTTGACCTTGAAAGAGTCACGTCCTAGACCTTTTAGACGATGGAGCCTTAAATTTATTTATTATACCAACAGACATAGGGATATTTTTTAATATCGTCCCATGTTAGTGATCTATCCCAAACACTTACATTCGTTTCTTTTTCACCATCGTGAAAACGACCACATCCATCAAAAGAATTATAAAATCCATTAGCAACTTCTTGACAAAATTCTTTTGTAGTCATTACTTCTCCATATTTACATTCTGCTCTAACTTCTTCAACTGTTTTCATTATTTAATCTCCTTCAACTTTATTTTGTTTGTATATATCTTAATAAAATTTTTTCAGGTAATGTCCCACATAGAATAATATCATTTATTTGTGTACCAATAATCAATATACCCGCAAACCATAAAATCATTGCGGCAATAAGTGTAAGTCCAATAATTTCTTCTACTCCACTACGCACACCTAAAACTACAGCAATAATACCAATTAAAATAAAAATCGCTCCAATTACAATCCAGAAAATAGACGAACGAAATTCATAAGTGATTACTCTTCTCGCCAAATCTTGAAGATAAGGAATAACATTATTATTACTCCAATCTAACGCCAGACCAAATTGTTTTGCTAATTCTTGTAATGTTTGTTCGTTAATTGTCATTATTTTCTCCTTATTTTAATTTGTTTTAAATGCCCCTAGAGAGACTTGGACTCTCGACCCCTTGATTAAAAGTCAAGTGCTACTACCAACTGAGCTACAGGAGCAAATAATAAGAATAGATTAGGTTCCCCAAGGTGAGCGTCAGTATACATTACCATACCGTGTTCCCAAAAGATGGGCGCTGATGACTCTCGCTAAACACTCTTTCTATTCTTATAAAACGGGGATAGAGAGAATTGAACTCCCATATAGTGGTTAACAGCCACTTGTTCTGCCATTGGACTATATCCCCAAGTACTGCCTCGTTTAGATAAGATGTTGTCGAAAACATAAACTTACCTCATTCTTTGTAGGTCAGGCGTACCCACATCAGTTATATATAACAAAGAAATACGCCCCTTTTGGTGATAGCTACTCAGGATAAAATTTGCGTTGTACACCGCTCGTACCGTATTCTTTTAATTGCACCACTACGAATTGAACGCAGACCTCTTCCTAATATCGGAAGTATGCTACCTTTACACCATAGTGCGGACACTTATCATACTTTTTCGCTTGTTAGCAGTTGATCAATTCTGCTCTACCCACCACTCTCACATTGTCTAATCTAACCCTTAGCGATATCCTTTGATAAGCGTTAATACATCTACCAATGCGTCCATTGATTTCTGTATTAAACATGACCCTAGAGATTCGAACTCTACCTTGTGGTTTTGGAGACCACCGTGCTATCCGCTAACACTAGAGCCATACTTTTTAATAGTTATGCACAACTTAACTTCTTTTAAACAGGACGCTTTTTCTGGTTACATAGATTAACAGTCTATTCCAAAAAAGTTTTTGCTGTAAGCGTCCCAATCTATAGAGGGAATACATCCATGACCGAAATCAATAAAAATATAATTTTGTTTTACCTTTTTCGAGTATTTTGTTTTATGTTTTTCGTTTTTAAATAATACATGACACTACTATAGTTATAAAACAGGATTCGTTATTAGGGATTTGAACCCATTCACTCAAATTTTTGCAGAATTTTTGTTTATCCATTTTATTTTGCTGTGCGAATCCCAGAAAGCCGACCTATTGGATTCGAACCAATAACAACGCCATTACCAGTGGAAAAAGTAATTGCTGTTAGGATTACAAACATAATCCATTCATACGTGCTCTACCATTGAGCTAAGGTCGGCATATTTAATTACAGGACACTATTAAGAGAAAGAAGATTTCAAGTCTTGTTCTATTTGGTTTGCTGTAAGTGTCCCTTGGAAAGTTTTATACATCATATAGATGTGAGCATATTTCAGTACAAAACAGTCATACTTTCCGTTCATCTCTGTTTTGTAGCTGCGCCCAGCGGGACTTGAACCCGCACGATTATAAAAAATCAACGGTTTTTAAGACCGTCCCGTAGACCTAGATTCCGGCATGGGCGCATAGAGATTATGGATTTACGTTTCACACCACAGTTTCTTGTACTACTATTAATACTTTAGCTTTTCTTAATAGTCAGTTTTTCTGTTTACTGATTGTTTTAACTACCATCATTTGTCATAGACAAATGTTATCTCAATGTTTAAACTTCTCTATATCACATTATTTAAAGAAGTTGTTATAAAAAGGCTGTTCCTCGAACTCCATTTAACTACTGCTCACCGTTACGCTAAACCCATATCTGTCAATAGTTTGTCCAAGTCCCATTCCGGAGATATGGGGTTCGTAGCACCTTTTTATTAAAGCCGAGTATACGGCGAACCAATACAGGTACCAGTTCATTTGAATTGCGTGTACTCAATATCCTTGCGAATATCTTTAAGTGTGATAGTTTTTCAATCACCCTACACGCTCACGTTCCCTAATCTTGTGTGCGTTGCTGTGTATGCGTCACGATCATGACACATAACCCTGCTTTTTTTATACTGGTTATATTCTCCATATAAGCAATATAAATTTATTAATCAGGGTGTCCTTCCTCAGGACAAATGAATGGAATATATAGCGTCCATCGGCGCTTATGATACAGGTTTTAAGTGTCTGTATCCACTATAATCTCATGAAGTTTTTAATTTCATGCTATTATCATAAGAAAATTCACCGAAATATTTATCTTCTGCCTCTTTACGAGCGGCGACAGCTTCTTCAAAAGTGTCAAAAACTTGATGCAAAACTTCAATGCCATTGTATTTCAAACGGGCTTTATATTTACCATTTTTAAAATGTATACCTGTTCTTATTGCTTCACTATTTTCTTTTGGCTTTTTATTAAAAGCATTTTCATTATTAAGACACATCCTTAATTCTGCTTTTCGGTTGTCATATTTTTTATGTTTAATATGATCAACAACAAATTGTGTTGTATCACAATTCATTATTAAATCGTGGAGTCTTACAAACGTGTTTTTGCTTTTGACTTTATCATAAGCACATATATATCCCTCAGCATTAAAACTCCAACAATAATTTTTTATTAGTTCATAATCTTCTAAGTCAAAATAAAAATAGTTTCTTTTTTTACATGGGTCGGTTGGATCAATATTATAAGTATATCCTATTCCAAACTCTCCTGTTAAATCAAATAAATTATTTTTACTTTTTAATTTTTTATTATTATTAGAGAGTGTTTCTTTGTGTAAACATCCGCATGATTTTGTATGTCCCGTTCTTAAATGCGTTCCCGCAACATTACATTCATTACCACACTCACATTGACAATGCCAAACAGGTTTAGACGTGCCATTTTTAAATCGAGTTCCTTGTAGTCGATATAATACAGTTAATTTGCCAAATTTTTGACCTGTTAAATCAATAAATTTTCCCATCTACACTCCCAAATTCATTAATTAATTTTAATAGGTTCATATCGTTTTGCGTCTACGACACGTTTAAGAAATTCTATAGGAGACATTCCGATTGCTCCAATCAAATTTCTAAATGTACCCGCAGAAGATCCAGAACAAAGGATAACTCCCTTTTTGTTTTTATCTGCATGAAAAACATCGTGACGACTGTTCACGTTCCAAAAAATAATCTGGCAAATATCATAGCCATACTGAGCATACTTTGCTCTCATAGCATCGTAAAAGTCCCAGCGCCTATTACCACAAAAATCGAATTCCATATCAGAAACAATGACAATGCTTTTAGGCATCTCGTCAGGTGAAACATGATTCTTAATAGCAGTATTAAGAATCAAGTTAAAAGCCGCTTCGCAATTAGTATTATTTTCCCAATTGCTATAATCAATATTACTAAGGATTTGCTTTAGTGTTTTACCCTTAATCTGCTGAAAACTAGGTCTATCACTGAAATTCATCCAAAGATTATGGTAAGCACCAACATTCCGCTGTGCAAAATAAATTGCAAGACTTACAGCTGTGTCCATTGGTCTGCCTGTCATAGAACCAGAAGTATCTGCAATAACAATTGCATTAGTACCTGCTTCTACGTAGTTAGGAAGCTGATCCCACTGCGCTTGAAGTACGTTCTCTTCTGTCGGATTAAGATAATCTCCAGAATAATAATTGCTAGTCCAATAACTAAGAGAAGAATACTTTCTAATAATATCATAAGGATAGAGCGTACCAGAATTAATTTTCTCTTCTCCAGTAACAGCTTTCTGTGCGAACTGGCTAAAACGCTCTTCATCATGCTTTCTAAAAGCATTTCTGTAAATAAGCATTGCTCTAGACGGGACTTCAGAATATTTAATCTCATCCCAACGACCAGTAGACATCAGTGTTTCAACAACGCCAATTTGCTTACGCATTGCACGCACAATGCGCTTGAAGTTATATACATCATATCCAAGCTTCTGTGCGGTCAATTTACCAAGCGCTCTTGTCTTAGGTGAAGAAGCATCAGCAGTCTTGATCCACTTAGCCAGAAGAGAGATTGCATTCCCTTTTGACATATTATCAAGATCTTCTTCAAACTGCTTCTTCATAGCAGTCCACATCTCATTCTCCAGAGGGGTACCGACCAGTTCATATAGATCATCGTAACGACCATATACACCAATTAGATCGAGATTAGGACGAATTGCTTCAGGATGATGCAAAGCGCAATATTTCAGAATGATTCTAAATACACGTCTCTCTCCAAGACCCTGAGTCTCTTCATCGCCACGGATATCCCGTGCATAAAAGAGAATCTTTGTAGCATACAAAGGATTTGCCTGATAAGCTTCCTCAAAAAGTGACGTGATGCGTGTCTCGTCTGCTTCTCTGAGAGCACCAATTGTACCAAACAGATCAAGCAGTGCATCGTCTGTTGTCTTCAGTGCAACCGCACCATTTTCAGTGTGTGTCCATTTTGTTTCGTTTTTAATTGCGTTTGCAAAATTCATAATAAATACCTTTTCCTTTCATGACACTATGTTGGGGTATCTACAGTCCCCAGATTAACGGCGTAGAATATTGTTGTT
>Ga0310694_10000340_pt1 | contig 63337 bp, 51 predicted proteins | sample 174DNAGHGhighgp2_FD_203884 | JGI IMG/M metagenome (GOLD analysis project Ga0310694, IMG submission 203884) | Sheep rumen microbial communities from Palmerston North, Manawatu-Wanganui, New Zealand - 1742 DNA GHGhigh gp2 (v2) (version 2) | ecosystem: Host-associated > Mammals > Digestive system... | reverse complement strand
CTTCCAGGAAGCGGTGCGCCGTCACTGGGAAGAATTCTACCCCTCGCTGGAAACGATGGAGGCTTATATCGACTCGGTGGTTGCCAGAATCACCTCGGCATACGAGGCCGACATGGCAAGGTGGCCCGATGTGGATCCTTGGTGGGCTTCCATCGTATTGAAAAGTGAGTACTACTACAAACCACACTTGCGCGACAAAATCCAGTTCCTCAACGACCAATGGCGTCAAGCGCCGATTGAGACAGATTCAGTCGAATGAATTCCGCAGCACTATTCTACTCAAAACGGCTGGCGCCGTGCATAAGGGATAATGTTTAATGTTTAATGAGGCTCCGCACTCGTTTTTTAACAACGAACTCAGCGAAGCAAGTTATTATTAACGCTGATGACGCGAATTTTACGGATTAACGCTAATAATATTATTTAAATCCGTGAAAATCAGCGAAATCCGCGTTTAAAAAAAAGAACGCGGATGCCCAAGAAAAAGGTTGTCCAAGTTGTCAACCAAGTTGTCAAGGTTGTCTGATTAAACACCAGGCTGCGGATGCCCAATAGAGAGCTTGTCAGTGTTGTCTGATGAAACTCAGGTTGTGGGCGAGAGGTCTTCCAGCATCTGGGCGGCGGTGAGGCCCGTGACAGGGTGGCGCCAGTCGGGTGCCAGCTGCTGCAGCGGTATTAAGAAAAAGTCGCGCTCGGGCAGGTGAGGGTGGGGGACTTGCAGTGTGGGCGTGTCGATGACGAGGTCGTCGATGGCCATGATGTCGATATCGACGAGGCGGTCGATGTAGTTGCCACAGGCGTCGCGGTGCGAGGCGCTGCCCAGGCGGCGCTCGATGTCATGGATGTGCTCGAGCATGTCGTGAGGCTCGAGGCCGCTCACGAGCCACACGACCAGGTTCATGAACCTGTTGGCGCTCTCGTAGCCCCAGGGCTCACTCTCGACGATGCTGGACACGGCGCAGCCGCTGGTGCCTGCCGCCAAAGCAACGACGGCGCGATAGAGGTTATCGCGCCGGTCGCCTATGTTGGAACCTATATTCAGGTAATAATTCATGCCGCAAGGGCCGTTACAAGGTCTTGTGGACCTCGATCTCCTCGAATGCCTCGATGATGTCCATCTCCTGCAGGTCGTTGTAGGACTTGATGCTCAAGCCGCAGTCATAGCCGCTGGTCACCTCCTTGGCATCGTCCTTGAAACGCTTGAGCGAAGCCAGTTCGCCCGTGTGGATAACGATACCGTCGCGGATGATGCGCACCTTGCTGCCGCGCTTGATCTTGCCCTCGACAACCATGGCACCGGCGATGGTGCCGACCTTGCTGATGTGATACACCTGACGCACCTCGGCGCTGCCGGTAACCTCCTCCTTGATGTCGGGTTGGAGCATACCTTCCATAGCGCTCTTGACCTCCTCGATAGCGTCATAGATGATGGAGTACAGACGGATGTCCACGCCTTCCTGCTCGGCGGCGCGCTTGGCCGATGCCGACGGACGTACCTGGAAGCCCACGATGTAGGCATCGCTGGCTGCTGCCAGGGTAACGTCGCTCTCGGTGATGGCACCCACGGCCTTGTGGATGACGTTGACCTGTACCTCGGGGGTCGAGAGCTTGATGAGCGAGTCGCTCAGAGCCTCGATAGAACCGTCCACATCACCCTTGACGATGATGTTCAGCTCGTGGAACTCACCCAGGGCACGGCGGCGGCCGATGTCCTCGAGGCTGACACGCGTCTGGGTGCGGCGGCTGAGCTCACGCTGCAACTGCTCGCGCTTGTTGGCAATCTGGCGGGCCTCCTGGTCGGTGTCCATGACGTTGAACTTGTCACCGGCAGTGGGTGCTCCGTCCAGACCCAGAATCAGTGCGGGGGTCGAGGGGCCGCTCTCGGTGATGCGCACGTTACGCTCGTTGAACATCGCCTTGACCTTGCCGTAGTGGGTACCGGCCAGCACGATGTCTCCCACGTGCAGCGTGCCGTTGTCCACCAGCACGGTGGCGATGTAGCCGCGGCCCTTGTCCAGCGAGGACTCGATAATCGAGCCCGTAGCCTTGCGGTTGGGGTTGGCCTTGAGGTCGAGCATGTCGGCCTCGAGCAGCACCTTCTCCATGAGCTCGCTCACGCCGATGCCCTTCTTGGCCGAGATGTCCTGGCTCTGGTACTTGCCACCCCAGTCCTCGACGAGGTAGTTCATCTGGGCCAGCTCCTCCTTGATCTTCTCGGGGTTGGCACCGGGCTTGTCAATCTTGTTGATGGCAAAGATGATGGGCACTCCGGCAGCCGATGCGTGGTTCAACGCCTCGACGGTCTGTGGCATGACGCTGTCGTCGGCAGCGACGATAACGATAACGATGTCTGTGACCTTGGCACCACGGGCACGCATGGCGGTGAACGCCTCGTGACCAGGGGTGTCCAGGAACGTGATGCGGCGCCCGTTGGGCAACTTCACGTTATAGGCACCGATGTGCTGGGTAATACCACCGGCCTCGCCGGCAATCACGTTGGAGTTGCGGATGTAGTCCAGCAACGAGGTCTTACCGTGGTCCACGTGACCCATCACGGTGACAACGGGCGGGCGCTGAACGAGATCTTCAGGATTATCCTCTTCCTCGCTGATGGCCTCAACCACTTCGGCGCTGGTATATTCGGTCTTGAAGCCGAACTCGTCGGCCACGATGTTGATGGTCTCGGCATCGAGTCGCTGATTGATGCTCACCATTACGCCCAGATTCATACAAGTGGCGATAACCTTGTTGATGGGCACGTTCATCATGATGGCCAAGTCGTTGGCCGTCACAAACTCGGTGAGCTTCAGGATCTTGCTCTGTGCTGCTGCCAGTGCTGCCTCTTCACGGGCCTCCTCGCGGTGCTCCTCACGGCGCTCACGACGGCGCGTGGCTGCGGCTTTCTTGCTGTTCTTGGCGGTGAGGCGTGCCAGCGTCTCCTTCATCTGGCGCTGAACGTCTTCCTCACTTACCTCGGGCCTCAACGGCCTGCGGTTGCTCTTCTTGTCCTTGCCGCGCTTGCCGCCCTGGTCGTCCTTGCCGCCACGGCCACCCTTGCCCGAGGGCTGTGCCGAAGCCTGATTGCCTGCCGTCTCGATATCGACCTTCTCCTTGCCGATGCGTTTACGCTTGCGCTTCCCGGCATTCTCGGCCTGAGCCTTGGCGATGCGCTCGTTGCGCTTCTCCTCCTTGCTCTTCTTGCGGGGCCTTGTCTGCTGGTTGAGTGAGGTCAGGTCAACCTTTCCCACAACCTTGAGTTGGGGCCCACCCACGGTCTCGGCCACGGGCTTGAAGATTTCGGCCTCGGTGCTCTTGTCGTCCTCTTGTTGTGCCGGAGCCTCTTCGGGCTGAGGCTGAGGCTGTTCCACGACTTCGGGAACGACCTCTTCTGCCTTGGGCTCGACAGGTTCGGGCGTGACGGTTGGCTCGACGGCCGGTGCGGTCGTTTCGACGGGTGCAGATTTTTCAACGGGCTTCTTCTCCTCGACCTTCTTCGGCTCAACGGTTTCTACCTTTGCCGGCTTGGGCTCAGCAGCGGCCGGTTTGGGCTTGTTGGCCGCATCGAGATCGATTTTACCGAGGATTTTGGGCTTCTGGCCAGGCACAACGGTCTTGATTTCGTGTGACTCGTTCTTGGCAGCGTTCTGCTTGGCTTTCTCCTTCTGTCGCTCGTTGGCCATTTTATCCGACTTGTTCTTGAGGTCCATGTCGGGTTTGAATTCCTTGACAAGCATCTCATAGACTTCGTCCTCGATGCGCGCGTTGATGTTGGCTCCGATTTCGATGCCTTTCTTGTGCAGGAACTCTTCAATGGTTTGTCTGCCTACGTTTAAATCTGCGATGACTTTACTGATCTTTATCGCCATATAATGATTCTTTGTTCTATCGTTTGGCTTTCGGCAATATGCTTCGGCTCTTTATATGTTGCTAAATGAGAAGTGAATGATGTGATTGATGAAACCTGTCGGGTTAGTCTTCAAACTCGGCCTGAAGAACTGAGATTACGTAGTCCACGGTCTCGATCTCGAGATCGGCTTTGTCCATGAGTTCTTGGCGCGACATGCGCAGCACTGACTTGGCGGTGTCCAGGCCGATGTTCTTGAGGGCCTCGATAACCCACTCGTCGATTTCGTCCTTGAACTCGTCGAGGTAGATGTCTTCTTCGGCCTCGGTCTCCACATCGCGGTAAACGTCGATGCTGTAACCCGTGAGGATGCTGGCCAACTTGATGTTGAGGCCGCCCTTACCGATGGCGAGAGAAACCTCTTCGGGACGCAGGAACACCTCGGCGTGCTGTGATTCGGTGTCCAGACGGATGGACGAGATCTTGGCGGGGCTGAGGGCGCGCTGGATGAGCAGCTGCGGGTTGCTGGTGTAGTTGATGACATCGATGTTCTCGTTGCGCAGCTCACGAACGATGCCGTGGATGCGGGCGCCCTTCACGCCGACACATGCGCCGACGGGGTCGATGCGGTCGTCATAGCTCTCAACGGCAATCTTGGCGCGTTCACCAGGAATGCGGGCGACGGCGCGGATGACGATGATGCCGTCATGAATCTCGGGCACTTCCTGCTCGAACAGGCGGCGCAAGAAGTTCTGGCTGGTACGCGACACGATGACCTTGGGATTATTGTTGTTGTTATCCACGCGGTCGATGACAGCGCGCACCACGTCACCCTTGCGGTAGATGTCGGTGGGTATCTGTTCCTCCTTGGGCAAGAGGAGCTCGTTCTTGTCTTCGTCGAGCAGCAGCACCTCGCGTTTCCACACCTGGTAAACCTCTCCGGCAACAAGCTGACCCTCGAGGGCCTTGAACTTGTTGAAGATGGCGTCCTTCTGCAGATCGAGGATCTTGCTGGCTAACGTCTGGCGCAGGTTCAAGATGGCGCGACGTCCAAACTTGGCGAAATCGATCTTGCGGGTATGGTCTTCGCCCACCTCGCAGTCGGGATCGTCATCGGCGCGGGCGTCACTCAACGAGATCTGCTGGTTGGGATTCTCCACCTCGCCGTCTTCAACGACTTCCAGGTTCTGATAGATCTCGCAGTCTCCCTTGTCAGGGTTCACGATCACGTCAAAGTTGTCGTCATTGCCAAACATCTTGGACAGCACGCTGCGGAACGATTCCTCGAGCACACTGATGAGTGTGGTCTTATCGATGTCCTTGAGTGTCTTAAACTCGGCAAATTGTTCGGTCATGTTGACCGCTTCTTCTCTTTTAGCCATAATGTTACTTCAGTTTTCAGTTTTCAGTTTCCGGTTTTCAGTTGAGCGCGGATGCCGACGACAACTGGCAACCGGCTTCTGAAAACTAAATTGTGATGATATTTTTTGTTTGTTTAATGTCACTGTAGTTGAACCGTTCCTGTTCCTCGACCAGTTCGGGGCGTTTCTTGCCCTCGAGCTTGCGTTTCACAGTCATCGACAGGGTAAAACCCTCGTCGTCGGCATCGGCAAGGATGCCCTTGAGCTTGCGACCGTCGGCCGTCAGCACTTCAACATCGCAGCCCGTGTATTTGCGGTACTGGCGAGGCAGCAGCAGCGGTGACGTGATGCCGTAGGAGCCCACGGTCAGTTCATAGTCCTCGTCGTCGCGGTCAAATGCGGCAAGAACCGCATCGTTCACGGCCACGCAGTCATCGATGGTGATGTCCTCATCACTGTCCAGGGCCACGTCAATCACGTTGTCCTTGGTCACCTTGAGTGTAACCAGAAACATCTTAGTGCCCTCAAGGGCCTCGTTGATCACTTGTTCAAGCGCCGTCTTGTCTATCATTGGTTCAATTATTTATAATAAAAACGAGGAAGCCCAACCGCCCCCTCTCACGAATGCTGGCGCAAAAGTACTCTTTTTCCAGCATTCACGCAATATTTAAGGTGAAAACGCCTATAAATCGTCGCAAAAATTCACACAGTTTAACGTTATTTAACCGAATTCACCCGTGATTAGAAGCCATTCAACCACAGTGAATCCCATTGAAACCCGCAGTCGGGCACGGGTCCCGCGTGTGGATTCTGCATCAGTCCGTCTGTTAAGAATAAGGGCCGCATGAGGTGTAGTTTGGATAAATAGTAGTACCTTTGCCCTAAAATAAAGTGATTCAAAGTAATGAAACCGGCAATTTTACTGTTGACGATACTGGTGGTGGGCGGGGCCATTGTGTGGCTCATCGACCGCTTGTTCTACCGCAAGGAAAAGCCCGAAAACGTCGATGAAACCGAGGAAAATGGAGTAGAGAACAATGCGCGGCAAGGCTGCGCCGACGAGGCCTGCGGGCTGCGCAGCATCTGCCCCAGCGAGCAGCTGCTGGCCGGCGAGTGCCGCCAGGAAATCATCTACTACGATGACGAGGAACTGGACGCGTTTGTGGGGCGCACTCAGGACAGCTACACGCCCGACGAGGAAGAGCAATGGCGCGATGTGCTCTACACCTTGCAGCCTGCCGACCTGCTGGGGTGGGGCCAGAGCATCAAGCATCGCGGTCTGGTGATGCCGGCCTCGATCAGCGAGGAATTTCTTCATCTTGCCGCCGAACAACGCACTGTTTAAACAATAAATGAGCGCATAACACGTTTATAAGGTACTAAAGCGAAAAGAATCGGACTTTGAACAGGACACGATATTTCATACCGTTACTAATCATTGCGATGGTGGTTTTGCTGGCTGCGTGCAGCAACAAGACCAACACCGCACGGTCGCGTTTCTGGCATTCGTTCACGACCAAGTATAACGTCTATTTCCACGGCAAGACCAACTACGATGAGCAGGAGAAGGCGATGCTCGATGCCTATGAGGACGACTACTCCCAGCACCTGTATATGCACCCTGCCGAGGCCCGTTCCAACCCCAAAGCTCCGCAACCTACGGGCAGCTTTGACCGCACCATCGAGAAGATGGAGAAGGCCATCACCCTGCATTCCATCAAGAAGAAACCCAAGCGCAAGAGCGGCAAGGGACGTGATGCCAAGTATCAGGAATGGATGTCTCGTGACGAGTACAACCCCTACCTGCACAATGCGTGGTACCTCCTGGCCAAGTCGCAGTACATGAAGGGCGACTTCCTGGATGCCGCCGCCACATTCCGCTACATCGCCCGTCACTTCACGTGGAAGACCGATCTGGTGCAGGAGTGCCAGATTCGGGAAGCCTTGTGTTATTGCGCCATGGGATGGCCCAACGAGGCCGAAAACGTGCTCTCGCACGTCCACATGGAAGAAATCACCAACAAGCGCGTCCGTGCCCTGGCCAATGCCGCCTTTGCCGACTACCACATCAAGGCCCAGAACACCGAGCAGGCCATCCCCTATCTCGAGCAGGCCGTCAGGGGCAAGGGGTTCAAGGGTGGCGAGAAGGTGCGCATGAACTTCCTGCTGGGACAGCTCTATGAGGACATGGGCGACAAGCACAATGCTTACCTGGCCTATAAAAAAGCTGGAAGCAGCAGCGGATCGACCTACCGCACCAAGTTCAATGCACGCATCAAGCAGAGCGCAGTCTATGAGGGCGCCAATATCGCCAGCGAGGTCAAGGCCCTGAATCGCATGACCCGCTATGACCGCAACAAGGATTACCTGGATCAGGTATATTACGCCATCGGCAACCTCTACCTCTCTCATGGCGACACCCTCAATGCCATTGAGAACTACAGGCTGGCAGCTGAAAAAAGCACCCGCAACGGCGTGGACAAGGCCATCAGCCAGTTGACGTTGGGCGGCATTTACTTTAACAGGCGTCAGTATGACTTTGCACAGCCCTGCTATGCCGAGGCTATCCCTCTGGTCAACGAGGATTATCCCAACTACAAGATGCTCAAGAAGCGCAGCGATGTCCTCGATGAATTGGCCGTCTATTCCCAGAATGTGACACTCCAGGACTCACTGCTCGAGCTCTCCAAGATGACCCCCGAGGAGCAGAAGGCCGTCATTGCCAAAATTATCGAGGAACTCAAGAAGAAGGAGAAGGAGGAAGCCGAGAACGCTGCACGCGAGGAGTATCTCGCCCAGCAGAATGCCAGGGGCAGCCAGATCAGGAACCAGGGCAACACTCCGGCAACCTATAACATCAATAGCGACAACTCATGGTACTTCTATAATACCGGCACCAAGAATTCCGGTAAGACCGAGTTCCAGAAACAGTGGGGTAGCCGCAAACTTGAAGATAACTGGCGTCGCAGGAACAAGAGCACCTTCTCGTTTGACGATGAGGAGGCCGACAGTGCCTTGCTGGCATTAGCCGACAGCGTCGTGATTGATGAGAACGGCGACACCGTCAAGGTGGATATAGAAGCCTTGAAACGCGCCGAGGATCCTCACTATGAGGAATACTACCTGAAACAGATTCCCAAGACCGAGGAGGAAATCGCCTCGGCCCACGAGATTATCCAGGAGGGTCTCTACAACATGGGCACCATCCTCAAGGACAAGATGGAGGACTATGACGCCGCTGCCTATGAATACAGCAAGTTGCTGGAACTCTACCCCGACAACACCTACCGCCTGGACGTCTTTTACAGCATGTATATGATGTTCATGCGCAATGGGCAGGTGGCTGATGCCGAACCATATCGTGACAGCATCCTTGTCAATTTCCCCGAGTCCAAGTACGGCATGGCGATGCAGGATCCCAACTACCTTGAGAACCTCAAGAACATGAACCGGGACCAAGAGAACATGTACGAGGCCGCTTATGCCAACTATCTGGCCAACAACCATCAGGGCGTGCATGACGCTTATGCCGAGATGATGCGCAAGTACCCGCTGTCCAAGATCATGCCCAAGTTCATGTTCATTGACGCGTTGAGCTACCTCACCGAGAAGAATCATGACAAGTTCAAGGAGACCATCAAGGACATGCTGCAGCGCTATCCGCAGACCGATATCACGCCTGTCGCTTCCGAGATTGTCAAGCAACTCAACCAGGGACGTCGTCTTGAGGGCGGCAGCAATGTGCGCGGTATGCTGTGGTCAACACGATTGAGCAACGACACCACGCCTCAGTCACTGGAGCGCACCTTCACCCCGTTTGCCGAGGACAATGATAAGCCCCAGGTATTCATCCTGCTCTATCCCTTGGACAGCGTCAACGGCAACATGCTGCTCTATGAGGTGGCCCGTCACAACTTCAACTCCTTCAAGGTCAAGGACTATGACATCGAGCAGATGAATTTCGGCTCCTTGGGACTGCTGGTGGTCAAGGGTATGGATGACTTCAAGGAGGCCATCAATTACCGCACCCTGTTTGAGCAGGACCAGACCATCAACGTGCCGCGTCAGGTACACTATGTCATCATCAGTGTGGATAACTTCAATCTGCTGCTGAACGAGGGACGCACCTTCGAGGACTATTTCAACTACCTCGAGGAGAAGAACGACAAGGAGCACAGCGACCTCGAGAAGAAAGAACTCGACGAGGCCGAGAAGAAGGCGATGGAAGAGGCCGAGGCTCAGGCAGCAGCGGCACGTGAGCAGGCAAGAATCGAAGCCGAGCAGTTAGAGCGTGAGGCAGCCGAACAGGCTCGACTGGACGCCGAGGCCAAGGCACTCGAAGAGGCCGAAGAAAAAGCACGTCTTGAGGCCGAAGCAGCCGAAAAGGCCCGTATTGAGGCCGAAGAGAAAGCGCGTCAGGAGGCTGAGCGCAAGACGATTCAGGCCAGCGATTACCGCAATAATAAGTCCACACAGGCTTCGACCGTTTCCAGGACGCCGCTCACCGATAAGGAGCGCAAAGCACAAGAGAAGGCCGAGGAAGAGCACCTCAAACAGCTGGAACGCGAGGCTAAAGCCCGTGAGAAAGCCGAAGAAAAGCGTCAAAAGGAGATAGAAGACAGCATCAAGAAGGAACAGAAGCACCAGCGCAAACTGGACCGCATCGCCGAGATTGCTGAGCAAGACTCCATCGAGCAGGCCGAGAAGGAGAAAGAGAAAGAGCGTGACTTCATGTACAAGTGGCGTGAAGACTCGGCACGTGCTGCCTATAAGGCCGCTGAGCAGGCCAAGAAGGATGCCAAGAAGGCTAAGGAACAAGCCCGCAAGGACAAGGCCAAAGAACGCAAGCAGCAGGCCAAGGAGCGTGAAAAGGAACGCAAGGAAAAGGCCAAGGAACGCGAGCGTGAGCGCAAGGAGAAGATGAAAGAACGCAAGGAGCAGGCCAAGGAGCGTGAACGGGAACGCAAGGAGAAAGCCAAGGAGCGTGAGCGAGAACGAAAAGAAAAGGCCGAACAACGCAAGCAGGACGCCAAGGACAAGGCGGCCGAGCGTAAGCAACAGGCCCAAGACAAGGCCGAGCAACGCAAGCAGGATGCCAAGGACAAACAGTCATCTAAGGGCAAACAGGCCAACGATGACACGCCCAACAAGCCTGATACTCCCGGAAATCCCGACACTCCTGCCCCCGATAAGAAGAAAAACGATTAATACGATAAAGTTGAGACAAACCGTATGAGTAAAGAAAAAATTCTCTGGGCCGACGACGAAATCGACCTGTTGAAGCCGCACATCCTGTTCCTGCAGAACAAGGGCTATGAGGTGGAAACGGTCACCAACGGCCGAGATGCCATCGACATGCTGGGCAGCCAGATTTTTAACCTGATCATCCTGGATGAGAACATGCCGGGTATCAGCGGCCTCGAAGCCCTGCAGCGCATCAAAATCATGCAGCCCAACGTCCCCGTCATCATGATTACCAAGAGCGAGGAGGAGAACATCATGAATCAGGCCATCGGCGGCGAAATCGCCGACTACCTGATCAAGCCGGTCAACCCCATGCAGATCCTGTCGTCAATCAAAAAGAACCTCCACAGCGAGGCGCTGATTGCCGAGAAGGTCACGGGTGACTACCAGCAGGAGTTCATGCGCATCGGCCAGATGATCAACTCTGCCCAGACCATCGAGGACTGGTATGAGCTCTACAGCACACTGGTGCGCTGGGAGTTGACGCTGTCCAACACCGACACCCAGATGGACGAGATGCTCAAGATGCAGAAGGTGGACGCCAACAACGCTTTTGCCAAGTTTGTCAAGCGCAACTACGAGGACTGGCTCACCAAGCCCGAGCATCCCTTGCGCAGCAACGAGCTGTTTAAGACCAAGGTGTTCCCTCTGCTCGATAAGGGCGAGAAGGTGTGCTTCGTCGTGATCGACAACTTCAGACTCGACCAGTGGCGCACAGTGAGTCCGCTGCTTGCCGAGTACTTCAACGTCGAGAGCGAGGACCTGTACACTACCATTCTGCCCACGGCCACCCAGTATGCACGCAATGCCATCTTTTCGGGACTCATGCCCGTCGATATCGAGCGCATGTTCCCCGACCTGTGGGTCGATGAGGAGAGCGAGGAGGGCAAGAACCTGAACGAGGCACCGCTCATCCAGACGCTGCTCGACCGCTATCGCCGCAAGGTGCACTTCTCTTACACCAAGATGAACGACAGTGCCGCCGGCGAGAAACTGATGCAGAACTTCGGCATGTTCAAGAACTACGAACTCAATGTGCTGGTGTTCAACTTTGTGGATATGCTCTCGCATGCCCGCACCGAGTCCAAGATGATCCGCGAGCTGGCCAATACCGACGAGGCCTACCGTTCGCTCACTGAGTCCTGGTTCAAGAACTCCAACGTGCTTGAAATCTTCAAACTCATGGCGCAGAACGGCTATAAGATCGTCCTGACAACCGACCACGGCACCATCAAGGTGGATCGTCCCATCAACGTCATCGGTGACAAGAACATCAACACCAACCTGCGTTACAAGGTGGGCAAGAGCCTGACTTACAACGGCAAGCAAGTCTATGAGATCAAGCAGCCCAAGCGTGTGGGCCTGCCTGCTCCCAACATCTCGAGCACCTACATCTTTGCGATGAACCGCGACTTCTTTGCCTACCCTAACAACTACAATTACTACGTTTCCTACTACAACGACACGTTCCAGCACGGCGGCATCTCGATGGAAGAGATGCTCGTGCCCATCGTGACCCTCTCCCCCAAGTAATTTCACAGTACCCTAACCAGTTCACCGTGCCCCGACTCAGTCGGGGCCCAACAATAAAAAAATCATGAAAGAAGCAAAAATCATGAAAGAAGCAAAAATCATTGAGATACCTATTCCCAACCTCGAGGCTATCGACGAGGCGGCCTACAAGTTCATGACCGAGATGGGCGACCTCACCGTCTATGCCTTCTACGGCGAGATGGGCGCCGGCAAGACCACGTTTATCAATGCGCTGTGCAAGCAGCTGGGTGTGGAGAGCGACATGACCAACTCCCCCTCGTTTGCCATCATCAACGAGTACCGCAGCGACTCCACGGCCGAACTGATTTACCACTTTGACTGCTATCGCCTCGAGAAGGAGGAAGAAGCCGTTGACCTGGGGGCCGAGGACTACTTCGACAGTGGCGCCCTGTGCTTCATCGAGTGGCCAGAGCGCATCGACGGCCTGCTGCCCGACGACACCGTGCGCGTGGACATCACTGTCAACGACGACGAGAGCCGCACGCTCAAGATGACCTTCCCCGAACTCGACTGACCATGCCGCATTACATCAAGGTCAGCCAGACGGCGAGCACCAACACCTACCTGTCCCGCTTGGCAGCAACGCTGCCGGGCGGTACGGTCATTTATACACCGTGCCAGACTGCCGGACGTGGCCAGAAGGGCAACTCCTGGGAGAGCGAGGATGGCAAAAACCTCACTTTTTCCCTGTTGCTCAAGCGTCCGCCTGTCAAGGCCCGTGACCAGTTCTACCTGAGCGAGGCATCAGCCCTGGCCGTTGTCGAGGCACTGACGGCCCTGGCGGGTGACGGCTTCACCGTCAAGTGGCCCAACGACGTCTATTGGCAGGACAAAAAGATCTGTGGCATGCTGCTCGAGAACTCGCTCGACGGCAGCGACATCGCCACCTGCATCGTGGGCATCGGCCTAAACGTCAACCAGGAGCGTTTCGTCAGCGACGCCCCCAACCCCGTCTCCCTGTTCAATATCACGGGCCAAGAGCACGATTTGGAATCGTTGTTAAAGCGTGTGTGCTCCCGCATCGAGCAACTGGTAAACACGCTCGACGAGGCAACGGCCCGTGAGCAGCTGCACCGTCAGTACATGGCGGCCCTCTACCGCAACGACGGCCAGCAGCACCTTTGGGAAGACGCTGTCGGTCACCGTTTCATGGCCAGCGTGGCAGGCATCGCCCCCGACGGCACCCTCACCCTCCAGCACGAGGACGGCACCCGTCACGACTACCTCTTCAAGGAAGTCAAGCACATCATCAACCAAGTCGTCCTCTAATAAATATAAATATCAACAGTCAACTGTTCACTATTAACTATTAACTGTTCACTGTTCACTGTTAACTGTTAACTATATGAAGATCGTCGTTTACTGCAGTTCACAGGAAGGACTGGAAGATAAATATCAGCAGTTGGCCCGCGACCTGGGCACATGGATTGGCCAGAACGGCCACACCCTTCTCTATGGCGGCTCCAATGCAGGCCTCATGCACATCACAGCCGCAGCCGCCCATGCCGCCGGCGGCCACATCATCGGCGTCATTCCCGAGATGTTCAGGCACCGCATCGACCCCCTGTGCCACGAGGTGGTTTATACTGCCAACTTGGGCGACCGCAAGCAGTACATGATCGAGCACGGCGACGTGTTCGTCATCATGCCCGGCGGCATCGGCACCCTTGACGAGTGGATGTCCACCCTCGCCGTCATGACCATCGGCAACGACGACCCCCGCCCCATCATCGTCGCCAACATCGACGGCCTCTACGACGCCACCCTCCGCCAGCTCGCCGACATGACCCTCACCCCCTTCGCCCGCGGCAAGAACCTCGCCCGCACCATCCCCGCCACCACCCCTCAGCAGCTCCTCACCACCCTCACCACCCTCCAGTAGGGCCTCGCCTCGGCGTGGCCGCCCCCCTCCGGTCCACTTCCCAGCCCAGTCTCCCGTGCCGCGACTCAGTCGCGGCCCCCGTCTAGTCCTGTCCCCTCCCGTGCTGTTCAGTATTACGGGTTGTCAACCCGTAAAAAATCATCAAGCGATTGCTTTTTATCATTGACAGCCCCTTCCCCGCTATTCTATCTTTGCGTCATCATTATTAATTTAAAAATAAGTTCACCATGGAAATCAACTACTATCGCAAGCCCGTCATCAAGGGCGAACTAGAATCCTGGCAAGACTGCCAATTCACAACCGCCACCGACCTCAGCGCATTAACCGTCCAGCCGCTCGTCACCATCAACGGCCAGCCCATTTTGCGCCAGCACCACTCCACTTACCTCACCGGCAAGGACACCTGTCGGGCCCACCACTTTGCCAAGTTACTGGCCGCAACGCTCCTTCCCACCGGCAAAGTACTCTGGATCGACAGCCTTCACGGCCCTCACGTCTGCAAGCAAATCTACCAAGAGCTTGTCGCACATGCCACAATCAAGGATAACCTCCACTTCGTTTGCCTTGACATGCTCGGCGGGATGAAGGACAACGTGTTTGCCATCAGCCGCAACATCGAAGCTCTCATCGACCGATTCAAGCCAGCCCTTGTCGTCATCGACGACATCGACCACCTCATGCCCTTTTGCGGCATCAACATCGCCAGCGAATTCTGCCGCATCGTCCGCGACGTCACCAATCACACCGAAACCGCCTTCCTCTTCATCGGTTACAACCACCTCAGCAAGAAAGCCAGCACCACAGGCAACCTCGGCAAGTACCTCTTCCTCGACGCCACCGACGTCTTCTCACTTTCCACGCAGCGCGAGGTCACCACAGTACGACTCGTTCGCAGCTACGACCTCAGCCGCAACCCCGACGACACCCAGTACACTTTCGCCATCGGCCCCGACAACCTCCCCCACGAGGCCTGCACCAAGCCGCTCAAGCAAGATGAAGAGAAAGAAACCCAAACAGAACAAAACAACAACAAACAATTAGAGTCGCAAGACCACCAAGTGCAACTGCAAGACGAGCCCCAAGACGAGCAGCAAGAGATGCAAGAGCCCCGGGAGCAGCAAGAGCCCCAAGAGCAACAAGGCACCCCCTCCGATATCCCCGAGGGCCGCGACAGCGGCACGAGCCCCACTCCCCACTCCCCTCATCCCCTCATCCCCAATGTTCTAAATTCAAAAATTAACAACTCGTTAACACTTCCGCCCCACCACCATCCCGTCCCGTCCGTCTAGTCCGTTTAATCCGTTTAATCCGTCTAGTCCGTCTAGTCCGTCCCCGGTTCCCCGTGCCGCGACTATGTCGCGGCCCCCTCCAAATAGAAAGAACCGCACCCCCGCAATCAATGCGTCAATAAATGATGCTACAGTAGCTAGCATTCATCGTCCTTCGCTCAAGAAATTTTGATTTCTCGTCAGCTAGGCCGATAAAAAACTAGCGACGTAATTATGGCACGCCCTCTTGGTTGATTACCGGAATTACTATATCTTTGCACTTCAAGACAATTCTAATACTGTAAAGATATGAAACGTATCATCATTATTTTGGCCTTATGCCTGCTTGGAGGCATGGCTGTGCAAGCTCAGACCCAGAATAAGAAAGAGAAACAGGAGGTGGTAAAATTGAAAAACGGCCACCGCGTGAGGGGCAAGATTGTGACCTATGCTCCACTGGACTCTTTGGTCATTCAGGAAGATGACGGCACGCTACAGACCATCTATTGGGACCGCATCAAGCAGATCAATAAGGAGGACTGGCAGCCGCAGCAGTCGATGGGAAGCAACTTTACCCCGGGCAAGGGCCCACAGAAAGGCTACCGCGCTTTCGTGGACCTGGAGTACTACTTATCCATCGATGCTCAGTCCCGTGACCACTTCGGTTTCAGTACAGCCCATGGCTACCAACTGAAACCTTATCTGTTTGTGGGTGCCGGTGCCGGAATGAAAATCAGCCACAAGCAGCATTTTAAAGATACTTTCGGGCAAAAGGCTGATTTTTACATGTTTCCTGTGTTTGCCGACGTCAGGCTCGATCTATTGAAGAACAAGTATTCTCCATATCTGGATTTCCGCGTGGGCTACACGTTAGGCAATAAAGCCTATGGCATGATGTTCAACCCTTCGATAGGATGCCGAATCGGGTTGACAGACAAATTAGCCATGAATGCCTCGTTGGGCTACAGCATGCAGAGTACCGACATTGTTGTCCGTACCTACGGCGAAAACGCGATCAAACACCTGGACCACAAACCTGACCCGAACTTCCAGAACAACCCCTACCACTGCCTCTCCTTCAAACTCGGCATCGAGTTCTAAAGGGGATACAAAACATGAATGGCCCTGATTATTATTTATGATGATTCGTGGGTAATCGTGTTTATTAAATTTTGATTCTCTGGATTTTATGTCGTACCTTTGCGGGTATGACAACAATGGGTATATTATTGATATTTGCTGCCGCTATCATCTTGATGGTGGTGGCCATCGCGCGATGGAAGGTTCATCCGTTTCTGGCGATACTTGCTACCGCGATAGTGCTGGCGGTGTTGCTGGGAGTGCCGTTTGCCGACATCCCCGACGTCATCGGCAAGGGCTTCGGGGGCGTGTTCAGCGGCATTGCCCTGGTGATTATCTTCGGCACGCTGATTGGCCGCGTGCTGGAACGCATGGGCGGCGCTGTAGCGCTGGCTCGAACCGTGGAGCGCGTGGTGGGTAAGCATCATCCTCGCCTGGCGATGATGCTCATCGGATGGATCGTGTCGATACCTGTGTTCTGCGACAGCGGTTTTGTGCTGGTGAGCCCCATCGGCAAGTCGCTGGCGCGCCGGTCGGGCATATCACCCGTTCCGTTGATGCTGGCATTGGCTGCGGGCCTGTTCGCCTCGCATGTGTTCATCCCGCCCACGCCTGGCCCCGTGGCTGCGGCTGGAATGGTGGGTCTCGAGAATAACCTGCTGCTGGTCATCGGCCTGGGGGCCGTGATTTCGCTCTTGTCGCTCATTCCCGCTTATTTCTTCACTGGGCGCGTTGGACAGCATGTCGAGCCGGCTGAATCCACGACAGAAACCCATGCAGACGAGGAGGAACACCATTGCAGTGCCTGGTTGGCCTTCCTGCCCATTGTGCTTCCCATCGTGCTCATGGCACTGGGTAGCGTGGCATCGCTGGTGGATTTGCCTGAAGGCGTCGCCGCTATGTTCGCTTTTCTGGGAAAACCCGTTATTGCTCTGATTATCGCGATGTTATCCTGCCTGCCACTACTCATGCAGCAAAAACAACTCGGCGGCTTCTACGATATCACGCACACGTCGCTCAAGACGGCAGGTCCCATCATCTTCATCACCGCTGCAGGCGGTGTGCTGGGCGCTGTGGTCGTGGCAAGCGGTTTTGTCGATATCATCAAGGAGTCGGGCGATTCGCTCAAGGCGTTGGGCGTGCTCTTTCCCTTCCTCATCGCCGCCATCCTGAAGTCGGCTCAAGGCTCATCCACGGTGGCCATCACCACCACGGCGAGCATGATGGGCATGTTCAGCGACTCGGGGTCGATGATGAACGCCCTGGGCTTCACCAGCCCGCTCGCGGCTGCCCTTGTGGTAATGGCCATCGGTGCCGGAGCGATGACCGTGTCACATGCCAACGACAGCTACTTTTGGGTCGTGACAGGCTTTGGCGGCATCAAGCCGCGTGACGGCTACCGCACCATGACGCTGATGACCCTGATTATGGGCCTTACAGCCATCGCGCTGATCGCCCTCGCTGCTGCCATCCTGCTGTAGCAGCAACTAACAAAGCGAAAAAATGAATATCGGCATGGTTATTGCATGTTAAGAAAATATGCCTGATTGTAATGGTCGGGCAGACAAATTGTCAGTAAAAATCACGAATAATAGAATTAAACACAATGATCAGTAAAGTTTATACCCGCACCGGCGATGCCGGCAAGACGTCGCTCGTGAGCGGCGCACGCGTTGACAAGGATGACGTACGCGTCGAGGCCTACGGCACAGTTGACGAACTCAATTCCAATCTGGGCGTGCTGCTCCACAGCACCAAGCTTGACGACTCCGATATCATTGCGATCATCCGCAAGGCGCAAAACAAGCTCTTCAACATCGGTGCTTATCTTGCCAATGACAAAGCCGATGCTCTCTACGGAGTGAAGAAGGAGGATGTGGAAGAACTCGAGAAGATGATGGACCAGATGAACGAGGAGCTGCCGCCCGCTCAGGGCTTCGTGCTGCCTGGCGGAACGCGTTTGTCGGCAACGGCCGACAGGTGCCGCACCGTCACCCGCCGCGCCGAGCGCCGTGTAGTGAGCCTCTCCAAGGTCGCCACGATCGACCCGCTCGTGCTCGAATACCTCAACCGGTTGAGCGATTTCTTCTTTGTTTTCGCGAGATATAACAATATCACCAACCAGGTTGAGGAAATATATTGGGACAAAAACGCATAAAAGGAAAAAATAATCCCAAAATCATATACGTATCTGAAAATTTGTATTACTTTTGCGCAATTTTTAAGAAACAGGATATTTCATAAATAAGATTAGCACAACAAGATTATGTATTGGACACTTGAACTGGCTACCAAACTCGAGGATGCTCCCTGGCCCGCTACCAAGGCCGAGCTCATCGACTATGCCGTGCGCAGTGGCGCACCTCTCGAAGTGATCGAAAACCTACAGGAAATTGAGGACGAAGGCGACACCTACGAGTCCATCGAGGACATCTGGCCCGACTATCCGACCAACGACGACGACTTCTTCTTTGACCCTGACGAGTATTAATCATCAAGAGGAAAACACAAGACTATAACGGCAGTTCCGCACTCCACAGCGGGGCTGCCGTCGTTCATGGGGCTGCGGCACGGTTTTTGCAGGAATCTTGACAGATTACGCTTTATTCACTAACTTTGCAAAGGAAATAAACGACGACCGACTATGATATACACCTGTCCCAAATGTGGCAAGAAGATGGACCTGAGCACCGAGGTGCTCATCAACAGCGAGTACCAGGTCATCTGCCCGCAGTGCCTGTGCCACCTGCAGATTGTGGGTGACTATGCCTATATCCCGCAGGAATCGCTCAATCTGGACACGACCATCAAGCCGTCGCGCACCATCAATTGCCCCAAGTGCGGCCACGAGGCGAACAGTAATGCCCACTTCTGCCCGAACTGCGGGGCCAGCTTTGACTCTAAGGAGCCCTCGCCGCCGGTTATCGACAACGGGGTGGAGGATGCTGTGGTGTTGCCGCCGCCTGTTCCCGACAGCGACCCGCTGTATAACGAGGCACTGCACTTCCTCATGTCGTGCACGGCCATCACGCCCATGATGCTGCGTGACCGTTTCCACATCAGTGACGAACGTGCTGCCGAGCTCATCCGCCAGCTCGAGGCCGGCGGTGCCATCGGCCCCTATAACAACGGCGGCCCGCGCCAGATCCTCATTCCCCACAGGAATCTGTATGACTACACTCCGCCCCAAGCGCCCATGCAGGGCAATAACCCTGGCCAGGGGCGTCCACAACCGCGCCGCATGGGGTGTATCAGCTATCTGATGATTTTCATGCTCATCATGTTTATCATGAAAGCCTGCGGTGGATAAATCCACAATCAGGAAAAACGATAAAACTAGCATCACGGTCATGGACATGTCCACAGCCGTGATGCCTGTTTTAGAGTAAATTGTAGTGTGTTACTGGCGCATTACTTGCCCAGGTTGTCGATCTGCTGCTTGGCCCATTCCTTGGCCATGCGGATGGCTTCGTTGGCCATCTGGTTGACCATGCTGTCCATGCCCTCAGGGATCTCGATGCCCGTGACGCTGTCGGGCAGCATGCGGGGATCGGGCATCGCCTCGTCTTGCTCCTGGTCGTCGCTGTACTCGTCCTGCTGGCTGGGTGCAGGCGGTGGGGTGATGTGGTGATTGGCCTCATAGTCGTCCATCGCCTTGCTCCAGGCTTTTTCGATGTCATCCTTGCCGAAGGTGAACACGTGTCCGAAGACACCCAGCGACACCATCTTCTTCTCGCCGTCACCGATGGCCATGCGTCCAACCGAGCAGACGACATAGTTCTTCACGTCAAGGTAGCTGGAAATGACCTTGTCGGTACCGAAGCCTGTGAGCTCCTTCAATGCCTTGTCGATGAGGTCGCCGAAGACGCCTCCCACACCGGTGATGCCGCTCAGGTTCTCGTCCACCTTGTCGCCAACCCAGGATTTGGTGACCTCCTGGATAGCGGCCTCGTGGTCGGCCTCGCTGGGGCAGGTGAACACCATCGTGGCAAACAAGATGGCCAGTATCAAGGCTGCGATGAGCCATGGCGTGCAACCGCTCTTTTTCTTGGGCTCCTCGACGTAGGGTACACGCGGCGGTACCTGGGGAGGCACCTGGCCGGGATCCACTGCGGGCTCGTAGGGTTGACCCATCGTCGTCTGGCTCTCGGCAGACCGTGCGGCAGCCTGTGCCGCCTCAAACTCTGCCCGTTGCAGCACGGCGGTCAGCTCGGGCACATCGCCGGCCTGTTGCCAGTCGGCCATGCCGGGCGCCCAAACTTCGCTCTCGGGAGTAATTCCCTGCTGCGACAATTCCTCGACGGAAAACGGACCTTCCTGTTTTCCGTTTCTAATCAGATGAAATTCCATTGTTAACCTATTATTTTAATTGTATTATTGAATAATTCTCAACGGTTCACTGCAAGAAATGTGCCGAAATGACAAGCGTCATCTTTTACCTGGCATTGATGAATTCCTGGAAGGCTTGCTTGTAGCTGTCACCGATGGGGATATAGACGTCGCCAAAGACGATGCGGTTGCGCTCGATCTCGCGGATTTTGCTCTTCTGGACAATGAACGAGCGGTGCACTCTGATGAAGCGTGAGGCGGGCAGCATCTGCTCGATGGCCTTCATGTTCATCAGCGAGAGGATGGGGTGGGGCGATTGCTCGGTGTAGATCTTCACATAATCCTTCAAGCCCTCGATGTAGCGGATGTCGTCCAAGTCGATTTGCAGCAGCTTGTACTCGCTCTTGACAAAGATGCTGCGCGGCTCATCCTCGGTGGGGGCAGCCGTGGCCGATTGCTCGCTCTGGTGCACGAGTTGGAACCACTGCATGGCCTTGGTGCTGGCCTCGAGGAAGTCGGCATAGCTGATGGGCTTCAACAGGTAGTCGAGCGCATTGACGCGGAAACCGTCAACGGCATACTGGTTGAAGGCGGTTGTGAACACGATGCGGGTGGTCTCAGGGACCATGCGGCTCAACTCCAGTCCGTTGAGCTCGGGCATCTGGATATCGAGGAAGAGCAGGTCAACAGGATTCTGCCCGATGCCGTGCAGGGCGTCGGTGGCATTGGTGTACTTGCCGTTCAGTTCCAGGAATGGTATTTTGCTCACATAGCTCGCCAGCAATTCCACTGCCAGCGGCTCGTCGTCAACGATGGCACACTTGATAATCATGACTGTTGTTCTTTCTTGATAGTGATTTTAGAGTAATACTGCTTGCCGTCGGGAGTGGTTCCCTTTTCCCAGGTGTAGCGGTCGGGGTACATGAGCTCGAGACGACGTGACACCTGTTCGAGCCCGATGCCCGAGCCGCTCTTGTCATTGTCGCGCTTGGGATAGCAGGTGTTGTGGATCTCGCAGGTGATGTCGCCATTCACCTGGTTCAGGTCGATCATGATTTCGCCCTTGCCCTGCGGCGAAATGCCGTGCTTGAAGGCGTTCTCAATGAGCGAGATGAAAATGAGTGGGGCAACCGGAGTGGAGTCATTGGGCTGCACGTTGATGTTGGCATCGATTTTCACGTTGTCGGTGACGCGTATCTTCATCAGTTCGATGTAGTTGCGCATGAAGTCGGCCTCCTTGTACAGGGGCACCATATCCTGCTGGTTCTCGTAGAGCACGTGCCGCAACAGCTTGCTCAGCTCTCCCACAGCAGTCTGTGCCTTCTCCTGGTCAAAGGCGATGAGGGCATAGATGTTGTTCAGCGTGTTCAGCAGGAAGTGCGGGTTCATTTGGTTGCGCAGGTTGCTCAACTCGGCCTCGGCACGGGCCGTTTCGGCCTCTTGGCGCGCCTCCTCGATGTGCTGCCAGTGCTGCGTCATGCGCACGGCAATGGCCAGTGCGATAATCAGCATGAGGGTCAACACCGCCCAGAAGTAACGCGGGAGTTTTACATTAGGCCTCTTTGGCGTATTGTTGATTTCGGGTAGCACCTGTGTGGCGAACCAGTGCCACAGGTCCATGGCGAACAAGCCAACGATGATGACTGACACGTTAATGAGCAAGAACAATTTCCAATCTTTCTTCTTGAACAGGAAGCGTGGCACGATCCACAGGTAATTCAGGTAAAACACCAGCAAATAGGCTAGCGGATTGCCCAGCCATCGCAGATAGCGGTTCCACACCACCAGGGGGTCATCACTGGAACTGTGGAAAAAGAAAGGCATGACGATAATCACAGCCCAGCACAGGAAGTGCAGGATCATGTATCGTGACTTGGATTTGTTATCTTGAATTGAAGTGGTCATGATTCTAGTGAGTGATTGGTTGTGATATCGCAAAGATACACAACAAGTTCCACTCACACAAATAATATAGACAAAAACACACTTCGGCTCGACCGACTCACTCGTAGCGCAGGGCTTCGATGGGGTCGAGGTTGGCGGCCTTCTTGGCAGGATACCAGCCGAAGAAGATGCCCGTGATGGTGCAGATGGCAAACGAGAGCAGCACCGTCCACGGCTCTACACTGATGAGGATGTGATACTCGGTGTGATTCATCAAGATGTAGCGTGCCAGATACGAGATCCCGCCGCCGATGAGCACTCCGATGAGTCCTCCAGTAACACTGATGAGGATGGCCTCGATGAGGAACTGGCTCAAGATATCTATTGTACGGGCTCCCACGCTCATGCGCAGGCCAATCTCGCGGGTGCGCTCGGTCACGCTCACATACATGATGTTCATGATGCCGATGCCGCCCACCAGCAGCGAGATGCCGGCGATGCATGAGAGCAGCAGCGTGAGCACATTCATGACCGAATCGACCATCGAGGTTTCTTCCTCCAGAGAATTAACCCTGAAATCCTGCATGTCGTCCTCTTTGAGCTTGTGATTCTCCCGCAGGATTTCAGTCACATCCTGCTTGGCCAGCGAGGCCATCTCCTTGCTGGATGCGGCTACATAGATCATGTCAAAATAATTCTGTGAAATCATGCGCTTCATCACTGTCGTGTAGGGCATGAGCACGATGTCGTCTTGATCCTGGCCAAACGGGCTGCGGCCCTTGCTCTTGAGCACACCCACCACCCTCACGGGGATGGTGTTGATGCGAATTACTGCCCCGATGGGGTCGGCTTTGTTGGGGAAAAGTTTGTCCACCACAGTCTTGCCGATGATGCACACCTTGGCCGAACCCTTGACTTCGGCATCGGTGAACATGTCACCCTCGGCAATCGAGAGTCCATTGATTTTAAGGAATTCATTATTCACACCCTGCACCGAGCCGCTATGGTTGTTCTTGCCGTTGATGAACTGCCCCGAGGAGTAAACCATCGGGCAGATGGCTTTGAGATACTTGTTCTTCTCCAGAATGCTTTTATAGTCGGCCTGGGTGATTGTTTGGTTATATTCAGGAAGCCAATTGCCCCCGGTTTCTTCATACTCGGGTCCAGGAACAATCGTCAATGCCCCGGGGTCCACATCTTCGATTACTTGCATGATGGTCGCCTTGGAGCCGGTTCCCAGCGCCAGCATGATGATGACCGACGACACGCCGATGATGATGCCCAGCATGGTGAGGAAACTGCGCATCTTGTTGGCCGAAATGGCCTTCATGGCTATTCTGAAAAGATTGGTGATATTCATTTTAGTCTCTGGTTTTAAGTTTCTAGTCCTTAGTCCCTAACTCCTAACTTCTAACTTCTAACTTCTAACTTGTTCAGTCTTCCTCGACGGGAAGGGTGGCCAACTTGTCGGCTGCGTCGAGGATGTTGTCGTTCACGCGGTCATCGCGCAGCTTGCCGTCGCTCAGGGTAATGGTGCGGGTGGAGTATTGGGCAATTTCGGGATTGTGGGTCACAAAGATGATGGTGCGTCCCTCGGCATGCAACTGCTGGAAGAGCACCAGGATCTCAAACGAGGTGCGGGTGTCCAGGTTACCTGTCGCCTCGTCGGCAAGGATGACAGCGGGATCGTTGACCAAGGCACGGGCGATGGCCACGCGCTGCATCTGTCCACCTGACATCTGGTTGCTCTTGTGGTTCAGGCGGTCGCCCAGTCCCACGCGTTGCAAGGCGGTGATGGCCCGCTGGCGGCGTTCGCGTGCCCCGATGGTGGAGTTGTACATCAGCGGCAGTTCCACGTTCTCGACTGCTGTGGTCTTGGCCAGCAGGTTGTAACTCTGGAACACGAAGCCGATCTTGCGGTTCCTGAGCACCGCGCGCTGTGTCTTGCTCATGGTGCGCACGGGCGTGCCGTCCAGGCAGTACTCGCCGCTGGTGGGCGTGTCCAGGCATCCCAGGATGTTGAGCAGGGTGGATTTGCCCGAGCCCGATGTGCCCATGATGGTGACAAACTCGCCCTCATGAATGGTGAAGGATACTCCACGCAAGGCGTGCACAGTCTCCTCGCCCACGATAAAGTCGCGACGGATGTCATCAAGTTCTATGACGGGTTTTTGTGCCATAATCAGATTAATAAAGTCCTTAAGGTCCTTAAACTCTTTAGGGACCTTAAAGTCCTGTTGATAATTTATTTCTTCTCGTCTTTCTTGTCCTTCTTGTCCTTGACTGGCTGTGTCTTGTTCACGAGTTCGAAGCTTTGGATGACAGTCGTGCCCTCTTCCAGGCCGCTGATGACCTCGGTGCGCAAGCCGTCGGTGACACCGATTTCCACCTTGTGGGCGGTCAGCACGTTGTCCTTGAGCGTCCACAGCTTGTGCTCGGCTGTGGTGTCCTTGATGACATACTTCTTGCCGAAGATGCTTGGCTCGGGAGTGAATCGCAAGGCCCCCGAGGGCACGCTCATGACGCCGCCGCGTTCCAGCGTGTAAATGGTGATGCTGGCAGTCAGGCCCGGCTTGAGTTTGAGGTCGGCATTGGGTGCGCTGATCACTACCTCATAGGTCACCACGTTGTTGGTGATGACAGGGTTCTGGCGCACCTGCTTGACTGTGCCCGAGAAGACGTCGTCGGGGTAGGCATCGACGGTAAAGGTCACGCGCTGTCCCTCACGCACCTCGCCGATGTCGGCCTCATCGACCTTGGCGATGCATTGCATGTCGGTGAGGTCTTTGGCAATCTTGACGATAGACGGGGTGCTGAAGGCCGATGCCACGGTCTGGCCTTCCTCGACCGACTTGCTGATGACCACGCCGTCGATAGGCGAATAGACGGTGGCATAGCCCAGGTTGGTCTTTGCCCTGGCGACATCCTGCTGGGCAATCCTGACGTTCTCCTGTGCCTTGCGGTAATTCTCGAGTGCTACGTCATACTCCGACGTGCTCACCAATTCCTTCTGCTTCAACTCGGCATAGCGGGCATAATTCTTCTTTTGGTAATCCAGCTCAATCTCGACCGAGCGCAGGCGGGCTTGTGCCGTCGAGAGGTCGCTCAGCAGGTTGGTGCGGTCCAGCTCGGCAATGACCTGTCCACGCTTGACAACGCTGTTGAAGTCGACATACATCCGCTTGACGATACCTGATACCTGGGTACCCACATCAACGGTCTTGACAGGCTCAATGGTGCCGGTGGCGGTGATGGTCGTTGAGATTTCACCTGGTTCCACTTGTGTGGTCTCAAAGTTGATGACCTCGTTATGGCCTTTCCTGGCTACCGTAGCGATGATGCCTGCGATGAGCAGCAGGGCAACCAGTGCGAGGATAATTTTTTTTGTTTTCTTCATAGTGATGTATCGTTATTGTTGTTTGTATTAAAAGCTGATGGGTTCACCGTTGTAATACTTGAGCAGGGCCATGCTGAGCAGTGCCTCGTACTTGGCTTGCAGCATCTGCTGGGTGGCAGCGCTCAGGTTGGTCTTGTCCCGGGTGAGTTCTACAATGTTCTTCAGTCCCAGGCGGAACTGTTCGCTCGTGAGGTTGTAACTCTCGCGGCAGTAGTTCACATTCTCCTGGGCGGCGATATACCGCTGCTGGTTGTTGCGTGCCTGCAGCCAGTAGTTCTCGATGGTCTTCCACATGTTCTTCTGGGCCTCGACCATGTCGAGGTAGGTGTTCTCGCGCTCCAGGCGTGCCCGCGCCACGGCGTTCTTGGTCTTTCCATGATCCCAGATGGGTATGCTCAACGACACGCCGATGCCGTTGTTCCACTGGTTCTTCAACTGGGTGAACATGTTGCCGCCACCCGATGAGTTGGTGGTGCTGATGCCAGCATTGGCATTGATGATGGGCCTCTTGCCGGCTTTGGCGATTTCCTCGTTGATATAGGTCTTGTCCATAGCCAGTTGCTGTAGCTTGAACTCGGGACGCGTGGCCAGTGCGTGCTCATACACCTGCTGCTTGTTGGGCAGGTCGGCCAGCACATTGTTTTCCAGCACGGGGTCGGCTAGGGTAAGGTTCTCGTCACCGTCCAGCTCCAGCAGTTGCTTGAGCTGCAGGCGGTAGCCCTCGAGAGTCGTCTCGTGTGCGACTTTCTGGTACTTGTCCTGTGCCAGCTGTGACTCAAATTGTGACACATCGGCCTTGTTAAGCAGACCGGCTTCTTTGCGGGCGCGTGCCTGTTCCAGCTGTGCCTCGCCCAGGGCGATAAGTTCATCGTCGTGGTTTACGGCATCTTGTGAGTAGAGAATCTGCACATAGAGTTGGGTAATCTGTTCAACGATGTTCAGTTCGCTGTATGTCACGTTCAACTCGGCCATCTGGGTGTTGATTTCGGCCAGACGGATGTTGTTTTTGGTCACCCCGCCGTTGTACAGGTTCATCGATGCGCCCAGGCTATAGTTGCCGCTATAGCTGTTCTTGTTGTTGAAGGTCACCACCTCGCTGCCGCCGACTACGCCACTGTAAGTCTCCTGGAACGGGCGGTTGCTCACGTTCTGGTAGGTCGTGAAGTCAACTGTGGGCAGGCGGTTGGCCTTGGCATCCTTCAGTTCTACCTGCGACGAGCGCACATTCACCTTTCTGCGTTGCATGGTGATGCTCTGCTGCTTGGCCCAGTCGATGCAGTCTTGCAGGGTCCAGGTGTAGGGCTTCTCGCTCTCGACCGTTACTGCTGGAGTTGTCGCATTGCCCTGTGCCTGTGCGTTAACGCTCATCAGGCTCATGCATCCGGCTAATATGATCAATCCTATTGATTTCATGTGACTTTATATTTAGATAATGTTCATTTCTACTATATAGACGCACAAAGTCCTCAAAAAGCTTCACTGAACTTAAAAAAAACACAAAAAAACTTGGTGCATCAACTCGCTTACTGATGCAAATATATAATGTGAACGAGATTCTGACCAAATCAATTTTAGCTGAATCATGCCGTCAGTCACATTTTGTGCGCAATAGTGTCTAATTATTTGACAATTCAGGCAGGATGTTGACCATCAGGAGCTCTTTGAGGTCTAGTAAGAGGGATTACCAACTCAGAATTAATCATCATTAACAAAGTAGAGTGCTATTAAATACCGTGAGCTTTGTATAGAAATTGCCCAAAAATTTGGTTGAAAAAGGGGGCAAAAGGACTGAAATCCCCCGTTTTTAATAAGGTGTGGAACAAAATCTTGGAAAAAATATGTCCCACTTTAAGAAAAAGATGTATATTTGCGGGCTGAAAAATGAAGTTTGAAGCGAAATTAACAAAATTTAATTAAATAATTCACATTTCAAAAAATGCAAACTAAAGGTTTTATTCGAGTCCTTACTTATGCATTGATCTTGATTTGCCTTTTCTACCTTGGATTCACGGTTGTGAGCAATCACTACCAGAAAGAAGCTGAGCAGAAGGCTCTTGCTGTTGCAGGCATTAAGAGTGCCGATACCAGCAACGAGAAGTACAAGGCTGCATTGAATGAGTATCTGGACTCCATCGCTAACAAGAAGGTGTATCCAATCCTGATGTCTAAATTCTTTAACACAGGTTATACCTTCCAAGAAGTTCGTGAGAAAGAGTTAGGCCTCGGCCTTGACTTGAAGGGTGGTATGAATGTTACTCTGCAGATCTCGGTTCCCGACATCCTGCGCGCCCTTGCGAACAACAATCCTGACAAGAAGTTTAACCAGGCCATCGAGAACGTGTCCAAGAACCAGACCGCTCAGGACGACTTCGTGGGCTCCTTCTGCAAGGAGTACAAGAAGCTGGCACCCGAGGGCAACCTGGCTCAGATCTTCCGCGGTATCGAGCGCATCAAGGAGAAACCCAATGCTAACGACCGTGAGGTTGAGAGCATCCTCAAGGATGAGGTGAACAGCATGGTGGACAACTCCTACAAGGTGCTGCGCAACCGTATCGACCGCTTTGGTGTGGTTCAACCCAATATCCAGAAGCTTCAGAGCACTGGTCGTATCCTGCTTGAGCTCCCGGGCGTGAAAGAGCCTGAGCGTGTTCGCAAACTGTTGCAGGGTGCCGCTAACCTGGAGTTCTACACGACCTATACGCTGTCCGACGTTGTGGGTGCAATGCGTCAGCTTAGCGATCAGGCACAGGCCAACAAGACCGTTGCCACCGAGACCGCAGCTGAGGCCGCTCCTGCCGCCGACGCCGCTGCTCCTGCCGATGCAGCCAAGACTGCTGAAGTTGCCAAGGCTGATTCGGCTAAGGCTGCTGAAGCTCCTAAGGCCGCTCCCGCCAAGGAAGCCGCGTTGACTCTTGCTCAGCTCACTGGCTTTGAGGCTCTGGCTGGCGCACAGGGTGGCTCACCTGTTGTGGGCTACGTTGCTACAGCCGACACTGCTGCCGTGAACGCCATCATCAACTCGCCGGTTGCCAAGACTATCCTGCCTGCTGACTTGAAGCTGGCTTGGACGGTTAAGCCCGAGAAGATGCAGGGTGGCCACGAGGCATTCCAGCTCGTTGCCCTGCGCATGGTTAACGGTCAGCCCGTCCTGAACGGTGACGTCGTTACCCGTGCTACCAGCGAGTATGACAACCTGCAGGGTCAGGTCGTATCGATGACCATGAACGATGAGGGTGCCCGTCAGTGGAGCATCATCACCGGTCAGAACATCGGTAAGGCTATCGCCATCGTCCTTGACGACCAGGTTTACTCGTTCCCCAATGTTAACAGCCAGATCGACGGTGGTCGCTCGCAGATCAGCGGTCGCTTCACTGTTGAGGAGGCTAGCGACCTTGCTAACGTGCTCGAGTCTGGTAAGATGGTAGCACGTGTCAATGTGGCCAGCGAGAGCGTGATTGGTCCGTCGCTGGGTAAGGAATCCATCCACAAGGGTATCGTATCCTTTATCGTGGCATTGATTCTGCTGATGATCTTCATGGTTTGCACTTACGGCTGGCAGGCTGGTATGATTGCTAACCTGGGTCTGTTCCTGAACCTGTTCTTCACGATGGGTATTCTGGCTTCGTTCCAAAGCGTGCTCACCTTGCCTGGTATCGCCGGTATCGTACTGACGCTGGGTATGGCAGTGGACGCCAACGTGCTTATCTTTGAGCGCTGCAAGGAGGAATTGCGCGCCGGTAAGGGACTCAAGGCTGCCGTCAGCGATGGTTACAAGAATGCCTTCTCGGCCATCTTTGACTCCAACTTGACCACCATCATCACCGGTATCATCCTCATCTTGCTCGGTTCAGGTCCCATCCGCGGTTTTGCCGTTACCCTGGTGATCGGTATCTGCTGCTCATTCTTCACTGCCGTGTTTGCCACACGCCTTGTGATGGAACACTTTGTGAACAAGGGCACCTTCGACAAGATGACCTTCAACACCAGCCTGACCCGTCACCTGATGGAGAACGTCAAGTTCAACTTCATGGGCGCTGCCAAGAAGACCTCGATTATCGTTCTGGCTGCCATCGTTGTCATCGGCTTGTTGTTTGCCCTGCGTGGCTTGAACCGTGGCATCGACTTCTCGGGTGGCCGCAATTTTGTGGTACAATTTGACCATCCTGTCAAGACCCAGGATCTGCAGAGCCAGTTGGCACCGCTGTTTGATGGCGCCAACACATCGGTCATCACCATCGATAACGATACCAAGGTGCGCATCTCGACCAACTACAAGATCGATGATGCCAGCGAGGGCGTTGACGACGAGATCATGGACAAGCTCTATACTGGCCTCAAGAGCGAACTCGGTTCGATGAGCAAGGCCGACTTCAGCATGTCTAACGAGAGTGTGGGTGTTGTCTCGAGCGAGACCGTGGGCCCGAGCATTGCAAGCGACATGACGCGTCAGGCCGTCTGGGCTGTGCTCTTCTCGTTGCTGGCTATGGCACTGTATATCCTGTTCCGCTTCCGCAACATCGCGTTCTCTATCGGTGCGCTGGCTGCCGTAGCGTTCACCTCGTTTGTGGTTATCGGCTTCTACAACCTGCACGGCCTGCTGCCCTTCTCGATGGAGATTGACCAGACCTTTATCGCTGCTATCCTGACCGTTATCGGTTATCAGGTCAACGATACCGTGGTTGTGTTTGACCGTGTGCGTGAGTACCGCAGCCTCTATCCCAAGCAGGACCTCTACACCACCTTTAACAAGGCGTTGTGCAGCACCCTGTCGCGTACCATGATGACCTCTATCACGACCCTGCTCGTGCTGTTCATCATGCTGTTCCTGGGTGGTGAGTCGATCCGCAGCTTCATCTTCGCGATGATCCTCGGTGTTATCATCGGTACTTGCTCCTCACTGTTCATCGCTTCGCCCGTGGCTTACTGGATTGCCCGCCGCAGCGACAAGAAGGAGGCTGCTCTTGCAACCGCCAGAAAGTAACTTCTGAAACACATCGGCTGGCGTGCCAGTCATGCCGGCCGATGTCTTGATGCTCCTGTAGTTCAATGGATAGAATGGAGGTTTCCTAAACCTTAGATTTGGGTTCGATTCCCAGCGGGAGTACGAGAGACGCCTGAGCAATTTGCTCAGGTGTCTCTCGTACTGTAATGTGTCGTCGTGCGGCGGCTTACTTCTTAAAGAAGCGGTTGTACAGGCCGGTGAAGCCTTGGCCATGACGGGCCTCGTCGCGTGCCATCTCGTGAACGGTGTCGTGGATGGCGTCAAGGTTCTGGGCCTTGGCGAGCTTGGCGATGCGGAACTTGTCCTCGCAAGCGCCAGCCTCGGCTGCCATACGCTTCTCGAGGTTGGTCTTGGTGTCCCAAACGACCTCGCCCAGCAGCTCGGCAAACTTGGCGGCGTGCTCAGCCTCCTCAAATGCGTAGCGCTTGAAGGCCTCGGCTACCTCGGGATAGCCTTCGCGGTCGGCCTGGCGCGACATGGCCAGATACATGCCCACCTCAGAGCATTCGCCCTCGAAGTGTGCCTTGAGTCCAGCGAGGATTTCGGGGTCAACGCCCTTGGCAACGCCGATAACGTGCTCGGCGGCATAGGTTACTTCCTCGTCTTCCTTGAGTTCCTTGAACTTCTCGGCGGGTTGTTTACACTGCGGACATTTCTCGGGAGGGGTGTCACCCTCGTGTACATAACCGCACACGGTGCAGATCCATTTTTTAGCCATAATGTTGTTATTAGATGTTGTTCTGTTGTTAGTAAGTTAAACAGGTAGTTAATATAAATAATGTGTAATTAGGGTAATCCTTGGAACTTGATGGGGGTGTACCGTTACTCGGTCACTTCCTCAAAATCTTCGGGACCAACGCCGCACAGCGGGCATTCTTCGGGAGGTGTGTCACCCTCATGGATGTAGCCACACACAACGCATTTCCATTTCTTCATTGTCGTGAATTGTTTTAGATGGTTAATAAAACTGATTTGTTGCTTACAAAGTTAAGTCATACAATGGCTACAAACCAAATTTTTTATTATTTTTTTTGAAAAAAATCCCCACAATACCATGATGGTATTGCAGGGATAATCATTTAAGCTGGAAGGGCTTGATTTAGCCGTTGTGCTTCTTCATCACCTTGATGAGGTCGAGCATCTTGTGGCTGTAGCCAATCTCGTTGTCATACCACGAAACGACCTTGACGAACTTGTCGGTCAGGTAAACACCGGCGTCGGCATCAAAGATGGAGGTCAGTGCGCAACCCAGGAAGTCGCTGCTGACAACCTTGTCCTCGGTGTAACCCAGAATACCCTTGAGCTCACCCTCGCTGGCCTTCTTCATGGCAGCGCAGATGTCTTCCTTGGTAGCGGGGTTCTTCAGGTTCACGGTCAGGTCAACAACCGATACGTCGAGGGTGGGGACACGCATCGAGATACCGGTGAGCTTGCCGTCGAGTTCGGGGATTACCTTACCAACAGCCTTGGCAGCGCCAGTCGAGCTGGGGATGATGTTGCCGCAAGCGGCACGGCCACCGCGCCAGTCCTTTGCACTGGGACCGTCAACGGTGCGCTGGGTAGCGGTTACCGAGTGAACGGTGGTCATCAGACCACTCTCGATACCGAAGCTGTCGTTTAACACCTTGGCAATGGGAGCCAAGCAGTTGGTGGTGCAGCTGGCGTTGCTGACGATGGTCTGGCCTGCATACTTGTCGGTGTTAACACCGCACACGAACATGTCGGCCTGGCGACCGTCGTCACCCTTCTTGCTGGGAGCCGACAGAACCACGTACTTGGCACCAGCCTTGAGGTGCTGCTCGGCGCGGTCCATGGTCAGATAGAAACCGGTGGATTCCACGATGTACTCGGCACCAATCTCACCCCAGGGGATGTTCTGGGCTTCCTTCTCGGCATAGATGTGGATGTGCTGACCATTAACGATGAGTTCTTTCTTCTCCAGGTCATAGTCCACAGTGCCATCAAAGCGACCATGCATGGTGTCATACTTGAGCATATAGGCCATGTAGTCAACGTCGAGCAAGTCATTGATACCTACTACCTCGATCTCGTTAACGTTCTCGGGCTCAAAAGCTGAACGGAATACAAAACGGCCAATACGTCCGAATCCATTAATACCGATTTTAATTTTCTCCATAATGCTTTTTTTAATGATTTTTAAAAATTAAGGAAGTTATATAACTGTTAGTTCAATTTTTTACTATCTTTGCATTGGCGAAATTATTAGAACAGTCGCAAATGCGACTGCAAAGTTAACTAAATTTTTGATATAATGTTGACTTTGAATAGCAAAATGATGGTTTTGCCGCTGATTTAAGATTGTTTAAGACTCGAGAAAGATTTGTAATTCTTTATCATATTAATTTTTTAAATTTGTAAAATTATGGGTTTTTTCAAAGAATTTAAAGAGTTTGCAATGAAGGGCAACGTGATGGACATGGCTGTCGGTGTTATCATCGGTGGTGCATTCGGCAAGATTGTCACCTCGCTTGTTGATGACGTGCTCATGCCTGCTATCGGCCTGTTGACCGGTGGTATCGACCTCTCAAGCCTGGAGTATCATCTGCCCCCCGTATCCGAGATGGTTGGAGATGCCGCATCGGCAGTAGGTGCCGATGGTGCCGTTGAAGCCGTAGCCGATGCTGCCAACACTGTTGCTGCCAATGCCGGTGTTGCTACCGAGGCTGTAGGTGCAACCCTCAAGTACGGTCTGTTCCTCCAGAACGTTATCGACTTCTTGATCATCGCCTTCTGCATCTTCTTGATGATCAAGGCCATGAACAAGCTCATGCCCAAGAAGGAAGAGCCTGAGGCTCCCGCTGGTCCCACCCAGGAAGAGCTGCTCACTGACATCCGCGATCTGCTCAAGGAGAAGAAATGAGCCTCCCGCCACTCTAGCCATCGTGCTTTGACACCATGGCTGTGATGAGAAACTTATGAAGTGGACCCCAAAAGTTGGACACAAAACTTTTGGGTCCACTTTTTTATATACGGCCTTATTTTCATGCCCCCCCCCTCTTAACTAAGAGGTAAAATTGCTAACGCATTGATTAACAGATAGTATTGTTATCGAATTCAAGTTGTAATGACGCCGCCAGTGTACAATTATGTACCTTTTTCGGTAAAATATTACTAAAATGTTTGGCCTATTCAAAATTATGGTTTAAATTTGCGTAAATCTTTTATCAACATTCATTAACTAAAAAGATTTAGCGATTATGAAGAAATTATCTCTGCTACTGTTAGCCATAACTGTATCCTTATGTGTTCAGGCAGGCAACAGTTTCAACGCTTCCCACAATGTGAGAGCCAACAAAATGGCCGATACGGGGAAATCCATTACTATGGTTAAGAACTTAAAGGGAGCACCCAGCCGTGTTATCACCGAACGGCCTGAAGGTGAGCTCCGCAGCTACTTGCGCACGAGTAACGGCCTCTATCCTGACGGCAATAACATCTACTCGGGCGAGCAGCTGACCGACCGCGTGGACATCGTGTTTGCCGACGGTGGCAAGGTCTATCTCAAGAACATTCTCTACAACACCAGCAAGACTTGGGGAATCGGCTGGGTTGAGGGACAGCTCAATGACGCGGGCACCGAAATTACCGTCCCCATGGGACAATCCCTCTATTACAGCTACACCTATCAGGCCGACATCCTGCTCGCATGGGGAACGACCCAGATCGCCTATATGGACAATGGTGAGGCCTATATCGACTTCATCATCGACGACCGCATGACCGAGGTGGTATATACCATCGACGGCGAGACCATTACCGGCCCTGAGGGCATGGCACCCGTCGATGACGGTGTCAACCCATACTGGAACTTCGAGGGTACAGGTCTGGGCAGCTATTGGACCGACGACTTGAGTTTTGCGGGAGCCCTGGAATGGAACTCCGTAATGACCGAGACCGAGCCTTACGCTCCTCCCACGGTCATCACCGAGCAGCCCGAGGGTACCCTTTACACCTTGAGCCGCAATTCAGGCTTCATCGTACCCATCAGCGGTGAGATTTACAATGGCGTTACCGAGGGCGACTTTAACTTTGTCCTCAACGAGGAGGAAGGCAAGGCCTATATCCAGAACCCCCTCTGGTGGCATGACTACGGCTACTGGGTAGAAGGCTCCTATGACCCCGAGTCGGGAATTATCATCATCCCCACTGGCCAGTATATATATTACAATGAGGACACGGAATACGGCATCCAGCTCATGTGGGGCAGCACCGCTGCCATTCCAAACGAAAACGGTGGCTATAGCCTGGAATTTGAGGTTGACGATGAAACCGAGGAAATCTGCTTCTGGTTCTACGAGAACAATCTCTACCTCATCGACAGCAATGGTGACGCTACGGCTGATTTCCCCGACTGGGGTAATGCAACTGGCATGATGGGCGTTTACAGCAACACGGGCATTATGACCTTCATCGAGTTTGCCAACTCCAACAACGATGGCGAGATGTTGCCTTTTGCACAGTTCATCAACACCGTTCCCGCTGTGCCGGCCAATCCCACCATCGACGAGTGGATCGACGGCGGTGACGAGGAGGGCAACTCCATGCTCTTCTTCACCTTGCCCACCACCGACATCAACGGCAATCTCATCAATCCCAAATGCTTGAGTTTCAGCATCTTTGTGGACAACGGCAATGGTCCCGAAATCTTCACCTTTGAGGCCGACACCTATGTCAATGACCTGTGGGATGACATGACCGAAATTCCCTATGAGTTGTACGCCAATGGCTGGGACATCTCGGGCTTTGGCTGCATCTTCTACCGCACGAACCAGGGCGACAACCCCTTGTTCACCGATAATATCGGTATTCAGGCCTATTATGAGGTGGACGGAGAGAAGAATGCGTCCGATATCGTTTGGTTGTATGACCACGACACCAGCGTTGACGAGATCAATGCCGGCAAGACCGTTGCTGACGTGCGCTACTATAATGTTGCCGGTCAGCAAGTGGCTCAGCCCAGCGGATTGACCATCAAGGTTACCACCTACACCGACGGCACCACCAGCGCCACCAAGGTCGTGAAGTGAGACCGATAGCGATTACTTGAAGCATGAAGGTGTGTCATGATGACAACTGGTAGCATCAATAGAGCTTTGCTCGGCCGCAAGGCCGATTAAAAACCAGTGACGTTATTATGACACACCTTCATTCCATTGTCTTTCAGGGGGCATCTATCAAAATTAATGGGCTCTGACCGTTAGATCAAAGCCCATGATGGGTAACCAGACTATTTGTTTTTTAGTCGTTAATTTTTAACAACCCTGTGCGGTATGCTTTACCAATCAATTCAGCGACGTTGCGCGACCCTGTTTTTCGCAGCAATTGCTTGCGGTGATACTCCACAGTGTTAGACGAGATGAAAATCTTCTCGCCGATTTCCTTGCTGTTATATCCAATCGACAGCAATTCGAGTACTTCCTTTTCTCTGGAAGTCAGTTCAATCTTGGGGGTACTCATAATATAACGTTTATTGATAATTTGCTAATATTAACGTATTTGCAAAAATAGATAGTAAATGTTACCAAACCAAACAAATCGCCAATAATTTAGACAAAATGATATCAAAACTATTCGTTTCAGTAGAAATAAATGATTAAATGCAACCAATTGTCATAAGTTTATCGTATCTATGGCTACTGGATACATGATCAACATGTTGGCTGCAGCCCTATTGAAAACACTTGCTTTGTTCAAATAAACGGTTTTAGAGCTTGATGATGGCCGTGTGATCATTGATGATGGTCTCATGCTTCGTGCCTATTTCGTTGATATCCTCGAGGATACTGCGCAGCACGAGGCGGAAGATGCTGTAGATGCGTAGTCGCAGTGCGGCCTTGGCCACGGGGCGCAGGATGCCGCTCACGGTCTCGTTGACGATGCTGTCCACCCCCTTGACCAGTTGCTCGACCAGGTGGCGGCTGTCGGTGCCGCCTTCATTGCCCTCGGCAAAGGTGATGTAGGTCTTGGTGACAGGCTCCTGCAGGTGCTTCAACAGCAGTTCGGCGATGGCATCGGGCGTGGCCGGCAGGTGTACAAACCGCATCATGAACGGGTGCTTGTCGCTGTAGTTGGCGATGGCCTGGCTGATTTCGGGCCAGTAGCGGTTGAGCACGCCGCGTGTCATCGAGGGGATGCAGTTGACAAACACCTCGCGGGCGCGTTCACCGAATTCGTCGTCGCTCGGCAAGCTATGCATCGTGAGGGTGCGCAGCTGGAGCTTGCCGGCCATAGGGTTGCAAGTGGCGATGCGCCATTGGCATGGATATCCCACTGCGGCAGCGGTGGCGATTTCGACCATCTCCCCGCCGGCATGGGTCGTCTGGCCGATGTCGCTGATGTGCAGGTGTCCCGTGAAGATGACATGGACTCCTGCGTCCACTAGCCGCTGGCACAGCTGCTTGGCATCATCGACCATGTAGGGGGCGGCAAGGGTGTCCTCCATGTGGAAGTGGGGCACCAGGTGGTGGTGCATCATGGCGATGACACGGTTGCCCTTGTCGCGGGCCTGCTTTGCCTGGTCCACCAGCCACTGCTGGGATGCGGGTTCCAGGCGTCCGCTGGTCTTGCAGTGGTCGCGGGGGTCGCCTCGGGAGACGAAGGTGTTGAGGCGGTCCATACAGGCATCGATGGCGAGAATGGTGAGGCCGTCGGCCACGTCGCGGCAATAGCTCAGCGAGTCGGGGTCACGACGTGACAGTCCGTCATAGCCCATGTTGCGGTATATGGCGGCAAAATTCCTGCGGGTGATGGTTTCGGTGGATGTGGCGTTATCGCCGTCAAACACCTTGGCATCGGGATTGTTGATGTCGTGGTTGCCGGGGACGACAAGCACCTGAATGCCTGCATCCACCAGGCGCTGCAGTTGCTCGGCCACCAGCAGGTGGCTCGCGCGCTCGCCGTCCTTGGTGAGGTCGCCCGTGACCAGGGTGAGTTGAGGCTTCTCCTCCAGAATGTTGTCCACGAGTGTGCGCAAGATCTCGGTACTCTCGCGCAGCATCTTGCGGTCGCGTGTCAGATATTCTTCAAACGCGCTTCCCTCATTGACCAGCAACTCCGGTGCCATGACGTGGAGGTCGCTGATAACTGCCATTTTGATTGTTTCCCCGCTCATAGTGATAAAAAGATAGATTAATGCCCCAAATTTACGAATTTTTTTACAAAACGCATCGTGTTGCCACGTCTTTTTAATGATTTTTGCCGTTTTGCTTGCGTTATTGTAGTTTATTCACTATTTTTGCAGGCGTATGACAGCGAAGAGAGTATCATAAACTATAATAACCAATTAACATATCAAGAATGAAAATAGGTTATGAAATTAAGAATGCTAGTCGTTCTGCTTTTCTTGTACATTTTCCTCTTAATTGGTCTCTTAGCCTGGATAGTTTATATCATTGATAATTGACATATTAAAAGACAATTTGCTATGAAAAGGATCATTATCTTATTAGTGCTTGCGATGGCATTTATGGGTGTCGTTGCACAAGCTTCGGAGCCCATCAGGGGCACAAAGGCCCGCGTCGTTCCCGAGAACATGAGCTTCTACTGCATGGTGGGTGAGACGGTAACCGATACGATCTATGTGTACAACCTCAGTTCATCGACTATTGATCCAGTGTGCGGATTTAACAGTTCACCGGGCTACATTTGGACAGAGGCTGATTTTGGTGCGATTCCCCCAGGTGGTGTGGGGAAAGCGGTGGTGACCTATACGCCCGAATCAGCCGGCACTCATACCGCCAGTTTGAGTATGAACATCGGTGGTGAGTTCTACGGTGTGGATATGATTGGCGAGGCCTACGAATTGCCTGTTGAAGAGATGACAGCTTGCCCGTCTATGACGATTACACCTGGAAATGGGGGATATTTGGTCGAAATCTTCAGTTCAGAACCAGACTACGATGTCGTGATCGATTATCGATACTCATTATATGATACGGGTGGTTGGAATATGAGTGAATGGATGACGTATTCTGGGCCCATCTTTTTTAACCAACCCGGCCATTATCGGATTGAAGCGCGTGCCCAAGCCCCCGGCAAGACTAGGAGTGATCTTGTTATCTGCGAGTTCACGGTCACGGAAAATATGCCATGTTATGACTTCGAGGAAAACGGCATCTTTTACAATATCACCAGCTATGGCAATGTGTGTGTTACCTACGAGAACAATTCACTCAACTCTTATAGCGGCAAGGTAACCATTCCCAACACGGTAACCCTCGATGGGGTGACCTATATGGTGACCGCCATTGGCGAGGACGCATTCCGCGACTGCGAAAACCTGATCGCGGTGGCCATCGGCGACTATGTAACCACTATTAGTCAAATGGCATTCATGAATTGTCCCAGCTTGACGAGCATCGTGCTTGGCGATTATGTCATCACCGTCGAGGACTATGCGTTCAACTGTTGCAGTAACTTAGTAAGCGTGACCTTGGGCAAAGGCCTCAGATCCCTTGGTCGCGACGTGTTCGGCTATTGCCACTCGTTGACCGATGTCACTTGCAAGGCCGCCACTCCGCCAGTAATGGACGTTGAGTCCACCTTCGACAGCAATATCTATCAGTCGGCCACCTTGCACATTTATCCTCCAGTGATTGACAGTTACAAAACCACCAACTACTGGAGAAAATTCACTAACATCGTTGGAGAGGATACGGTGAACCCCTTGCCTAGCGACGTGAACGGTGACGGCGGGGTGGACATCGACGATGTGTCCAGCTTGATTGGCAATCTGCTCGGCGGCAATTAAATGCAGTCCACAATAAGCAAGTAATAACTAACGTAAGCTCGACGAAAATAAAGTGGAGGATGTGTCATAATTCATTCGCCTGTTTCATCAACCGCCCTTGCGGGTGAGAAATTGAACAAATTAAATATAAATTACTCAAAAAATGGAATACTTTTGTTTAATTTTTAATATAATTTGAATAATTTCCCTTGCGAAGCACGGTTAAATCCTGCGACGTAGAATTATGACACATCCTGATGCCATTCACTAATTATTGGTAGAATTGCTTGCGTACCTCAAGAATTCTTCAGAAATTTGCGTACAAGTAGTTATCATCATAAAACTAATAAAAACGTTGATTATGAAAAAAACAAGATTACTCATTGCACTGCTGGTGATGCTGGTTGCCGCCAGCGGCTATGCCCAGGACAGTTATCGTGAGGCCGTTAAGGACTACATGGCTATTTGTTCTCGAGGGGCAATGGACGCATACTTGAATAAGATGGATTCTACTTTTAAGTCACATAACACATTTTGGTTTGAGAGTGGAGATGTAGATTTGAAACAGTTGACTGAACGCTATTTCAAGGAGGGGTTCATGGATTATATGGCGGATTTCATGTGCGCCAAGATAAAAGATCTCGGTGTCACAGAAGCGGGTCTAAGGGAATTCACATCGCTCATGTCCACGCCAGAGGGTCAGACCTACAATGAACACTCGCGGCAATGGGTCGAGGCCATCAAGCAAGATACTACAGTCTTTAATGGTCTAATTATGGCTGGAGAAGATCCAGGCCCGGTTCAGATCAAAGCAGGAATCGATCCCGGGTATGTTGAGAAATACAAGAAGGTCATGGAAGCCGATCAGGCCAAGGCCATGCTGGGTATTTTGGATCAGTATATCAATATGTTAGCAACGATATTCCGGCAAATGCCCGATGAAATGAATGATGTACAGAATATGTTGGATGGGATGAAGAAATGGATGACTGCTAACTTGCCAACGGTGGTGTTAAACAACGCTTATGGCATCATCACCGAGGATGATCTTGATTTTGTCGCTAAGCTGAAAACCCTGGATACCCACAAGTTAATAGGCCTCCTTCCCATGAACCCTGGTGACATGATGTCACTAGGACAGGGGGGGATGAAGAATTATATTGAATGGATGGAGAATCATGGTGCTGTGATGAAGGAAGAGGTGAAGGGCTTTATTCAAAATTTCCAATTATTCAACTTCAACCAAAAGATTGGTGACTAGACATTAGTGGGGTTCATTGCCTGATTGCTGAAAAATAATCATCAGCCGTTGCCAGTTGATGACTCGGACAGCGGCTGATGTCACATAGATGCATATAGTTTTTTAGCTTTTTTCTGTGAGAAGTGGGGATTGTAACGGCTTTTTTTGTAAATTTGCAGGATAAATCCAAATCAAGTAAATCATGATGAAGAAAATCTTGCTCTCACTCGCCGCTGTGACGGCGATCACTGCAATGGCCGACACGCCGTTGTGGATGCGTTATGCTCGTATCTCGCCTGATGGACAGAACATCGCGTTCTGCTACAAGGGGGACATCTATGTGGTGCCCTCGACAGGCGGCCAGGCTGTGCAGTTGACCTCGCAGTCGAGTTATGAAACCCAGCCCGTGTGGTCGCCCGACGGCACGAAGCTGGCCTTTGCCAGCGACCGCAAGGGCAACTACGACATCTATGTCATGCCCTCGACTGGCGGACAGCCCAAGCAGCTCACGCGCAACAGCGCTGCCGAGACGCCTTGGACCTTCAGCCCCGATGGCAAGTATATCTACTACAGTGCCGCGATTCAGGACCCCGCAAGCAGCATGCTGTTCCCCAGCGGTCGCCTGACCGAGGTCTATAAGGTGCCCGTGGAGGGTGGACGTGCCACCCGCGAGTTGGGCACACCTGCCGAGTACATTACTTGGAACAAAACGGGTGACTACTTCGTTTATCAGGACCGCAAGGGCGGTGAGGATGAGTGGCGCAAGCACCACACCTCGTCGATTACACGCGACATCTGGCGCTATGACGCCAAGACGGGTCATCACACCAATCTGACCAACATCGGCGGCGAGGACCGCAACCCCGTCCTCAGCCCCGACGGCAAGACCGTCTATTTCCTGAGCGAGCGCAACGGCGGCTCGATGAACGTGTATTCGTTCCCCATCGACCAGCCCAGCCAGCTCAAGGCCGTGACCAGCTTTACCGTCAATCCCGTGCGTTTCCTCTCAATTGCCGACAACGGCATGCTGTGCTTCACCCAGGACGGTGAACTCTACACCATGCGCCAGGGTGCTCAGCCCCGCAAGGTGGACATCAGCCTGTGGCATGACGACAGCGACCAGATTCAGCGCATGTCGCACACCCGCGGCGCTACCGATGCCGCTGTGTCGCCCGACGGCAAGATGGTTGCCTTTGTGGTTCGCGGCGAGGTCTTCGTGACATCTGTCGAGTATAACACCACCAAGCGCATCACCAACACCCCCGAGGCCGAGAACTGGGTATCATGGGGCGCCGACAACCGCACGCTGGCCTATGCCACCGAGCGCAACGGCAACTGGGAGCTTGTCTTGGCCACCATCGAGCGCAAGGATGATCCCAACTTTGCCAACGCCACGGTCATCAAGGAGGAAATCCTGTTGCCCTCGACCGTTGTGGAGCGCACCCGTCCCTGCCTGTCGCCCGACGGCAAGAAGCTGGCCTTCATCGAGGACCGCTTCTGCCTCAAGGTGCTTGACCTTAGGAGTAAGCTGGTGACGCAAGTCACAGACGGCTCGACCTGGTATGAGACCAATGGCGAGTTCAACTACAGCTGGTCGCCCGACGGCAACTGGTTTGCCCTCGAGTTCATCGGCAACCAGCGTGACCCCTATGCCGACATCGGTATCGTTTCGGCTATCGGAGGCCCCATCACCAACATCACCGGTAGCGCCTACATCAGCGAGGATCCCCGCTGGGTAATGGAGGGCAATGCCATCATGTTCCGCAGCAACCGCTACGGTATGCGCTCTCACGCTTCGTGGGGCTCGCAGGACGACGTTTTCCTGGCCTTTGTCAATCAGGAGGCGCTGGACCGCTACAACCTCAACAAGGAGGATTATGAATTGTTGACCGAGGCCGAGAAGGAAGCCAAGAAGGCCGAGGACAAGAAGGCCGAGGAGGCTAAGAACAGCAAGAAGAAAGGCAAGGATGCCTCACCTGCTGCCAAGCCCGCCAGCAAGGACATCAATGTGGAACTGGAAGGCATCGAGGACCGCATCGTGCGCGTGACCCCCAACTCGAGCAACATCTCGGGCTGCATGATCACCCCCGACGGCGAGTCGTTGTACTACCTGTCGGCCTTCGAGAAAGGTTACGACCTGTGGAAGATGGACCTGCGCAAGCATGAGACCAAGCTCCTGAACAAGATGGGTGGCGGCGGTGCCGACATCCAGGCCAGCAAGGATGGCAAGACCCTGTTTGTACTGGGTAGCAGCAAGATGCAGAAGCTCACAGTCGCCGGCGACAAGCTTACCCCCATCACCTATCAGGCCGACATGAAGATGGACCTGTTTGCCGAGCGTGAATACATGTTCAACCACGTGGACAAGCAGATCGAGAAGCGTTTCTACAACCTCACCTACCACGGCTGTGACTGGAAGGCCAACGTGGAGACCTACCGCAAGTTCTTGCCCCACATCAACAACAACCAGGACTTTGCCGACCTGTTGAGCGAACTCCTGGGCGAGCTGAACGCCTCACACACCGGTGGTCGCTATTATCCCACCAGTGGCGAGGCTACTGCCGACCTGGGTCTGATCTACAACTGGAACTACACCGGCAACGGCCTCAAGATTGATGAGGTGATCGAGGGTGGCCCCCTGGCTAAGGCCAAGAGTCAGGTGAAGCCCGGCACCATCATCGAGAAAATCAACGGCACGGCCATCGACGAGGAGAACGACTATACCGAGCTGCTCAACGGACAGGCCGGTAAAAAGACCCTGCTCTCGCTCTACAACCCCAAGACTGGTAAGCGCTGGGAAGAGGTGGTGAAGCCCATCACCCGCGGCGCCTTGAGCGACCTGATGTACAAGCGCTGGGTTAAGCGCAATGCCCACATCGTGGACAGCCTGTCGGGCGGCCGACTGGGCTATGTGCACCTGGAGTCGATGAACGACGCCAGCTACCGTGACATCTACAGTGATGTGCTGGGTAAGTACAACAAGCGTGACGGTATCGTCATCGACACCCGCTTCAACGGCGGTGGCCGTCTGCATGAGGACATCGAGGTGCTCTTCAGCGGCAAGAAGTATTTTACCCAGGTGATTCGCGGACGTGAGGCCTGCGACATGCCTAGCCGCCGCTGGAATAAGCCCAGCATCATGCTGCAGTGCGAGGCCAACTACAGCAACGCACACGGCACGCCGTGGGTATATAGCCACGACAAGTTAGGCAAGCTCGTGGGCATGCCTGTTCCCGGCACGATGTCGAGTGTGTCATGGGAGCGGCTGCAGGATTCGTCTCTCGTCTTCGGCGTCCCCATCATCGGCTACCTGCTGCCCGAGGGCAATTACCTCGAGAACACGCAGCTCGAGCCCGACATCAAGATTGCCAACAATCCTGAGACCGTTATCAACGGTGAGGATTTGCAACTCAAGGCAGCTGTCGAGGAACTGATGCGCGAGTGTGGTTTGAAATGACAGACATTGTGGGGCCCCCTGTGGGGTCCCACTTTTAATAGATATAAAACACTTTAATGCTATGATGGATTTTATCACCAACAACTTGACCGATATCATCGGTTACACCGCGAGCATCTGCCTCATCCTGGGTTACATGCCTCAGGCTATCTACACCATCCGTACCCATGACACCGATGGTATTGCACTGCCCACCTTCCTGATGATGGGTCTGGGCGGCATCTTCTTTGCCATCCAGGGCTTGATGCTCAAGAACTGGCCGCTGTTCATCACCAATGTCATCACGACAGTCTCGAGTGCCATTGTTTTCGGTATCAAGATGTATAACGATTATTTCAAGAAGAAATAACGGTGTCGCGTCCAGATGTCGCATCCCGATGCTTTTGCCGTCGGGTGTGAGGAGTTTTGCAAAAAGGGGCCAGTTTTCTTTGATAGATTAAAAATAATCTATACTTTTGACAAAATTATTACCAGCCCCAGTAAAGTGTCGCCTTGCTTTAAATTAAATTAACTTAAAGTGCGATTCTCTTGACTTGGATATTACTATAACTTAAATATACTTTATGAACTTATGAGACTTAAACTGTTTTTGCTATTAGCACTCTTTGCCACATTGCCGCTGCTGGCCCAGCGTGCAGGTGTGCAAGGTGTGGTGGTTGATGCCAAGACCGGTCAACCCGTTGTGGGTGCGACCGTCCTGCTCGACAATCAGGGCGACGCGGCAACCACCGGCACTGATGGTGCGTTCATCATTGATGACGCATGGACCGGCAACGACGTGTTGCTGGTTCTTGCCTATGGCTACAAGGATTGGTCGCGCGAGGTCTTCATCATGGCTGACGTGGTGGAGAACGTGGGCACTATCCAGATTGAGCCAGTCTCCTTCGAGAGTTCCGAGGCTTTGGAGTTCCGCAGTGCAGTGGCCGACCTGGCGCTCACCGAGTCACAGCTTGAGGACGAGGAGGGCAATACCCAGGAGATTGCACTGCTGAGTAGCGCTTCCGACAACCCCTTCTATCAAGCGGCAAGCTACAACTTCAGCACGGCTCGTTTCCGCATCCGTGGTTATGAGACCCAGAAGAACGAGACCTACATCAACGGCATCCCCTTCAACGATGGTGTGCGCTTTGCCTTCAACTACTCGATGACGGGTGGCTTGAACCAGGCATTCAAGAACAAGACCGTCGGTTTGGGACTGGAAGAGAATGCCTACGGCTTTGGTGGCATCGGCGGTGCTACCAACATCAAGACGTTTGCCGCCGACTATGCCCCTGGCACACGTTTGAGTCTTGCCTATACCAACGGTAACTACCGCTGGCGTGGTATGGTGACGCACTGCACGGGCCTGAACAAGCACGGCTGGGCAATGACGCTGTCGGCAGTAGCACGCTATGCCGACGAGGGTGTCTATCCCGGCTCTTTCTACAACAGCTGGGGTTACTTCCTGGCGATACAGAAGGTGTTCAACCCGCAGCATTCGCTGTCGCTGACCACCTTTGGTGCACCCACCAAGCGCGCTGCCAACTCGGCCATCTTTGAGGAGGCAGGGCAGTTGATCAACAACATGTACAATCCCGACTGGGGCTGGCAGGATGGCAAGAAGCGCAATGCCAGGGTGGTCGAGTCGTTTGACCCCACCGCAATCCTGAACTGGTTGTGGAAACCCGCCGACGGCACCACGCTCAACACGGGCTTTGCTTATCACAAGTCATTCTACAGCAAGGCAGCAATCAACCGCATCTCGGCTGCCGCCGACCCCCGTCCTGACTACTACCGCTACATGCCGTCTTACTTTACCGACGAGACAAGCAGGCAGATGTACACCGACTTGTGGACCAGCGAGAGCGAGATTACGCAAATCCGCTGGGATGACCTGTACAACATCAACTACATGAACAACTATATGGCCGACCAGACTGGTGTGGAGCGAGGATCCTCCTATATTCTCGAGAAACGCCACAGCAATCAGTCGAGCTTCACGTTGTCATCCATCCTCAACAAGCGTTTTTCCAACCAGTTGACCATGCAGACCGGTGCCAATGCCAACTACACCGTGTCGTCCTACTACAAGACCATCAAGGACCTGATGGGTGGACGCTACTGGCTCGATGTGGATGTGTTCAGCGAGCGTGACTTCCCCGATGACAGGGCCAAGGCACAGAACGACTTGGACAACCCCAACCGCAAGGTGGGCAAGGGTGACCGCTTCGGCTACGACTATGACCTGTTGACCTTCAAGGCCCAGTTGTGGCACCAGTGGGTGCTGAACCTGGCCAAGTGGGAACTGTTTGCCAGCGTCAAGGGCGACTATTTCCAGTTCCAGCGCGATGGACACATGCGCAATGGCCGTGCACCTGAGGATTCCTATGGTAAGGGTGCGACACACCGCTACTTGACCTATGGCGCCAAGGGTGGTGTCATCTTCAAGCTCGACGGCCGCAACAGCTTCGTTGGCCATGCATTCTATGGTACCGAGGCTCCGCGTCCCTATGATGCCTACATCTCGCAGCGTGTCAAGGACGATGTCATCAGCGACCTGAAGGTGGAGAAGATCTTCTCGGCCGACCTGGGTTATTTGATGAACTACCGCAACTTCAAGAGCGCGGTCACCGTATTCTTTACCGACCAGCGCGACAACACCGAGCGCACCTCGTTCTATGACGACGTTCGCAGCACGTTCATGAACTATGCGCTCACGGGTATTCACAAGCAGTACAAGGGTGTTGAGGTAGGCGTGAGCTACAAGCTGTCCCCGTCACTGACAGTGAGCGGTGCCGCCAATATCGCACGCTACCAGTACAAGAACAACCCCTACGGTACCCGCAGCTATGAGAACGGTGCCGAGGCCGACGTGACCAATCAGATCTTCATCAAGAACTACTATGTATCGGGAACGCCCCAGGAATGCTATTCATTGGCCTTCAACTGGTCGGGTCCCAAGATGTGGTTCTTTGAGCTGAACGGAGCCTGGATGAACCGCTCCTACGTGAGCATGTCGCCTGCCCGTCACGAGCCCATGGCCGACCTGTTCTTCATGGCCGATAACCCTGAAGAGCTGAGCAAACTGATCAGTGACCTGGGCACTCAGGAGAAGCTCAACGAGGCTCTGATCATCAATGCCAGCATCGGTCACGTGATTTACCTGAGCCGATCGGCATCACTCAACCTGAACCTGAACTTGAACAACATCCTGGACAACAGGAACATTCAGACGGGCGGATATCAGCAGAACCGCATCGATACTAAGGACCTCATGAACACGGCTAACAAGTTCCCCAACAAGTATTACTATGCACAGGGGTTCAAGATGTTCCTCAACGTGGGTCTGAAGTTCTGATCTATTCAATTCAACAAACATCATGATATTAATAAAACAAAAATACAATCGACACTATGAAACGTTTTAATTATTATCTCAGTCTGATGCTCCTGTTGGTGTTCACCGCCGCATGCAGTGACGAGTTTGATCAGCCGCCCATGGTGGTTCCTCAGGCATCGCGCACAGCCAACATCACCATCGCTGAATTTAAGGCCAAGTATTGGCAGGATGGCAAGAATTTCATCGACACCATCAAAGAGGACGAGGTCATTCACGGCTGGATCACCAGCAGCGACGAGGCCGGTAATGTTTACAAGCAGATCTACATCAGCGACGGTACTGCCGGCCTGACCATCTCCATCGACCAGAGCAGCCTGTACAACAAGTACCGCCTGGGTCAGGAAGTGGTAATTCCCATGAAGGACTACTTCATCGGCAAGTTCAATGGCCTGTATTGCTTGGGTGTTCCCTATCTGTGGGAGGAGCAGAACGTATGGGAGTCCAACCGTATGTCGCTGGCACAGTGGGAAGAGATGGTCGAGCTTAACGGTTTCCCCGATCTTTCCAAGGTGGACACTACCTTGATTGAGTTAAGCGAAATCAAGGACACGAGCGACCCCGCAGTGCTGTTGAAGTACATGAGCCGCCTGGTGCGCATCAATGGCGTCTCCTTTGAGGAAGGTGGCGAAGTCTTTGCCGAGGTCAATGACAACAACAAGAATACCGTCAGGAACATTGTTGACGATGATGGCAATAGCTTGAAGGTGAGCAACAGCCAGTATGCTTCGTTCCGCGCCGACACCCTTCCCGAGGGCATTGTTGATGTGGTGGGCGAGTTGAGTTATACCAGTTCTGATGGTTTCTTCCTCATTCTGCGTCAGGCCAGTGACGTCATCACCAAAACGTCGGGTGGCACCAAGCGCAAACCGTTCACTATCGATGAGGCCATCACCGGATTGAAGCAGGGTAATGCCATGAATGGCTGGTATGGCGGTTATGCAGTGGGTGCCGTAGCACCTGAGGTGACCACTGTCACGAGCAATAATGATATCGAGTGGGGTGCTCCTACCACTCTTGATAACACTATCCTGCTGGCCGACGATCCCGAGTGCAAGGACTTCACCAAGTGCATGATCGTTTTGTTGCCCCAGGGCTCATTGATACGCACTGAACTCAACTTGAGGGACAACGCTAATGTCTATAAGGCCTATGTCAAGGTGAATGGCCAACCTGTTACCTATATGGGAATGACGGGTATTACTGATCCTAAGGGTTATGATGCAGTTGTGCCCCGGATTAGACTGGAAGAGGGATTTGATAGCGGTATTCCTGATGGATGGTCCAATTTGGCCGTCAGTGGTACTGCTAAGTGGTCTGTTTACTCCTATACGAGCGCTGGAAACCCGATTTCATGCGCTCAGATCAGGCCCTCGAACAGTATCGCGGCTCCTGTCGAGAACTGGTTGATCACGCCTGCTCTGGATCTCAAAAACTCTTGGAGTAAGATTTTGAGTTTCACCTCCGAGGTCAATAACGTTGGCGACATACGTCTTGAAGTCTATATCCTCAATAGCAGTGACCCGACGACAGCCACTGTTAAGGAGAAACTCAATCCTATCCTTCCTGCCAAGCCGACAGGCACCAGGACATATAGCGACTGGACATCATCAGGAGAAATCGACTTGAGCAAGTGGGCCGATGGCGAGTACTACATCGGTTTCAGGTACTACGCAGCAACATCAGGAAACTACACCACATGGTGTATCGACAATGTGACCTTCGGCTTGGGTGATCCTCCCGCTCCCGTTATCGAGAACCGCGCCGACTTTGAGACGATGGGTGATGCTTCGGGCAAGATTTCTTCTTTCACCTCCGAGAAGGGCTGGCAAGCCAATAACTCTTACCTGTTTGAAGGTGGTGAAACCGACAACAACCCGGTCTTCAAGTTCATCGGTTTCATGACGGGTTCCGATACCCACTATGCTAAGGCTCCCGCCTTGAACGGTAACAAGAATCAGGTGGGCACCATTGTATCGCCTGTTCTCAAGAATGGTATCAAGAAGCTCGCCTTCAGCTATGGTGCTCCTTATTCCGATAAGAACCTGTCCCTCCGCATTGACGTGAAGCAGAACGGCAACGTAGTGAAGTCGTGGACCGAGACCAGAACCGACGCTGTACGTTACACAGTCTATAATTTTGAGCAGACCTGTGACGTCAAGGGCGATTTCACCATCGAGATCACCAACCTGTGCCCGTCTAATGCGACGACCAACAAGGACCGTGTTGCCATCTGGAATCTCGTATGGGATTCAAACAAGTAAGCAGTATTGACCATTAAATCATTATTGACATGATGAAGAAAGTGATACTGATGGCCCTGGCGCTGGTGGCATTGCTGCCGGCACTGGCCCAGGGCCAGGAACCGCAACAGGATCAGCAGGAACGTCGCTATACGATGTATGGCGTGATGTTCTATAACCTAGAGAACCTGTTCGATACAATCAACAACAATCCGCCCTATGACAACGAGTTTACCCCTGCGGGCGCTCGACAGTGGAATGGGACGAAGTACTGGCAGAAACAGCACAACATGGCCTATGCGATCAGCCAGGTCGAGGTTAAAGGTTCGCCAGCCGACGGTCCAGTGATTATCGGTGTGAGTGAGATCGAGAACATCACTGTGCTCCAGGACCTCGTGAAACAGCCCGAACTCAAGGATCGCCGCTATCAGATCATTCACCATGACAGCCCTGACCGCCGTGGTGTGGATGTGGCTTTCCTGTACAATCCGCGTTTCTTCAAGGTGCTCAATGTCACCACACAGCGCATCAACAAGTATCTGCCTGATTATCCTGAGTTCCGCTCGCGTGACCAGTTAACCGTTACAGGCATGCTGGCTGGTGAGAAGGTGACGGTGATGGTCAACCACTGGCCCTCGCGTCTGGGTGGCGAGGAGGCTTCAAGTTACCTGCGTGAGGCCGCCGGTCGCATGGCTCGTGAGACCATCGACTCCCTCTTGCTTGACGACCCCAACCAGGGTATCATCTTCATGGGCGACTTGAACGACGACCCGCAGAACAAGAGTTGCTCCGAGGCATTGAACGCCAAGAAGGAAATCAAGGACTGCACCGAGCCGGGTTCATGCTTCAATCCCTGGTGGAATATCCTCAACAGGGGTATCGGCACTCTGGGTTACAAGGGCAACTGGAACCTGTTTGACCAGATTATCTTCACCAACTACTTCCTGAAGAACTACGACAGCAAGGACAAACCCACTTTGACCTACTCGCGTGCCGAAGTGCTGAACCGCAAGTTCCTGCGCGGCGACGAGGGCGACCGCCAGGGTTACCCCCTGCGCACCTACTCGTCAGGCATTTTTACTAATGGTTACAGCGACCACTTCCCCACCATCATCTATCTGGTGAAGGAAATCAAGTAACCTGTTCAAGGCGAAGTTTAACTTACATTTCTGCTCCGTAATCCTTTTTTCAAAAACTGGTTTGCGGAGCAGAATGGTAATAGAGGAGTGCATTTTTAATCACACTTATAAGAGAACTTGATGATGAAAAGATTATTCTATATGGTTGTGGCACTGATGGCCTTGCTGCCGTCGGTGGCTATTGGCCAAGTAAAGAATCAGCAACTTGCTGAAAAACAGCCTGTACAGGTAGAACAGGAACGTCGTTACCTCAATTACGGCGTGATGTTTTACAATCTCGAGAACCTGTTTGACACCATCAATAACAACGGAAAACAGGACTATGATTTCTCGCCTCTGGGCGCTCACCAGTGGAACGGTACCAAGTACTGGCAGAAACAGCACAACATGGCTTATGCCATCAGCCAGATGGAAGTCGTTGGTTCGCCTGCCGAGGGACCGGTGATTATCGGTGTGAGTGAGATCGAGAACATCACCGTGCTCCAGGATCTTGTGAAACAGCCCGAACTCAAGGACCGCCGCTATCAGATCATTCATCATGACAGCCCTGATCCCCGCGGCATTGATGTGGCACTCCTGTATAACCCGCGTTTCTTCAAGGTGCTCAACGTTACAACCCAGAATATCAACAAGTACTTGTCTGAAACCAAGCGTACCCGTGACCAGCTGACCGTGACGGGCATGCTGGCTGGCGAGAAGGTGACTATCATGGTGAACCACTGGCCCTCGCGTCTGGGTGGTGAGGAGGCTTCGAGTTACCTGCGTGAGGCTGCTGGCCGCATGGCTCGTGAGACCATCGACTCCCTCTTGCTTGATGACCCCAACCAGGGTATCATCTTCATGGGTGACTTGAACGACGACCCGCAGAACAAAAGCTGCTATGAGGCATTGGGCGCCAAGAAGGAAATCAAGGACTGCACCGAGCCGGGTTCATGCTTCAATCCCTGGTGGAACATCTTGGGACGCGGTATCGGTACCCTCGGTTATAAGGGCAACTGGAACCTGTTTGACCAGATTATCTTCACCAACTACTTCCTGAAGAACTACGACAGCAAGGACAAGCCCACCTTGACCTACTCGCGAGCCGAGGTGCTAAACCGCAAGTTCCTGCGCGGTGACGAGGGCGACCGCCAGGGTTACCCCCTGCGCACCTACTCGTCAGGCATTTTTACTAATGGTTACAGCGACCACTTCCCCACCATGATTTACCTGGTGAAGGAAATCAAGTAACCTCCTCAACCGCTATTATCACACAGGAGGCTGGCAACAAATAACATGCCGGCCTCTTGTGTACACATCAACCCCTGTAATTGTTTTTACTCCTCCGTAACGTCAAAAAAAATGGGGTTACGGAGTACTATTTTTTAATTTTACTCCTCCGTAACGCAAAAAAAAATGGGGTTACGGAGCACTATTTTTAAATTTTACTCCTCCGTAACTCGTTTTTTTTATATATTTGCGGTCGATTAGAGTGGTATAGTTATGGCAAACGAAATCATTGGAAGAGAGCGCGAAATCGAGATTTTGAAGACGTGCACCGAGTCAGATAAGGCTGAATTCATCGCCGTGTATGGTCGCAGGCGAATAGGTAAGACATTCCTCGTGAAGCAGTTTTATGGTGACCATTTCGATTTTTATACTTCAGGCATCTATCAGGGGTCTCGGCGTGACCAGTTGGCCCTGTTCAACAAGCAACTCAACAAGTATGCCGACAGTGTGTATCCAATCCCTAACACATGGTTTGAGGCGTTTGATCAATTAGAGCATTACATCACTAACTTGCACAAGGAAAAGGTAATCTTGTTCTTTGACGAATTACCTTGGATGGATGTGCCGCGTTCCAAATTCCTGCAAGCATTGGAATCTTTCTGGAATATGTTTGCCTCTACGCGGAATGGTCTCAAACTAGTTGTTTGTGGTTCAGCTACAACTTGGATGATGAGCAAGCTGATAGGGAATAAGGGTGGTTTATACAACCGTCTTACATGTAGCATCAAGCTTGATGCATTCACTCTGCAGGAAACAGAATCCTATTTGAAGCATGCTGGCATGGGCTGGACACGCCAGCAGATTGTGGATTGTTACATGGTAACAGGAGGAACACCCTATTATTTGAGTTTACTTAAGAAAGAAAAAAGTGTGTATCAGAACATTGACAATTTGTTTTTCGGCGTTAATGCTCCGTTACGCACCGAATATGCTTTTTTGTTCCGTTCATTGTTTAATGATTCAGCCAACTACAAAAATGTGATCAATCTGCTGGCTAAACGAGGTCAAGGGATGACACGTAGCGAAATTCGTGATGCGCTCAAGATGCCAGATGGCGGTATGCTTACCGAAATTCTAAACAACCTGTGCTGTTGTGACTTTGTGCGTCGTTACAACGGATTTGGCAAAAAGGAGCGAGATGTGATGTATCAACTATGTGACTTATACATTCTCTTTTATTTACATTTTGTCGCAGGTGCATCTCACAACGATGAAAACGCTTGGAGTAATATGATAGACCATCCAGCGCGCCGGGCATGGAGTGGATATGCGTTTGAACAGGTTTGCTTTGCACACATAACGCAGTTGAAGCAAGCATTAGGTATTGCAGGCATCTTGAGTAACGTTTGTTCATGGCGTAGCCGTAGTAATGATAGAAAAACACAGATTGATATGGTGATCGACCGCCGTGATCAAGTCATCAATTTGTGCGAGATGAAGTATTCATTAACGCCTTACGAGATAAAAAATGATTACTACCAGCACTTGATAGAGCGGCAAGAACAGTTCCGAACTGAAACGGGTACCAGCAAGGCATTGATGTTGACGATGGTCGCTTCATCAGGAATCAAGCAAAATGCCTATTCAGGAAGTATCCCCAAAGTGATAACCCTTGATGATCTGTTCAAGTAGCAAGCCATTTTTAAGTCATTATAAAACATTAGGTGCTCCGTAACTCGTTTTTGTGAGGGTTGCCAAGAAGGGCTTTTAAAGATTTTGGGAGTGAAGGTGCGGATGGGGTGGGTGGTCGCTGCAACTCATGGCGTTTTGTGTGTAGGATTGGCGCATTGCGTTAGGGTGGCCTTTTTGAAAATCTTGGGTGGAAAACGTTGTAGATTGTTGAGTTTGTGTTATTTTTGTCGATTATTAAATGCAAAATTCAAGGTCTATGAAACGTTTTTATACTATTGTTACAATGTTTGTGTTGCCGCTGGTGCTGATGGCTCAAGGCTGGCCCACGGGCTATAGCGGCGTGATGCTGCAGGGATTTTACTGGGATTCCTTCAATGATTCAAAATGGACAAACCTGGAGTCCCAGGCCGATGAACTGGCCGAGTTCTTCAAACTCGTGTGGATTCCCCAAAGTGCATCCTGCGGAGGCCAGTCAATGGGCTATGACGACCTGTACTGGTTCACCAATTACAACAGCTCGTTTGGCAGCGAATCGCAGCTGCGTTCGATGATCAATACCTTCAAGAACAAGGGCATCGGCACCATTGCCGACGTGGTCATCAACCACCGCAAGAGCATCAACGACTGGGTGACCTTCCCCAGCGAGACCTATAAGGGAACGACCTACCGGCTGCTCTCCACCGACATCTGCCGCGATGATGACGGTGGCGCGACGCTCAACTGGGCCAACCAGAACAATAGGTCATTGAGTGCCAATAACGACACCGGCGAGGACTGGAGCGGACTGCGTGATCTGGATCACAAGAGCACCAACGTCCAGAATACCGTCAAGGCTTACTTGAATATGCTGCTCAATGACTTTGGCTATGTGGGCTTCCGCTATGACATGACCAAGGGCTATGCAGCAGAGTACACGGCGATGTACAATCAGTATGCCGCCCCCACTTACTCCGTCGGCGAGTACTGGGACGGCTATCTGCCCAATCTCAAGGCCTGGGTTGATGGCACCAAGGTAAACAACGTAGTGCAGAGTGCGGCCTTTGACTTCCCCTTCCGCTACACCGTGCGTGATGCTGTCAACAATAACAACTGGTCCAATCTGGCCGGCAATGGCAAGGGCCTCAATATGGAAGCCAACTACCGCCGTTATGCTGTGACCTTTGTCGAGAACCACGACACGCAGTACCGCAGTGCCAGCGATCCGCAGGACCCCCTCAACCAGTATGTTGAGGCTGCCAATGCCTATATGCTTGCCATGCCTGGCACGCCGTGTGTGTTCCTCAAGCACTGGTTGACCTACAAGGAGAGCATCAAGCAGATGATCTATGCACGCCAGCTGGCAGGCATTACCAACACGAGTTCGACTTACCAAGTGGCCAATAACTCGTCGTCCAACTACTATGTGCGTTACACCGCGGGTTCCCGTGGCACCCTGTTGGCAGCCATGGGCAGCACGGCTTACAACATATCTTCCAGCTATGTTGTCGTGGCCAGCGGCACCAACTACCGCCTGGCCCTGAGCAAGAGCACCGAGACCGCTTGGGCCAGCAAGCCCAGCGGCTACTATGTGGACCCGTTTAACGTTACGCTCACTGCCGTGAGTGCCACTGCAGACGCCCAGATTGTCTATACCCTCGACGGCACTGAGCCCACCGCTACCAACGGCATCGTGATTGCCAGTGGAGCCGCTGTTACCATCAACAAGTGCTTGACCCTTAAGGCAGGCTTGCTCAAGAACGGCACCGTGAGCGGCGTCATCACCCGCAACTACACTGTGCAGAACGAGGTCTATGACGCCTTCGAAGTCACCGTCTTCCTCAAGGATCCCACCGCATCGCCCAACAACTGGCCCCAGGTAGCCTTCTACTGCTGGGACAGCAACAACGTTCAACAATGCGGCAACTGGCCCGGTGAGGTGGTGACCGACACCCGCATGGTCAATGGTGAGAAGTTCTACTACAAGACATTCACCATCACGGGCACCAACTATTACCTGAACTTCGTGTTCAGCCGGGGTGGCAGTTCGGCTGCCAACTATCAGACGGTGGACGTGACCGGTGTGAGGTCAACCTCGTTCTTTGAGGTAACCACCCAGACCAACAAGTATCAGGTGAGAAACGTCACCGATACCTATTTGCCCTATCTGGACGTTGTGACGACGCCTGGCGACGTGAATGGCGACACCGTGGTCGATATCGACGATGTGACCGCCTTGATTTCCCGCGTGCTGGGCAACGTGGTTGCCCCCTTTGACATCGAGGCTGCCGACATGGACGGCAACGACCAGGTGGATATCGATGACGTGACCATGCTCATCTCCTTGATCCTCAATCCAGGGTAAGAAGCGATTGCACATCTGATGAGCCTCTTATTGGGCTACAAGGGCCAAAACCTAGGGCCTAAAACCTAAAAGTTGCGGAATATTTCGTAACTTTGCAGCTTTGAATCAATAAGAAGGACGATTAATGGCAATGAATCTGAAATATGATGCCCAGGGTGACGCCCCCAAGAGGCTGCTTTTAGAAACTTACGGATGTCAGATGAACGTGGCCGACAGCGAGGTCGTCGCCACGGTGATGAAGATGGCAGGCTATGAGACCTGTGAGACGATTGACGATGCCGATGCGATTTTCATCAACACCTGCTCGGTGCGCGACAATGCTGAGCAGCGCATCTTCTCACTCCTCAACCAGCTGAATGCGCTGCGCTTGAAGCGCGGGCGCCGACTCATCATCGGCATCATCGGCTGCATGGCCGAGCGCATGAAGGAGGAACTCATCAACAATTATGCAGTGAATCTGGTGGCAGGTCCTGACGCTTATCTGGAACTGCCCGCCCTGATTGCGCTTGCCGAGAACGGCGAGAAGGCCATCAACACGCAGTTGTCCACCACCGAGACCTACCGCGACATCATCCCGTCGCGTGTGACGGGCAGCAAGGTGAGCGGCTTTATCAGCATCATGAGGGGCTGCAACAACTTCTGCACCTACTGCATCGTGCCCTATACCCGTGGACGCGAGCGCAGCCGTGAGCCACAGAGCATCCTCAACGAGTTGCGCGATCTGCAGCAGCGCGGCTTTAAGGAGGTGACCCTGCTGGGACAGAATGTCAATTCCTATCTTTACAAACCGGCCGACGGCAGTGAGCCCGTCGACCTGGCGCGGCTGTTGTCGATGGTTGCCGAGGCGGCTCCCGAGATGCGTGTGCGCTTCACCACAAGTAACCCCGAGGACCTGAGCGATGCCATAATCGAGACGATGGCAAGCCACGACAACATCTGCAACCACATCCACCTGCCGGTGCAGAGCGGCAGCAACAAGGTGCTCAAACTCATGAACCGCAAATATACCCGCGAGTGGTATCTGGACCGCATTGCCCGCATCCGTGCCGCCATGCCCGACTGCGGCATCTCGACCGATATGTTCACTGGCTTCCACGATGAGACCGAGGAGGACTTCCAGGAGACCCTGTCGCTGATGCGTGAGGTGGGCTTTGACTCGTCCTTCATGTTCAAGTACAGCGAGCGCCCCGGCACCTTTGCCGCCAAGAACCTGCCCGACAATGTCCCTGAGAACGTGAAAATCGACCGTCTGAACCGCATGATTGCCCTGCAGAACGAACTGTCGCTGTGCAGCAACCGCAAGGACGTGGGCAAGACCTTTGAGGTGCTGGTCGAGGGTTACAGCAAGCGCAGCCGCGACGATATGTTCGGCCGCACGCAGCAGAACAAGGTCATCGTATTTCCTGCCCATGGCGAGAAACCCGGCGACAAGGTGATGTGCCGCGTGTTGAGTGCATCGAGCGCAACCCTGCTGGGTGAGCGTGTGATGGAGTAATGAACCGAGAAAAATCAATAAAACTATATATCATGACTTTTGCCAATCAATGTAACGAGATATTTGACCAAATCGTGAAGCTGTACCACGTCACCGACGACGTTGACGCCGTGTTCAGCAACCCGTTTGCCGAGGGCACCATTGAGAACGACCTTGCCCGCAAGAACTGGATTGACGCCGTGCAGTGGCACCTCGAGGATATCATTCGTGACGAGAATATCGACCCCGTCGAGGCCCTTGCCCTGAAGCGCCGCATCGACCACAGCAATCAGGACCGCACCGATCTGGTCGAGAAGATTGACACCTACTTCCGCCAGCGTTACGAGGGCGTTCACGTCCTCCAGAATGCAACCATCAACACCGAGAGCCCTGCGTGGGCCATCGACCGCCTGTCGATTCTTGCCCTCAAAATCTGGCACATGCGTGAGCAGACCGAGCGTACCGATGCCGATGCCGCCCACATTGCCAAGTGTCAGGCCAAACTCGACGTGCTACTGGAGCAGCGTGAGGACCTCACCACGGCCATCGACCAGTTGCTTGACGACATCGCTGGCGGCCGCAAGTACATGAAGGTCTATCGGCAGATGAAGATGTATAACGACCCGGAGACCAACCCCGTCCTCTATGGCAAGAAGTGAGGCGCAACATGACTGTGTCCTTGTCATGCGTCTGTCAGCCCTGGGCGACGTGGCGATGACGATTCCTGTTCTGTACCCCGTGTGCAGGGCGAACCCCGACACACGTTTCGTCATGCTCACCAAGAAGTGGCCTGCCTCGATGTTCCATGACCGCCCCGACAACCTCGTGGTGCTGGGCATCGATGTCAATAAAGAATACAAGGGCTTGCCGGGCTTGATCAGGCTTGCCTCACGGTTGCATCGAGAGTACCGCTTCACGGCGGTTGCCGACCTGCATAACGTGTTGCGCACCCGCATCATCGGGTTGTGTCTCAAACTCAAGGGCATCCCCGAAACCCATCTTGACAAGGAACGTGCACTCCGCAAGGCGCTGGTCAGCCACAAGAGCAGCCAGCCTGTCACGCCCACCATCGACCGATACCGCAATGTCTTTGAGCGTCTGGGTATGGCGGCGCCCGACGATTTTACACGCCTCTACGACGGCAAGCCGGCCCCCGATAGCCCCATCGTCCGTGAGAAAGGGCCTGGCCAGCGCTGGATTGCTGTGGCTCCCTTCTCGGCCCACGAGGGCAAGTGCTATCCCCTGGACTTGATGGCACAGGTCGTGAAAAAGTTAAGTGCGCACGGTAACTACTGGATTTTCCTCATGGGCGGCGGAAAAGACGAGAAAATCGCTTTGAGGCCTATTGTCCGCGACAACAGGAATGTCATCTCGATGGCCGAGGTAAAGCACGGCTTCCTTGACGAGTATGCCCTGTTGGCCAAGTGTGACCTCATGCTCACGATGGACTCGGCCAATATGCACTTGGCATCGTTGATGGGCCTGAAAGCCGTCACCATCTGGGGGGCAACGGTTCCCGCTTGCGGCTTTCAAGGCTATGGGCAGAACAGTGCCGATGATATCCAGCTCGACATAGACTGCAGACCGTGTGCCATCTATGGAGAGCGGGAATGCCGCTACGGTGATTACCGCTGCCTGCAGCGCATCAGTCCCGATGTGGTTGCGGCACATGTTATCAACTTGGTAGAGCAAACGGCTGAATAAATGGCAGATAGTTGCACAATTCACCGATTATTTATAACTTTGCCCTGTAATTTCATTAAATCCATCCAGAGATAATGGCCAGCAAAAAGAAACCCTTCCGCAACGTGCTTGTCATCCGATTGTCGGTACTCGGCAATGTGGCAATGGCAATCCCTGTGTTATACCCCGTGTGCAAGGCTAATCCTGACACGCGTTTCATCATGCTCACCAAGAAGTGGCCCGCCTCGATGTTCCATGACCGCCCCGCCAATCTCAAGGTGGTGGACTTTGACATCAAGGAGCATCATAGCGGCCTGTTCGGACTGTTAAAGCTGGCCAGGCAATTGTACAAGCTGTATGATATCGACGCTGTAGCCGACCTGCACAATGTCTCTGGAACATGGATTATTGATGCCTATTTGCGCGCCAAGGGTGCCCCCATTGCGCGTCTTGACAGGGAAAAACCAAAACGCAGGGCGCTGGTCAACCACAAGACCAATGAGCCGGTTACTCCCATTCACGACCGTTACAGGTGGGTGTTCCAGAAACTGGGATTTGAGACACCTGACAATTTTACACGCCTGTATGAGGGGCGCGAGCTGCCGAGCAGTCCCATCGTGCTCGAGAAGGAAGAGGGACAGCGGTGGATAGCCATTTCACCTTTCTCGTCCCACCGCCAGAAAGCCTATCCGCTGGAACTGATGGAAAAGGTGATTGCCGAGTTGAGCAAGCGGGAGAATTACTGGATTTTCCTCATGGGTGGCGGCAAAGCCGAGAAGATTGCATTGCGGCCCATCGCCCGCAAGTACAAGCGCGTCGTTTCGATGGCCGAGGTAAAACACAGGTTCATCGATGAGTATGCCCTGTTGGGCAAGTGCGACCTCATGCTCACGATGGAGTCGGCCAACATGCACCTCGCTTCGTTGGTGGATCTTCAGGCAATGACTGTGTGGGGACCCACGTCGCCGGCTTGTGGCTATCTGGGCTACAACCAGATTGTCGAGGACGACATCCAACTCGATATGGATTGCCGTCCGTGCTCCATCACGGGCGATAAGCCCTGCCGTTTCGGCGATTTCCCCTGCCTGAAGAATATCCCGCCCGAGTACATCGTTCAGCATGTGATCGAGGCGGTAGAAAAAAATGCCAAGAATGGTACCAAGGGCACCAAGCTGGCCATGGCCAAGAAAAGCAAGCAGGAATCAGGCGACGTTGACTCATGAAAAGTATCCTTATCACTGGTGCCGGTGGCTTCATCGGCGGATTTCTTGTCGAGGAGGCACTCAAGCGCGGCTATGACACTTGGGCTGCGGTGAGGGCAACAACGAGCCGTGAATTTCTCAAGGATGAGCAAATCCACTTCATCGAGCTGGACTATAGCGACCAGGAAAAACTGGAACAGACCCTGCGCGAGCATGAGAGCGAGTGCGGCCGATGGGACTACATCGTCCATAATCTGGGTGTAACCAAGAGCACCAACTATCTGGACTTCGAGCAGGTCAACTATGGATACCTGCGCACCTTTGTCGATGCCCTGCAGGAGACGGGCATGACACCTGACGTATTCTTGCTCATGAGCAGCCTGAGCGTCATGGGACCTGGCGACGAGAAGAGCTATAAGCCCATATCCCCTGACGATATCCCCATGCCCAACACTTTCTATGGCGTGTCTAAGCTCAAGGCCGAGACCTACCTGCAGATGATCGAGGGCTTCCCCTATACCATCTTCCGTTGCACGGGCGTCTATGGGCCTCACGAGAAGGACTATTACCTGATGATCAAGAGCATCAAGCGCGGATTTGACTTCAGCGTGGGCTTTAACAAGCAGATGCTCACCTTTATCTACGTCAAGGACCTGGTGACAGGCGTGATGGATGCCCTGGAAAAGGGTCCCTTGCGCAAGGCCTATTTCATCAGCGAGGACAAAGCCTATACCCAGCAAGAGTTCCGGCAGATCGTGTGCGAGGAATTAGGGAAAAAATTCGTCATCCCCGTGACCTGTCCTCTGTGGCTGGTCAAGATCGTGTGTGGCATTTCAGAGTGGATTGGCAAGGTAACGCTCAAGGCCAGCACCCTAAACCGCGACAAGTTCAAGATCCTTAAGCAGCGCAACTGGATGTGTGACACCACCGATGCGCGGCGAGATTTTAATTTTCAACCCAAGTACTCGCTGCGCGAGGGTATCCGTGAGGCCATTGCATGGTATCGCGAGGCTGGGTGGTTATAATGAAACCTGTTTTTCTCATCGGTTACATGGGCTGCGGCAAGACCACGCTGGGCGAGGTGCTTGCCCGGCAGATGGGGCTGCGCTATATCGACCTGGACGAGTACATCGAGCAGAGGCATGGCATGTCGGTAGTCGAGATTTTTGACAAAATGGGTCAAGAGAGCTTCCGCGTCATGGAAATTGAGGCATTGCATGAGGTCGCTGCCATGACCGATGTCGTTGTGGGCTGCGGTGGCGGAACACCTTGTCACGGCGGTAATATGGAAGTGATGAACGATGCCGGCATTACCGTTTGGCTCACGACCAGTCCTGAACGCATCACTGCCCGCCTGCTCCTGCCTGAACAAAAAATCAAGCGCCCCAAAATCGTTGACCTCCCTGATGATGCTGTCCTTCCCTTTGTGAAGAAGGAATTGGAAACCCGCACTCCCTACTACTGCCAAGCTCAACTCCAATTTGACTCTACTGACATTGAGACAGGTCCTGACACCCGCCGTACCGCCCGTCGCCTTGCCAATCTCCTTTTGGCTCGGTTCTTGCCCATGAAGAAAAAATGATGTAATTTTGTCGAATCAAGAAACACCAAAGTAGGTTAGTTGACAAATGGCAAGTGACAGGCGCAAGTGGTATGTAGTGTGGCAGGGAACTGAACCTGGCATCTGTGACTCGTGGGCTGAATGCGAGTTGCGGGTCAAGGGTTATCCCGGGGCACGCTACAAGGCGTATGACTCGCAAGAGGAAGCCGTCGAGGCCTTCCGCAACGACCCGGGTGAGATGGACATCCTCAGGGCGATTGCACGCGCGCCGCGTGAGTTCGTCAACTATGAGGCGATTCCTGGAATCGTGCGCGACAGCATTGCCGTTGACGGTGCCTGCTCGGGAAATCCCGGAGTGATGGAGTACCGTGGCGTGGATGTGCCCACTGGCGTCGAGTTGTTCCGTCAGGGACCGTTCCCCGATGCGACCAATAACATCGGCGAGTTCCTGGCCATCGTCCATGCTTTGGCTCTGTTTCACAACCAGGGTAACGACCACACCGCCATCTATAGCGACAGCAAGACGGCATTGTCGTGGATAAGGGCAGGGCAGTGTCGCACCAAATTGGCGCGCACCGATGCCAACGTCCGCCTGTTCGAGATAATTGCCCGCGCCGAGCGGTGGCTGGCGACCCACACGTGGCCCAATGCATTGCTCAAGTGGAACACTGCCGAGTGGGGTGAGATTCCTGCCGACTTTGGCCGTAAATGATGAAGAATATGATGAAGGAGAAACCGTTAATAATGAAATATCGGGACGAACTGGACAAGAGCTACGGTGCCGCTGGCATGGTGCTTGGTTTGTCAGTCTTTGACGCAAGTGACCTGTTTACCGCTGTCACGCTGGATGGTGACGGACCAGGCTGCATCCAGTTCACACCAGAGTTTTTCTTTGCCGGCAACCCCAGGTTGTCGCCGCGCGGAGCCTGGCAGTATATTTTGGGCCATTACCGCATCTCGGTGGGTCTTGCCGTGGCCAATGCCTTGTGCCGGCGCATGGTGCTCGATAACGAGAAGGTGGATGACAAACTGCGTGACGAACTCTTCAATGCCGCTTATGATGACGGCCGCAACTATTGCCAACTCGAGCGGGATGAGGTGGAACCCATCTTTGACGAGGCCTTCA
>Ga0310694_10000339_pt1 | contig 63344 bp, 52 predicted proteins | sample 174DNAGHGhighgp2_FD_203884 | JGI IMG/M metagenome (GOLD analysis project Ga0310694, IMG submission 203884) | Sheep rumen microbial communities from Palmerston North, Manawatu-Wanganui, New Zealand - 1742 DNA GHGhigh gp2 (v2) (version 2) | ecosystem: Host-associated > Mammals > Digestive system... | reverse complement strand
CCCAGACCGATCTCCTGTGCGATCTTCGTAGCGTTGATGTAATAAACTTTAATCTTATGGTCAGCGAAGTATTTCTTCACTTTGTTCGGCAGGTTCTTAACCAGCTCGTCGCCCTCCCAAATCGTGTTGAGCAGGAACGTACCGCCGTCCTGCAGACCGCGGGTGACATCGTACATGTGGAGGTACGCCTGAACGTGGCAAGCCACGAAGTTAGGCGTGGTAACGAGGTAAGTCGAGTGGATAGGCTCGTCGCCGAAACGGAGGTGGGAGCAGGTAAATCCACCGGATTTCTTACTATCGTAAGAGAAGTAAGCCTGGCAGTATTTGTCGGTCGTGTCACCGATGATCTTCACAGAGTTCTTGTTAGCACCTACGGTACCATCGGCACCCAGTCCGTAGAACTTAGCCTGGAAGAGGGAAGCGTCACCCATCGCAATCTCCTCGCCAACCGGCAGAGAAGTGAAGGTAACATCATCGTTGATACCTACGGTGAAGTGGTTCTTCGGTTGCGGCAGGGCGAGGTTCTCGAATACTGCGAGCATCTGTGCCGGCGTGGTATCGTTGGAACCCAGACCGTAGCGACCGCCTACAACGAGGATATCCTTCAGACCGAGTTCGTCGAGTGCGTCGCGTACATCGAGGTAGAGCGGTTCGCCGTTAGCGCCCGGCTCCTTGGTACGGTCGAGCACGCAGATACGTTTCACGCTCTTCGGCAGTGCCTCTTGCAGATACTTGAGGCTGAACGGACGATAGAGGTGCACGTTGATCAGACCGAGTTTCTTGTTGCCTTTGGCAGCCTCGTAGTCGATGACTTCGCGGATAGCCTCGCAAGCCGAACCCATACAGATGATGATATTCTCTGCGTCGGGAGCACCGTAGTAGTTGAACGGACGGTACTCGCGGCCGGTGATCTTGCTAATCTCCTTCATGTAGTCGGAAACGATATCCGGCACTGCGTCGTAGAAACGGTTGCAGCTCTCGCGGTGAGTGAAGAACACATCGGGGTTCTCCGCCATACCTTTCATCTCCGGACGCATCGGGCTGAGGGCACGCTCACGGAACTCCTGGAGCGCCTTGTAGTCCACCAGCGGACGGAGATCCTCCATATCCATCGCCTCTACCTTCTGGTACTCGTGCGAGGTACGGAAGCCGTCGAAGAAGTTGAGGAACGGCACGCGGCTCTTGATCGTTGCCAAGTGAGCCACACCTGCGAGGTCCATCACCTCTTGTACGGAAGCCTCAGCGAGCATAGCGAAACCGGTTTGGCGGCAAGCCATGACATCCTGGTGGTCACCGAAGATACAGAGCACGTGCGAAGCAAGTGTACGAGCCGATACATGGAAGACGGTCGGGATCAACTCACCGGCGATCTTGTACATGTTCGGGATCATGAGCAGCAGACCCTGCGAAGCCGTGAAAGTGGTGGTGAGTGCACCTGCGTTCAGCGATCCGTGAACAGCACCTGCTGCACCGGCCTCAGACTGCATCTCCTGCACGAGTACGGTCTCGCCAAACAGGTTCTTGCGACCTGCGGCAGCCCACTCGTCCACGTTCTCTGCCATCGGAGACGACGGCGTGATAGGATAGATAGCAGCTACCTCGGTGAACATGTAAGCCACATGCGCCGCAGCTGCGTTACCATCCATGGTCATAAATTTTTTCTCTTTTGCCATAAGATTAAATTTGTTTTTATATTGGTTGTTTGTTATTATTTTCTAAAATCACGGGATATATACTACGTATATATAAGGTGGTGCAGGATACGATATACCCTCGACTTGCCTCCGAAGCGCTTCCGTAGCACTCTTTTTTTAGTAGAGGAAGCCTAAGAGCCAGAGTGGAATCTGGTTGCCGCGGCCGGTCTCCAGTTCACCCACAGCGGTCGGACGAATCGCGTCACGCGAAGACGCTTTCTCTTTCACGTCGAAGTAATAGTTGTTATCGACAATGAACATCGCCGAACGTTCGGTTGCGTTCACCTTGTGCGCGCCATGCACGGCCATATAGAAATAGGTCTCGAACAGATCCATCTTGTCGATCTTGCGCGTGAAGATCATCTGTGCCAGGTTGGTGTTGTGCATATAGACCTTGGTCGGCTTCATCGGGAAGTTCTTGCCTTCCGGATAGAGCAGATTGATCAGACGCGAGTCTTTGAGGTACTTGATGTAGTTCATCGTGGTGGCACGGCTCAGACCGATCTCCTCGGAGATGTTACTGACGTTGAGTGCCGACGGTGCTTCGCGCATCAGGATATAGAGCAACTTACGCAACTTGTGCAGACAAGCCACATCGATCTGTTTGATCATCAGCACATCCACCTCGAGCTGCGAGTTCATCACCTTCAGCAGCTCTGCCTCAAACGACTTGGATTCGAGGTAAGAGGGGTAATAGCCGTGATCGAGGTACGCCTTGAAATAATCCAGCGGGTGTACGCGCTCGCACACTTCGCGCGATATAGAGGCGTGACGTTGAATGATCTCATCCAACGTATAGGAACGGAAACGCAGACCGGTCTGGCGGTTGAGGTATTCCCGGAAGGAGAAACCGCGTAGGTTATAGGTCTTGACGATATCCTTGAGGTCGTTGTTATCCTCATCGATCGGCATGACCGGCGTGGCGCAGAAGACGATATGCAAGTCCGGGTACTTCTTATAGCACCGTTTGAGCTCACGGCTCCAGTTCGGGTACTTGAAGAGCTGGTCCAGGAACAGGTATTTGCCGCCGAACTTAACGAAGATACTCGCCAAGTCTAACAGGGTATGCTCGGTGAAATAGAAATCGTTGAAACTCACGTACAGACAAGGGCGCACCTCGCGCGTAATTTTATTAGCGCGTTTGGTCACCACCTGCTCAGTTTGCATGGAAGCTCTCCACTCCGTTTCGATCTCTTTGGCACGTGACAATAGGAAATCGGTCTTTCCCACTCCACGACCACCTTTGATGGCGATGAGTCGGTCGTCCCAATTGATTTCATCCATTAACAACCGTCGGATAGGCATCGATGCGTGCTCTACCAGGAAGTCATGAATTCTGAAAAATGCGTCTAACATGGCGGCCTGCTGCTCTCTCTGCAACTCTTTCTCGTCCATTACAGCCTCTTGGGCAGCATCCATAATCGGTTCTTTCTTCTCCATTTTGGTCAAAAATTTAATTCATTCTGAGCCTTATGGCATTGTTTTTTCTAAAATTTGCTGCAAAGGTACGAAAAATTTTTGGATTTTGCAATACTTACCTTACATTTTTTAGTAAAAAAATGAGGGGCTACGTCTGTAGTCCCTCAAAATTACACATTTTTTGTTAAAAAATGCACCTTTTTTAGAGGCTGATAGCGCCACTCGGGCAAACATCAGCGCAGGTTCCGCACTCGGTGCAGATATCCGGATCAATCGAATAGTGCTCGCCCTCAGAGATTGCGCCCATCGGACACTCGTCAATACATGTACCGCAAGCAATGCAGTCAGTTGAAATTTTGTAAGCCATAATTTTAATATTTACGATTTAACGATTTACGATGTACGATTTATTTACAATTTGGTCAATTTTTCAATTGACGCTGCAAAGGTACAACTTTTTTTTGAATGTACCAAATTTTTTGCAATTATTTTTTCTTTTTTACGGTCGCCAAGGCAGCGGCGAGTTGGGCGGCGGGACCGGTTAACCCTTTGTCGGTGAGCCCTTTGCGTTTGGCATAGGTCGTCCAGTCCTTCGCTCCGCCTTCGGAAACCGGCATCCCCAATTGTAGGTAATGACAATACGCGATAGCGAGTGCATCGGTCGCATCCAGTTTCTTGGGCATGTCCTCATCGGGGATATGCAAGAAACGCTGCAGCATACCCGCCACCTGTTGTTTCGTCGAATGACCGTTGCCGGTAATGGCCATTTTGATCTTCATCGGCGAGTACTCGTAGATAGGCACGTCTTTGCTCAGCGCAGCCGCAATCGCCACACCTTGCGCATGGACAATCTTGATCATCGTCTGCGGGTTCTTGTCCACAAACTGCGTCTCGATAGCCAGAGCCGAAGGATGGTACTTATCGATGATTTCCTGAATAAAGAAAAACTCCTTTTGCAGACGCGGGTACTGCCCTTCGAGTTTATGCACGTCGTAGGCACCAAACTCCAGGATTTCAACCTGTTGTCCGACGGTGTGCAGTACCGCATAGCCCATAAACAGCGTGCCCGGGTCGATGCCTAAAATAATATGTTCCTGACGAACTTTGTCGAGCATTTAAGAGGGTTTATTTTCGTCATCCCGCTCATGGTTGCGGATGAAACCGCGGGCAAAAACAACGAGTGCGCCGGCAACGAGGACGTAGTCCGCATAGGGTTCAATCTTTGCGACACTCAACGCGGCTCCTACCGCCACAATCACCAGGCCGATGATTAAAATTATCGTGGATGTTCTCATTCTTCTACCAAATAAATCTCTTCGTTGCTGTTATGCATGTAATAATGTTCGCGCGCGTATTGCTCCAAACTGTCGGGATGGTGCAAGGTCTGGATCTGCGATTGCGCCTCTTGGGTCGCTTCCCGGTACATATCGCGCTGCTGCTCGAGTTGACGAATCTCCCGTCCGCGACGCGCAAACTGAATCAGACTCTGATCGCCTATGAACAGATAGACAATCAAAAAGACGAGCAGCGTAATCACGTACTTGCCCCATTTTTGCACTTTCGTCTCCGTCCAGAACTCAGAAAATTTCATACAGTTTACGTTTTTTTTCAAAATTCGCTGCAAAGTTACACTTTTTTTTGCAAGTTTGCAAATTTTTTTGTAACTTTGTGCCCGATTTAACAAAAAAGACACTATGAAGACCCGCTTAACATGTATTCTGTCCACGCTGCTGCTATGCGTTACGATGCTGGCAGAGGTGCCTCATATCACGATCGACAACCCGACCACCTGGTCCGCGCAGGAGTTAGCACCCTACGTCGGGCAGAAGGTGATCTTTGATGTTCCGATGGTCGTGTGCGGCAATGCGAACGGCAATTATGTCGTTTCTCCTTGGCGCCGTTATCAGCCTGAATCACAGGGCTATGCCGGTACGGCGGAATACAATGAGACGGTTCGTATCAACAGCAATTGTATGTTCAGTCTGAACGGTGTGAGCGGGTATCACCGTTGCGGGGAAAAGATCTACGGTTTGCAGGTCACGGTCAGCGGTACGAAGAATCTGACTTGGGTCAGCGGCGAATGGCGCGGCAACACCCGTTCGGACCTGGAGAAAGGTATTCCGGACCTGGGTGATTACCGATTGCTGGTATGCGGATTCAACCTCGAGAACTACTACATGACCTGGGGATCGATGGGCGCAGACAGTTATTCGGAGCATCAGGACCAGCGCGCTAAGATCAGCAAAGCGCTCAAGAAAATCAATGCCGACATATTCGGTCTGGTGGAGTTGCAGCAAGGTAACGAAGCGGTGGAAGAGATTGTGAACGACCTGAACAAGAACCTGCCCGGCCGCAATTACAAATATTTCTCCGACGCCTCTTCCGGCACGTACCAGAAAGTGGAGTTCGTCTATGACGCCAACAAAGTGGAACCGATCAGTAACAAACCCGCCGAGACCAATGTGGAAGTGCAGAACCGCAAGAAAATGATGTGCTTCCGCGAGTTGGCAACGGGCGAGAAGTTCATCTACTCCATCAACCACTTCAAGGCGATGAACACCGGCGGTACAGACCGTCGTGTCAATGAGGCCAATGCGGTCATGTCGCTATACAGCTCGTACAGCGGCAGTAATAATGTGAACGACAAAGACCTGCTGATCATGGGTGACCTCAACTGCTACGCCTTCACCGAAGCGACCAAGCAGTTCCTCAACCGCGGTATGCTGGACCTGCATCGCGCGTTCCATGCCGACAGCAGTTACAGTTATATGTTCGGTGGTCTGGCCAGTTACATCGACCATGCCTTCGCCAACCCGACGCTATACAAGCAGGTGACCGGCATGGCCGCATACCACATCAACTCGGACGAGGATGATAAATACACGTACGACAAGTCCAACGACCTGACCATGTTCCGCTGCTCGGACCATGACCCGGTACTGGTGGGGCTCAAACTGGACAGCACGCTGACCTACAATCCCGACCCGCAGATCAATTCTGCCGACATCCTCTTCGGCGACGCGCAGACGATGTTGATTCAGAATGCCTACAAAGGCGACTCCAAAAGTTTCTACGCCATCTATGCGGTACAGGGTTGGCTGGTGGAGTGCAAGGAGATCACATCCGATTATTTCACCGTGACTCTGCCGCAAGAGCCGGGCATGTATATCGTATATGTCTATTATAACGGAGAAACCTATCAGCGCAGATTGATTGTGAGATGATGGATCTTTTTTCTGAAATAGAAGAGCCGGAGCGGGAGGAATTGCGGAGCCTGCGCAAGGAGTTGGAGGAGGCCAATTACAAGTACTACGTCCTCGACCAGCCTACGCTCTCGGACCAAGAGTTCGATTTTAAAATGCATCGTCTGCAGGACCTGGAGGCGATGTTCCCCGATATGTTCGATCCCAAGTCCCCTACCCAACACGTGGGTTCGGACCTGGGCAAGAAGGGTTTTGAGCAAGTCAAGCACAAGTATCCCATGTTGTCATTGGCGAATAGTTATTCGCGCGAAGAGATTGAAGAGTGGGTGCGCAAGTTGCCTTCGACTGCAGAAATCGTGTGCGAACTCAAATACGACGGGTTGTCTATCTCGCTGTGGTATGAGCATGGTGTGCTGGTCAAAGCCCTCACTCGAGGCGACGGACAGCAGGGGGATAATGTGATCGATAACATCAAGACCATTCCGTCTGTTCCTTGGAAGATTGACCGCACAGATATCCCGGAATTCTTTGAATTACGAGGCGAAGTGCTGTTGCCGTGGGAACGGTTTGAGGCGCTCAACAAAGAGCGCGAGGAACAGGAAGAACCGCTGTTTGCCAACCCGCGAAATGCCGCTTCGGGAACACTCAAACTGCAAGACCCGCGGGAGGTGGCACGGCGTGGACTCGATGCGTATCTGTACTACATGCTCGGCGAGAACCTGCCCGGCAAGACCCATTTCGAACGACTTGAGACCGCCAAAGAATGGGGATTCCATATATCCGATGCGATCAAAGTGTGCCACAATGTGGACGAGGTCATGGCGTATATCGCCTATTGGGATACGGAGCGCAAGAACCTGCCGGTTGCGACCGACGGTATCGTGCTGAAAGTGAATAACCTGGCACAACAGGACGAACTGGGTTATACCGCCAAGACTCCCCGCTGGGCGATTGCGTATAAGTTCCCCGCAGAGAAACAGTTGACGTTGCTCAAAGAGATCACGTACCAGGTAGGCAGAACCGGTGTGGTCACACCCGTAGCGAACCTGGAGCCTGTTCAACTAAGCGGCACCATGGTGCAACGCGCTACGCTGCATAACGAAGATTTCATCAAGTCCCTCGATATCCGTCCGGGTGACCAAGTGTGGGTCGAGAAAGGCGGAGAGATTATTCCGAAGATTGTCGGTCGTGCCGACCGAACGGAAGAAGGGTTACAGGTTACGGGTTACGGGGAATATTCTTTCCCCACTCATTGTCCGGAATGCGGAGCGCCGCTCGTGCGCGTGGAAGGAGAAGCGGCATGGCGGTGCCCGAATGAAGCGGGCTGCCCACCGCAGATCAAAGGTAAGATGGAACATTTTGTATCGCGCAAAGCGATGAACATAGACGGTCTGGGCGAGGAGACGATTGACCTACTCTACCGCCAAGGTTTGTTGCACAACATCGCCGATATCTACGACCTGAAAGCGGAAGACATTGCAGCCCAGGAACGGCTTGGCGAAAAGTCTGCGCAGAACATGATCGCCGGCATCGAGGCTAGCAAACAAGTTCCGTGGGCACGTGTGCTGTTTGCACTCGGTATTCGCATGGTGGGCGAGACTACGGCGAAGAAGATTGCGAAAAAATACAACACAATAGACACACTCATGTGGGCGACTGCCGAACAACTGTGTGCGATCGAAGATGTGGGTCCGCAGATTGCGGAGAACATCGTCAAGTATTTTGAGGATATCCGCAACCTGGAGATCTTAGACCGTCTCCGCAAAGCGGGATTACAATTCGAAGGCGAAGCCGAAGCGGAGCCGACAAGCGATAAGTTAGCAGGACAGACCATCGTCATCTCGGGTACGTTTGCGCATCACAGCCGCGATGAGTACAAAGCGATGATCGAAGCCCACGGCGGCAAGAACAGCGGTTCGGTAAGCAAGAAAACGAGTTTCATTCTTGCCGGCGAAAACATGGGTCCCGAGAAACGCAAGAAAGCAGAGGATCTGGGTGTTAAACTAATGACAGAGGAAGAGTTCCTAGGACTCCTAGGCTCCTAGTTTCCTAGAATAGCTTATGAATATAAAACAGAAGATATTTGAGTATTTGCTCAAGAAGCAACCGGCACGCGAGCCCCTGTTCCCGCATTTGGATCAGCCGCTTAAAATGCTGATTATCTACGAGAGCGACGTGCTGGAGCGCAACGATGCCATTAAGTCCATTCGGCAAGATCTGCTGCGCCGTCAGATGGATGTGACCATGTGGGGATACGTGGCCAAGAAAGAGATCCAAACGCTCATTCTGCCGCAAAGTCGCATTCTCGGTCTGACCGATTACAACTGGCTGGGCAAGCCCAAAGAGGATGTGATCACCGACCTGCAGACCGAACACTACGACCTGATGATTGACCTGACCACCAAACCCTATCTGCCGATGCGCTACTTGGCTATGTACGCCGACGCGGATTTCAAAGCGGGTCTAAATCTGGGCGAAGGCATTCACGATATGCTGCTTTCCCTACCCGACCTGACACCGGAACAAGGAGAGATAGCCACCGTGGAAGCGACATGGTTATATGACCAGATTATGCGATATTTAACCACCATCAAGTCTAACGATTAACGACTGAAAGAGTGAAAGAATGAAAGAATTAAAGGGATTAGGCACGGCACTCATTACGCCGTTCAAAGCAGACAAGAGCGTTGATTATGAAGCGCTTGCACGGTTGTTAGACACCCAACTGACGGGCGCTGTCGATTACATCGTCGTGCTGGGCACAACCGGCGAAGCGGCAACCATGACCGCAGACGAGAAATACGAAGTGCGTCAGTTCATCGTCAACTATGTCCATGGTCGTTTGCCTTTAGTTCTCGGTGTCGGAGGTAACAACACAGCCGCTGTAACATCGGAGTTGGAAGCAATGAGGAACGGAGGTATCCTAGACTTTACCGCCATCCTTTCGGTATGCCCGTACTACAACAAACCGAATCAAGAAGGCCTCTATCAGCATTTCTGCGCAATCGCAGAGGCTTCGCCTATACCGGTTATACTCTATAATGTACCCGGGCGTACGGGCGTGAACCTGCTTCCGGAGACGGTGATGCGGATTTGGGAAGCCCATCCCGATAAGATTGCCGGCATCAAAGAAGCCAGCGGTAATCTGGAGCAGATTAAGCACCTTATTGAACTATCAGCCATCAGCCGTCAGCCGTCAGAACTCTTAGTTATTTCCGGTGACGACGGTATCGCCTGCGAGATTATGGAAGCCGGCGGTGCAGGTCTAATATCTGTTGCCTCGAATGCCTTCCCCGAAGATTTCTGGCACATTGTGCATGACAAAGATGCCGCCTTGCAAGCCAAGTACAATCAGATGGTCAAACTGCTGTTCAAAGAAGGCAATCCGGTGGGAATCAAAGCTGTGCTGGCGCAAAAAGGCATCATTCAAAACTACTTAAGACTTCCACTTGTTCCTGCAAGCGAAACACTAAACAAAGAGATACAAAAAGAGATGGCCAAATGACCATCTCTCATTTTTGTAAGAACATCTAGCTAGATGTACTGATTTCTCAGTTAACCTTACTTAGCAGCTTTCTTCTTCGCTTGATCAACAACTGCCTTGAAAGCAGCGGGTTGGTTCATAGCGAGGTCAGCAAGTGCCTTGCGGTTGATAACGATTCCTGCTTTCTTGAGCAGACCCATCAACTGGCTGTAGCTCAGACCCTCGAGGCGAGCGGCAGCGTTGATACGCTGGATCCACAGAGCGCGGAATGTACGTTTTTTGTTCTTACGATCGCGGTAAGCATACTGCAAACCTTTCTCCCATGTGTTCTTTGCTACGGTCCATACATTAGCACGACCACCAAAGTTACCACGGGTGAGCGACATGATCTTCTTACGACGGTTGCGCGAAGCAACGTGATTTACTGATCTTGGCATGTTTCTGTCCTTTCACTTTAATGGTTAGTACTTAACGAAGCAGCAGCATCTCACGTACGGAGCGCAGGTTCGTTTGATCTACAAGTGCAACATGAGTCAAGTTGCGTTTTTGTTTTTTAGTCTTCTTCGTCAGAATGTGACTCTTGTAAGCGTGCTTACGCTTAATTTTACCGGTTCCGGTAAGCGTGAAGCGCTTTTTTGCACCGGAATTAGTCTTTACCTTTGGCATTTTGTAATAAATATTTAATTGTTAATAATTCGTCCGATAGGCAGCCCGGCGCACACGGCGCCGAATTAAAGGTAGGCCTTCGAACGGTTTTATATCGTATTGCCTCCGACTAAACTCCGAGATACCCTCGATCCGATTCTCTCTCGATTGTGTCTCGTTAGTCTGATTTGGTTATTATCCCTTGCTACTCTTAGGGCTGACGAACATGATCATTCGTTTGCCTTCCAAGTTAGGCACATTGTCGGGTTTACCGAACTCGGCGAGGTCAGCCGCGAAACGTGCAAGGAGCAATTCGCCCTGCTCCTTGAACACGATGGAGCGTCCGCGGAAGAACACATAAGCTTTCACTTTGTTGCCTTCCTTAAGGAACTCCTGCGCGTGCTTGAGTTTGAAGTTGTAATCGTGGTCATCGGTTTGCGGACCGAAACGGATCTCCTTCACCTCTTGCTTTTTCTGGTTGGCTTTCGCCTCTTTCTGCTTTTTCTTCTGCGCGTAGAGGAACTTCTGGTAGTCGATGACGCGGCATACCGGCGGGTTCGCCGTAGCTGCGATCTCGACCAGGTCGAGGTTCTGTTCGTCGGCTATGCGCATAGCCTGCTGAAATGAGTAGATACCCTGCTCTACGTTGTCGCCAATAAGGCGCACTTGTGCCACTCCGCGAATCTTATCGTTGATACGATGCGGATCTTCTTTAATAACACGACCACCGCGTGGTCTGGGAGTAATAGTTGCTATTGTTTTAACTATTTATGGTTAATACTAAACCTTCTCGTGCGGGCACAATACACCCCACCATCGAAAAAGCGTGCAAAATTACAACAAATAATTGACATATGCAAGAGAATTCGAAGAATTATTGCGCGCGAGTGCATTTTTTTTTACTTTTTTCCCTAAAATACTTGCGCGCGTGAAATATTTTTTGTACCTTTGCACGCTATTTTGAGATTTTATGCGAAATATCTTAAACAATACACATATGAAAAAGAGCATTTATGTTTTGACCGCAGCGGTCGTAATGGCATTTTTTGGTTGCAAGGAGAATCCGTATATCAACGCTCCAGGTGACAATGCACAGAACACAGATTCGATTCCGACGATAGCAGATCCGGATCCTACTCCGGACCCGGAAGGAGTTGCGATTCCGGAGGGAACGCTCAATGTGAACGAGGCTGTGAAGATAGCCAAGAAACTGGCTGCCGGTTCGGTATCGGAAGATCGCTATTTCATCAAAGGATGGGTAGTTAGTTTTGATTCCAAGGGTCGTGGCGACTCGTTCGACGAGAACTTTGCCAAATACGGTAATGATTTCGTTTGGATCAGCGCTCGTCAGGACGGTCAAGGCACGAAGCAGTTCTACGCATATCGCGTATTGGGTAAGTTCGGTGCCAAGTTACCGGATCAGGAGTGTATTCAGATTGGTGATTTCATTGTGCTCAGTTGCTACATGACCAATTACAACGGCACTTACGAGTCAAACGGCTTGTGCCATATTTATTCCTCGAGCAACGCCCACTATAACGAGATGTTCCCGTGGGTATTCCCGGGATGCCCGGAGCCGAATGAGGGTGAGTTGAGCGTAACGGGCGCCGAGAAAGTGAGCGCTACATTGGCAAACAAAGAAACCTCTGGGGAGACCTACAAGATCCGTGGTGTGGTAACAAGTGTGTCCACCGGAGACTTTAGCCCCAGTTACGGAAACATAACTTTCAACATCTCGGACGGTGCAGGTGTAGCTACTTGCTATCGTTTGAAAGCCAAAGGTGGTGCTAAGTTCACGGATGCGAACCAGGTAGCTATGGGCGACACGGTTTTGGTGGAATCAAAGATTCAGAACTATAACGGTACGTGCGAGCCGACACAAGGTAATGTGATCGAATCGACGAACCCGAATTTCAATTTCTAAGCACGCAAAAAATAATTAAAATACATAACAAAAAAAATGGCAAGTTTACAAAAAATCAGAAATCATGGCGGTCTGTTGATCACAGTAGTCGGTATCGCCATGTTGGCATTTATCCTCGGAGACACGTTATCCAACTCCAGTTTTATCAAGAACTTCATTTTCGGAAATGATCCGGAGACCGTTGGTATTATTGAAGGTAACAGAGTTCACATCTCCGAGTACGAGGCTGCTAAAGATCAATTGACAGAAGTGTACAAGATGGAGTATGGTCGCAGCGATTTTGACGAGGACGCTTACGCTCAGATCCGTAATCAAGTATGGAATGCATTCGTAATGGATTACACTATGCGTGAGCAAGCAGACAAGGTTGGTCTGGCGATCACTCAGGATGAGTTGACCGATCTGTGTACCGGTAACCATATCCACCAGATCATCAAAGGTCGTCGTGCTTTTGCAGACGAGAACGGTCAGTTCAACCGCGAGATCGTGAAGAACGTAGTTAACATGCTGGCAGAAGGCAGCAGCGATCCGGAGCAGAACGCTTATCTCCAACGCGTTGGCAAATACTGGAACTACTTGGAGACCATGGTTCGCATGACGTACATGCAGGAGAAATACAACGCGCTGCTGCAGCACTTGGTTGCCTACAACAGCCTGGATGCTGAGTACGCTTTCAACGGTCGTCAGAACGGCGTTTCCGCTGAGTATGTGATGCAGCCTTACTTCATGGTTCCGGACAGCCTGGTAAAGGTGAAAGAGAGCGATATCAAGAAACTGTACAACGAGCACAAAGAGCTGTACAAACAGACTCCGAACCGTGCTATCAAGTACGTGGTGCTTAACATCGTTCCTTCGGATGCTGATTATAAAGACGCACAAGATCAGTTGGTTAAACTGCAAAACGAGTTCTATACCACCGAAGACGTAGCGGAAGTAGTGAATGCCAATTCGGATATCCACTACGACGGCCGTGACTACTCGGTTGAGAGTGTTCCGGCACTGTTCAAGGAGTTTGCATTTGCAAAGGGTGCCAAGGCCGGCGATCATACAGATATCCTGTTTGACAACGAGAGCCAGGCTTTTGTTACGGCTCGTCTTGTCAAGGTTGGTTACAACATGCCGGACTCGGTAGAGCTCAAAGTAGTGATGGAGAACGGTGAAGACCAAGAGTTAGGTTGGTTCACCGAGGATCGTTTGATCAACTTCATCGACGAGCAGAACAGTCGTTACTATGCAGGTTGGCCGAAAGAGCAGTTTGTAGAGAAAGCATTCACCGGCAAACGTGGCACCAGCTTCGACATCAACTCGATTCAGTTCGAGATCATGGATATCAGCAAAGCTACTCCGAAAGTCAAAATGGCTATCCTCGCACGTGAGGTATCGACATCGAACAACACCACTGCTGCTATCTATGCCAAGGCTCGCAAATTAGTCGTTGAGAACAAGACGGCAGAGGAGTTTGAGGCTGCAGCACAGGAACAGGGTCTGGCTGTTATCCCGCAGTTCAACCTGGAGAAGACCACCGAGAAGATCGGTCAGATCAAGGGTAGCCGTGCTGTTGTACGTTGGGCATTTGACGCTAAAGAAGGTGCTTTGTCGGACGTATTCGATTGCGGCGACTTGTATATCGTGGCTGCATTGACCGAAGTGAACGACGGTGAGTACCGTTCGTTGGAGTCGGTTCGCGCAGAGCTGAACGCAGAGGCAATCAACAATGCCAAAGCAGTTTACTTGACCGAGAAATTGGCCGGTATCAAGACGCTGGAAGAGGCAGCTGAGACTCTGGGTCAAGCCATTCAGACCGCTAACCGCGTAACCCTGTCTGACGCTCGTTTCGGCACCTCCGGTATGGAGCCTGCTGTCATCGGTGCTACGATCGCTCTCGGCGAGAACGCGCTGAGCGAGCCGATCAAGGGTAACACGGGTGTTTATGTTGTCAAAACAGGTGGAAACATCAACATGCCGGGTGAGTTCAATGCGGACGCAGAAAAAGGACAGATGTCTATGCGTCTGATGTATATGCCTTATCAGGCAATGCAGTTGATTCAAGACGAAGCTGACATCACCGACAACCGCGCTAACTTCCAATAATGTGTGCGCACGCGCGTGGACATGCGTGATAATATAAGGTATATATCGCCTTGGGTGTGGGTACCGAGTTTGTACTTTGCAGAGGGTATCCCATACTTCTTAGTAAACAGCATCTCCGTGATGCTGTTTGCTAAAATGGGCGTACCCAACGACCAGTTATCGTTCTTCACTACCCTGCTCTATTTCCCGTGGTTGCTCAAAGCATTCTGGAGTCCGTTCGTGGATATACTGCGTACCAAACGGTGGTGGATTATTGCGATGCAGGCGCTGATGAGTGCGTTGTGTATCGTGCTCACCTTGACGCTCCCACACCCTTCAGCTGAGATGATTGCGGCCAAAGAGACCTCGGCGAGTCTGTTCACTGTAACACTTATCTTATTCATCATCACCGCATTTGCCTCTGCCACGCATGACATTGCGGCAGACGGGTACTACATGTTGGCACATGACAGCAAAAGTCAAGCTGCTTTTGTCGGTATCCGCTCCACGTTTTATCGAATTGCAGCCGTGTTCTCGCAAGGCGCATTGGTGTATATCGCCGGCTATTACGAGGATAAGACCCATAACATACCGCTGGCATGGCAAATTACGTTGGGAGTGACCAGCGTCATTTTGCTGTTGATCACGGTGTACCATTCCTTCTTCCTGCCCCGTGCTGCGGAAGATCAACCGCGTGAAGGGGTAAAAGGAATAGAAGTGTTGAGAGAATTAGGCGAAACGATCTATACGTTCTTCACCAAACCGGGCATCATCTTAGCTATTTTGTTTATGCTGTTGTACCGTTTGAGCGAAGGATTTTTGGTCAAACTGTCCATTCCGTTCCTGGTAGACGATCGGGCTACGACCCTGCGTGACGGCAAGATCTTAGGCGGAGGCTTGCATTTGAGCACCGACACGGTGGGCTTGCTGTATGGTACGATAGGTGTCGTATTCCTGCTGTTGGGCGGTATCCTGGGCGGTATCTATATCTCCCGTCGCGGCTTAAAACGCTCTTTATGGTTAATGGCCAGTGCATTGACTTTACCGAGTTTTGTCTATTGCTACCTGAGCATGGCCCAACCGGAGTCGTTGTGGCTGATTGGTAGTGCGGTAAGTTTTGAACAGTTTGGATACGGTTTCGGTTTCACCGCGTACATGTTGTATATGATTCACATCTCGGAAGGCAAATACAAAACGGCGCACTATGCTTTCTGCACCGCGTTTATGGCCCTGTCGATGATGATCCCGGGCTTTGTAGCGGGAGCGCTGGAGATGGCGGTGGGCTACTCCTTGTTCTTCTGGATCGCCAATGCTTGCAGCATCACCACGTTTATTATCACCTACTTTGTATATAAATCACTGAAAGAGTAAAACATATGAAATACAAACGAATCATCCCTGATGCCCTCACCAGTTGCAATCTGCTGTGCGGCAGTATGTCGGTTTATATGGCGACGCAGTATGAGTTTGAGTGGGCTTTCCTGTTCATTTTGGCAGGTGCGTTCTTCGATTTCTTCGACGGCTTAAGTGCCCGTTTGCTCAAGGCTCCCAGCCCTATCGGCATCCAACTGGACTCCTTAGCCGATGACATCACCTTCGGCCTGGCTCCGTCGATGATGCTGTTCTGTTTTCTCAAGCCCATCTTGGGATGGTATGCTGCGACGGCGCTTATCATGGCGGCTTTCTCGGCTCTTCGTTTGGCTAAATTCAACGTGGATGAGCGCCAGCACGAGTCGTTCATCGGTTTGGCAACTCCGGCCAACGCTATTTTCTGGGGCGGTATATGCTGCATGCCGGTAGCCGTGATCGCTTACGATTGGATGGCTTGGGTGTTGATCGGTTTATCGCTGCTCAGCTGTTACCTGCTCAACGCCGAGATTCCGTTCTTCAGTTTCAAGAGTTTCAAGAATGAGAAGATGACCATCATCCTCTTCCTCGTCGGCTGTTTGATTCTCATCGGCTTCTGCGTTTGGAAAGCCATTGCCACCCAACATATTGAGTTTGCGCTGTTCAGCGGCACCGCTTGTATTTTGTGGTACGTTATTCTGAACCTCCTTTTAGCTTGCGTAAAAAAGAAATAAACACTTCACACCATGAAAAAACACCTTGCTCTATTCGCGGCGTGCGTATTCGCTGTCACGATGATGGCGGAAGAGATTCCGGCCAATTATTACGATGCCATCAACGGAACGCAGGACTCGGTGCTCAAATCGACGCTGAGTCAGATTGTCCGTGGCGGCGTTCGCTATGAGTATGGTATAAACCAATACCACTCCACAAATAACCCACCGGAATGGGTAGCGGGTGATCTGAAAGCGTACGGCACATGGCAGGCGCTACCCTTTACAGACCACAAACCGGGCACACAAGGTGGGGTGTGGGATATGTACTCCAATTGTGTGCGCTATTATCCGAACAAACTCGGCGATTCGGGTTGTTCGCTCAATATCGAGCATTGTTTGCCCAAGAGTTGGTGGGGCGGTACGGTGAACGAGGCATACAAAGATTTATATAACCTCAACCCATCGGATCAGCGCGCAAACAGTCAAAAGAGCAATTATGCGCCGGGGCATGTGAAGAAAGGCAAAAAGTTCGACAACGGTTCGTTCCGAATGGACAATAAAGGTGATTCGGGATACGGTTACATCTGTTGGGAACCGGCTGAAGAATACCGTGGCGATTTTGCTCGCACGTATTTCTACATGGCTACAGCCTATGAATATTTGGAATGGACCGCCTATCCGCAGTATATCAGCGGTACAAACTATCTGATGTTCTCCGATTCGATTCAAAAAGTTCTATTGGACTGGCACCGTGCCGATCCGGTAAGCGACAAGGAGCGCTGCCGTGCAGATGTAATCTCAAGCATTCAAGGCAACCGCAACCCGTATATTGACTACCCGGAATTGGTCGAATTTATATGGGGAAACCGCAAAGGCGAGGCGGTCAATTTGGCATCATTAACCTGTGCTTTCGGTATCGGGTATTGTCCGGACGATGCGAGCGAACCCGAACCACAGATCTACGACACGCTTATCAACCTGCCTGCCATCACAGCCGCCTTGGTCAATGCCGTTCCGGGAGGAAGTGCCAATAGCGGTATTCAATCCAACGGCAATGCGTCTATCACCATGGGCAAAAGCAGCACGGACGGAGAGATTGCGTTTACGGGATTGCAATTGAGAGACTCCGCTGTTTTGGCATTCCGGGCTTCGCCCTACAATAGTGCCGACAGCATGCGGCTGGATATCTATTTGAATGATGAATTAGACACAACGATCCGGGTTACTGTACAGCAAGAGACGCGACACGAAGTACGGTACCGCATTCCGATTCCGGATGGTACTACCGGTATTCGCATCGTGTCGGTAGGCGGTTCTACGTCCCAACGGGCATGCATGCAGGAGTTGTACTTATTGCAACTAAAAGACGAACCGACCGCAAGCTCTTTCCCCCAGCAACAGCCGTCCGCACGCAAAGAAATACGTAACGGACAGGTGGTTATCATCCGCAATGCGTCAATTTATACCACTTTAGGTACCCAAATACGATAGGTGTGTCAATTTTTACACACTTTTCGCGAAAATGTGCACGCGCGCGTGGAGAAATATGAGTAACTTTGCACCCGAATTTGAAAAGCACACATTTAACAAATCAACACATATGAAAAAACAACTATTCTTTACTCTACTCTGCAGCCTGGTGATGGCATCCCCGATGAGCATCCATGCACAGAGTACCGTAGCTGAAGGTCAATCGACCGAAGGAAAAGATTTCTGGGTTACGTTTCTGCAAGCGGACCAGGATGACAACAACAGCCTGCAACTCCAATTATCCATTTCATCTCGCGAGGATTGCAGCGTTACGATTACCAACCCGTTTACTTCGTATTCCGAAACCGTAAACGTTACTGCAGGTCAAATGCAGTTAGTTACGCTTTATTCCGGCAACGTACTTTCTGACAACGCCCGTAACGCTATGGCAACAACAGGCAAAGTGTGCTACGCCGTTCGTTCGGAGCAAGTGGATACTTGCGCGCTGCATGTGACTTCGACGAAGAACATATCGCTCTTTGCCACCAACTACAAGAAAGCTACATTCGATGCGACCAACGTACTGCCGACCGCATCGTTGTTGGACGAATATGTGATTCAAACCTATACCCCATCCGATCACGGAGGTGTCAATGCCACACAAGGTAGCCATTTTGCTGTTATCGCAGCAGAGGACAACACCATTGTAGACTACTGCCCGACCGTTCCGACCAAGATGGCAAACGACTCCATCAAGGCTGCCCAGGACAAAAAAGATTTCATGGGAGAAGAGGCGTTAACCGATCGGGATAAATTCTGGCTCAACTATACTATCGGCGACACGATCCAATCGCCGGTTCTGATGAAGGGACAAGTATATTATGTTTGGACCGGCAAGAAAGACAAAGAACCCGGTGATCTCTCCGGTACCTACGTCAAAGCACGTGACAACAAGAAGATTGCTGTTTTCCAAGGTTGTCCGCATACCAACATCCCCTATCAGGTCAAACAACGTGACCATATCTTCTCACAGGCTATGCCGACGCAATACTGGGGCAACACCTTCGTATTAACCGCTTCGGCCAGCCGTCCTTGCGATGCGATTCGTGTCTTGGCGCTGAACGACGGTACAGAGGTTCGTATCAACGGCAACCTGGTACACACCTTCAATTTCGCCAATGAGCCCAAGCACTATTGGGAGTTTGAGATCGGCACCAACGGTCAATACGCACAAGATGGAAGTTGTGTTGTCACCACTTCCTGCCCGTGTGCCGTACACTTGTTCATCGTTTCGCAGCAGTACCATGGCGATAAAAACAGCAGCGGTGACCCGGCCATGTTATGGATCAACCCGATTGAGCAGCAGATTGACCAAGTGACGTTTGCTACCTACGCCAGTTCCAACGGTACCACATCGCACTACACCAACGTAGTGACGGACAAACCGAATCAGATGACCTTGGACGGTGTTTCCATTGCCGGCCAGTTCCAAGCCGTAAGCGGCTCGTCCACCTATTACTATGCACGAGTTAGCTTAGGCAATACCGCCGGTTCACACACTTTGCATTGTGAGGGAGGTAACTTTATCGCACACGTATACGGTTTTACCGCCAACGAGTCTTACGGTTATTCGGCCGGTGGTGCTACCAAGCCGTTGACACAGTATATCACCATCAACGGACAGATCTTCACCCCGGAGAGCCAGAACACACTCTGCGGTGAAGATACGATTAAGTTTGCCTGCCACCCGGATTACGAATACACCAAGATCGAGTGGTACTTCGGTGACGGACAGAGTGATCTGACCAACAAAGACTCCGTACCCCACTACTACGCGAACTCCGGTTCCTACCCTGCTTACGTGCTCATCTACCGTGAGAGCAGTAACCTTTGCGCAGGACAGAACGCCGTAGACAGTATTCCTATCACCGTTACCATCGGTCGCTATCAGTTCTCGATCGACCACATCGACATCCCCTGTCCGGAAGACGGCAAGGAATATATCGGTAAGGTGTACTACAGCAACGAGGGTCATGTTAACCTCAAGGGTGACAATGTGACCATTGAGTTCGATGCAGCTGCCAAGGCAGCCGGATTCAAAGATGAGGAGCTCACTATCTTGGATGACTACTTCCAGATCAAGATACCGACAGGCGACAGCGGAGCTAAACCGGAGACCTTGTACGGCATTCACCTCGTGATCACTTCGGATTGCGGCGGCGCTGATACCACGATGCATTTCATGATTAATTATGACAAGGATATCATCACACAGCGTTATGACAACGTGCTCGGTCTGCTGACCACTCCGTTTGCAGGCAAGACGCTGACAGATTTCCAATGGTACCGCACATCGGATAGCACGGCTATCGAAGGACAAGTTTCCTCGAACCTCAATTTCTACGACCTGCCCTACGGCGGTAATGCCAACGAGGCGTACTACGTATGCTTCACCATTAACAAAGGTCAAGCGGACGAGGTAAGCACCTGCGCTTGCGCCAAGGCATTCAGCACCAACTCCAAGACACATGACTTCGGTAGCGATTCTACCAGCCTCACCATCCATGCCATCTATACGGCCATGGCCGGTAATGTAGTGTTTGTCAATGCAGACTGGAACGGACAAACCGATATCGAGTGCTACGCACAATGGATCAACGCCAGCGGAAAAGTTTATCAGAACATGAAGTTCGACATCCCGGACGGCGGTTGTACGATTCCGACCCCGAGCGTTTCGGAGCCGACTCTCTACCTGCTGCGTGTCGTCACAGGCAAAGGTAGCCGTAGTTTTAAATTCATCATCCAATAAATTGATAGCATAGGAGAACACAGATATGAGAAACATATTTCGTAACATACTGATTGCCAGTGTCGTTCTGAGTTTGAACGCTGCCCCGTTAGCTGTATATGCAATGCCGGAACCGGTTCCTGCCGGCCAAACGGACAAGGAGAAAGCAAAAGCGAAAGCGGCTGCCGATAAGAAGAAAGAAGCGGAGAAGAAGAAAAAAGAGGCAGAGAAGAAGAAAAAAGCAGCCGAGAAAGCCAAAGCTGCCGCTGCTAAGCAGAAAGAGATAGACAAGAAAAAGAAAGAGTCTGAGAAGGCCAAAGCGGCTACTGCGAAAGAGAACGCCAAGAAACAGGCAGAGAAAGAGAAAGCAGCTGCGGAACGTGCCAAAATAAACGCTGAACGCGAAGAAGCGAAAGCGAAAAAAGAGGCCGAGGCTCGCGCTAAAGAGGAGAAGGCTATCCGCGACTACGAGAAATACCAAGAGGCCCTGAATAACCCCAAGACCGAAGTGATCTCGTACATCAACTTGGGCTTCCGTGCCGGTTATGCAGCGATGATGGACCAGATCAACGGCTCGTACATGGGTGCCGGAACGCTGAATCAAAGCAACGCCCTGCAGCAACTCAAAGGTGGCGCAGGAGCAGGTCTGGATCTGACCTATAACCTCGAGTACGGCCATTTCCTGTTCGAGACCGGTCTGGACTTCCGTTTCCTCAACTCCACCTCTACGTACGGTTTCACCGCTGAACGTATCGACCAGACCTATGGTGCCAAATACTACTACCTGTTTGACAACACACGCGAGATGCGTAACATGGCGCAAGTAGGTCTGCCGCTCATGTTCGGTGCACAGTTCAACCGTTTCTATTTCCTCGTGGGAGCCAAAGTGCACTACTCGTTCCTGGGTATGTACTCGCAGAAAGGACAATACGACATCACCGTCAGTGATCCGAACCTCTTGGAGCCCTACGGTATGGGTATCTATAACTTGAACGGACAAACGAACCAAAAAATCGTCTTCAAACAACCGGACGTAAGTGCCGCTGTTGAAGTGGGTATCGATTTGGACGAGTGGCTGCAGAAACAGGCAGATCCCAAAAAGAAAGTGAAAGTAAAACCGGGTGAGCGTCTGCCGTTCGGCCGTGAGCACGTACACTACCGTCTCAGCCTCTTTGCCGAATACGGTGTGCTCAATACCAACGCTACACCGCAAGCGAATCCGGTAGAGTTTGCATCCAACGCAATAGAAGTACAGAAGAGTAACACGTTCCTCGCTATGAACGGTGACACCAAACTCAACAACCTCTTCGTGGGAGCCAAGTTCACCATTCAGTTCGAGATTCCGGGTAAGACCCTCCGTCCTGTTACCGCTCCGCCTTCCTACGTCATCTACAACACCGTGGACGAACGTACGAACCAACCGGTTAATGCAATTCTTACCGCCAAGGACAAAGAGACAGGCAAGGTCATTGTCAACGGCAAGGCCGTTCCGGCCAAGGGTCTGAAGCAGAAACATGCACTCGGTACCTTCGTGGCAGAGGCCAATGCAGAGGGCTACTACCCCACTACAGAGGAAGTGGTTGTTGAGCAGATTGCTACGACCGAACACCTCACGCTTGTGATGCGTCCGCGTCCTATCTTCCGCGTTCGCGTAACCAACAAAGAGACCGGTGCGGTTGTTCCGGCTACCGTGCACATTATTGCAGAGGGATCACAAGAACCCGCCTACAGCTTGGCAACCGACTCGATCAACGGTTCGTCCAGCCAACGTCTGGAGGAAGGTCCGAAATACTCGCTGCATATCGCACAATTGGGTTACGACACCCTGGATATGATCATTCCGAGTATTGCTGATTCGATGAACGTACAACTGACACCGATCAAGAAGGGTGAAGTGTTCATCGTCAAGAACCTGTTCTTTGCGACCAACAAGACCCGTATCCTCTCGACCTCTGAGGGCGCACTTAACGACCTGTACATGTACCTCGCTCGCAACCCGCAAGTTCGCATCAAGATCATCGGTCACACCGATAGCGTAGGTAAAGACGCAGCGAACCAGAAACTGTCGGAAGGACGTGCCAATGCCGTTCGTGAGGACCTCATTGAACGCGGTATAGCACCGGAGCGTATCGAAGCGGAAGGTCGCGGTGAGAGCCAGCCGATCGACACCAACGACACCGAAGAAGGACGTCAGAACAACCGCCGTGTCGAGATCGAGATACTTTAAGTAAATTATAGATTCTAAGATATGAAAAATCAAATCAAATCATTGCTGCTTGTAGCCTTCGTGCTGGGAACCGTTATCCCGGCATGGGGTCAAGCATCAACGGAAGGAAAGGATTTCTGGGTAGCCAATACGATCGTATGCCAGCCGCCTACCGCCAGCAGCGCGGCCTATCCTACGATTGCCGTATCGGCTCAGAAAGCATGTACGGTCACTATTACGGACTATGCCGGAAATCAACTGATTACCGCTAATGTAGCGGCCGGTTCATGGACCCGCTTTGGTGACAATAACGCTGCAGTGGACCCGGCAGACTACGCTTTGGCACCGGCCAGATGGTACCCGACGACGGACAACGTCAATGCTACAGATGTCTATAAACATGCGGATAAGATCAATAATTATGGTCTGCATATTACCGCGACAGAGAACATCTCCGTCTATGTAATTATGCGTACGCCGCAGTATTCCATGGACGCCAGCAACGCACTTCCTGTCACCGCCCTTCAATCGGAGTACTATCTTCAGGATTTCTACCCTGATGCCAATGGTGTCGACAAGCCGGTTACGATGACCACTATCTTGGCAATCGAGAACAACACCAATGTGGTTATTACGCCGAAAGGGAACACCTACGGAAAGACCAATAACGGGACTCCGTACACCGTGACGCTGCAAAAAGGACAGACCTACTACATGATCAGTGAGGTCAATTCGCAGTTGGCAGGAACGCACATTGTAGCGCAAGACGACAAGAAGATTGCCGTTTATGTCGGTAGTCCTGTCACTCGACTCCCGGGTGGTGTGGCAGCTCGAGACGGTTTGTTTGAGCAGATGATGCCTACTGTCTACTGGGGTACGCAGTTTATCGCAACCCGCTCCTTGCAGAAAGACGCCAACATCATCGGTATTACAGCTACCCAGAACGGTACGGAGATCAAAATGGATGGTTACACACAAACCTATATCAATGAGGGTGAGACCTACTATATCCTGCTCCAAAGTGCTTCCGATCCGTACGCTGCGAAGCTGAGTAACATCACCTGTTCGATTAACAAGATTGTTACCGCGGATGCTGCTTACATTGAGACCTCCTGCCCTTGTGCCGTGATTAATTACGACACCGGTAATAGTTTTGCAGGAAGAACCGGATCGGAGATTGTAAACGGTCAGGGAGACCCCTCATCTGTATGGATCTCTCCGATCCAACAGAAGATCAACCGTATCACGTTCGGTGCCTGCTACACCAAGATGACGAAAGCGCACTTCCTCAACGTCGTTACGGAAACAGCCACCTGCTCCAACACCAAACTGACTGCATACATGGGCCAAAACAGTGCGGATTGGTCGAATAAACTCGTGTGGACGGTCGTTCCGGGCAATCCTGCCTACTCCTACGCACGTGTACAGATAGGAAACGATCAGCCTGATATCAACGTCTTCACCTTGGAGAACAGCAAAGGCTTCATCGCCCACGTATATGGAAACGGTGAGGATGAGTCTTACGCCTACTCGGCCGGCTCGGCTGCTGTCGAACAAGGTGTCAACGTCAATGGTGAGACCTTCACCAACGGCTACCGCAGCGACTCCAAGTTCTGTATGGCGGATGTCATTCAGTTTGATGCCGGAGTGGGTACGGACGAGATCAGCCGTGTGGATTGGAACTTCGGTGACGGAACATCGGAAGACCATAGTACTCCGCAGAAAGAGCACCAATACATGAGCCCCGGATGGTACGATGTATCGGCCGACTTATACGGTCATCAGGTTTGTACGGACGAGAGTGAGCAGTTCCTCGGAACTGTACGGTTCTCATTCCGTGTAGTCCAGCAGGATACTCTCCCCGGAACAGCCGTATACCACTGTTTGTCGATTGACACGCTGGCAGACAATCCCGAGAGACGTGCCTACCTGCTCCAGTACGGTGAAAATGATACCATCACCCCGGAGTATTGCTATGATCCGGTGTATATCAACTATGTAGTCTATGGAGAAGATTCTACTGCGACCATCACAGCCGAAGGACGTGACAGCGTCAAAGTAAACGGACAAACCTACTATATCACACAAGACATCAGTTACATCGTTCCGAACCCCAAATATCCGAAATGTGATTTATCCGTATTCTGCCATGTGCACGTCATCCAGTGTCTGGACATGACTTTCAACAACGTGCCCGAGGAGCAACACATCTGCCCGGGTGACGCGCTGAGCATCACCTACTCCAAGACCAAAGGTGACATCGACGGAGCTGCCCGTTTCGTGATTCCGGGCGTAGTAGATGAACTGGTTGATATAGATAACCGGAACGTCGCTTCCGCAACGATCTCGCTGCCTACCTACGTGCTGCAGAAACCGGGTAAATATCAGGCACAACTCATCATCCCGGATATGTACTGCGACACGATCTCCTTCCCCATCGACTTCACGGTTTACTACCCGAGCGACATCTTCAAACGCAAGTTCAACAATGTGCTGGCAGTATACAACAAGCAGTACAACGGCGGGTATGACTTCGCCCACTACGAGTGGCACCTGATCCGGAACGGTCAAGACACCATCATCGGCGGTGACCAATCCGTTTATCACCAGGACATGCCGTTTGAGCAGTACGACGCGGTCTATGTTGTACTGACGGACAATAACGGCTTTACACTGCCTTCCTGCCCGCAAGTATGGGAGAACGTGCCGGACCTCAATGACCAACAGAACAACGCGCCGGCAGCACAAAAAGTGATTCGCAACAACCGAATGTGCATTCGTATCGACGGACGTATCTATGATATGTATGGACAAAGGGTTGAGTAACACAAATCTATTGCGTAACAACAGCGTCTTTATCGGACTAAGCCTGGTACTGCTTGCAGTATTGGGCTTAGCCCTTTTGTATATTCCACAGGGAGAATTACATCTGCTGCTGTGCAATCATCACACGCACGCACGTGATATATTTTTTAGGTATTACACGCACGTAGCCGAATGGTTCCCTTACGTCATCTGCGTTGCCCTACTCCTCTTCGGTCGCATCGGTGACGGTGCATTTGCCAGTGCTGCTATGCTACTCTCTGCACTCAGCACACAACTCTTTAAACATATCTTCAACGCGCCACGGCCGCTATCCTGGTTTGATTTGTTTATGCCGGATACCCAACTGCCGTTGGTAGAGGGGGTTAAAATGAACTATTGGTACTCCTTCCCTTCCGGACATACGACGTCCTTCTTTGCCTTGGCTTTCGTGGTTTGTATTCTATTAACTAGGAATCCCAAGAATTATAGGTACCCTAGGACGACTAGTGTTCTAGTTCAGTTGCTGCTTTTCGCCGCAGCCGCACTCGGTGGTTACAGCCGCATCTACCTCAGCCAACATTTCGCAAGAGATGTCTTCGGCGGCACCATCATCGGTATTGGTATCACCCTTCTATGTTATGTTGTATTTGTCCGTTTTGAAGACCAAAAATGGTACAATTATCGCCTTTTTCAAAAAAAATGAGGGTAAATATGCATTTTTTTGCTAAAAAATTTGGTCATATCAAAAAAAAGCAGTACCTTTGCATCCGCTTTTGAAAAAGAGAGCAACATTGAGGGCGTTTAGCTCAGCTGGTTTAGAGCATCTGCCTTACAAGCAGAGGGTCTGCGGTTCGAATCCGTAAACGCCCACAAAAAATGAAAGGAAACTTCGGTTTCCTTTTTGTTTTATAGTGCGGATTTGTCATAACTGGTTATGAACAAGCCGTGCTATAAAATTAAAAGAGAGGTTTACCTCTTTCATTTTTTGTGCAGAACTACCCCGAGCAGGGTACTGAGGATTGTTAGGGACGAAGTCCCGTAAGAATCCGTAAATGGCCTTCAAACCGCAACCCGGTCTGGGTTCTTATCTCGCTTCGTTCGAACGATTATTGCAGCAAGCTGCAATCTACGAATCCGTAAACGCTTTTTACCTTTCAACTTTAAACTTTCAACTTTCAACTGAAAATTCAGCGAATTTTCTTGCATATGTCATTTTTTTTTCGTAATTTTGCAGCCGCAAAATTGGATATGACATTATGATTACTTTTATTATTGCGTTAGTGCTGCTGGTAGTGGGATTTTTTACCTACGGCGTTTTGGTAGAGAAAGTGTTCGGAGTGGAGCCGGATCGTAAGACGCCGGCGTTGACAAAAACAGACGGTGTGGACTTTGTTCCGATGTCTCCGTGGCGTATCTTCCTCGTTCAGTTCCTCAACATCGCCGGCCTGGGTCCGATCTTCGGAGCGATCATGGGTATTTTCTACGGTCCAGCAGCCTTTCTCTGGATTGTATTCGGAACGATCTTTGCCGGTGGAGTACACGATTACCTGAGCGGAATGATGTCCATCCGCAAAGGCGGTATTTCCCTGCCGCAGATTATCGGTGACGAACTCGGCAAAGGAGTCAAGGTGTTTATGCTCATTCTGTCGCTGGTGTTGCTCATTCTGCTCACCACGACCTTCCTGAGCGGTCCTGCAGCCTTGCTGCAGAAAATGCATGCTTTCGCAACTCTCTCTTGGGGCTGCAGCACGATTCCTATTGTGTGGGTACTGATCATCTTCGCCTACTACGCGCTGGCAACGGTCCTGCCTGTCGATAAACTGATTGGTCGTTTCTACCCTATCTTCGGTGCGATGTTGCTGTTCATGGGTATCGGTATCATGGTCATTATGCTTGGCTGGCACAGCAGCGAAATGCCGGAAGTGTTTGACGGCTTGGCGAATCGGCATAACAAAGATTATCCGCTGTTCCCGATGATGTTCGTCAGCATTGCCTGTGGTGCCATCTCCGGTTTCCACGGCACACAGAGCCCGATCATGTCGCGCTGCTGTACCAACGAGCGCCAAGGACGCTGGATCTTCTACGGAGCCATGGTAGCCGAAGGTATTCTGGCGCTTATCTGGGCAGCTGCTGCAGGTACGTTCTTCGCCAATCCGGAAGCGGGCGTGGACGGTATAGCAGGTCTGCAAGAATATGCCGCCAGTCTCAAAACGCCGGAAATGCCCAAACCCAATACTCCTGCATTTGTAATAGATATCATCAGCCGTAACTGGCTCGGTACGGTAGGTGGAATCTTAGCCATCATCGGAGTCATTGCCGCACCGATCACCAGCGGTGATACCGCACTCCGTTCAGCACGACTCATCGTGGCGGATTTCCTGCATCTGGACCAACGTCCGATACCGAAGCGTCTGGTGATCGCTATTCCGCTGTTCCTGTGCGTATTCGGAATGGTATTCGTTGATTTTGAGGTTGTTTGGCGTTATTTCGCATGGACAAACCAGACACTCGCCGTCTTCACGCTCTGGGCCGGCACCATCTGGCTGTTCAAGAACGGTTCCTACCGTTACGGTTACCTCATTGCACTCATTCCTGCCCTGTTCATGACCATGGTCTGCAGCAGTTATATTTTCATTGCCGAAGAAGGCATCAACCTCGCACATGAACTGCGCTGGATCGGTTATGCTGTTGCCGGTGTGGTCACATTGTGCTGCCTCTGCGGCTTTATGTTCTGGGCAAAGAAAAATCATAAATCATAAATCCTTATGATTAAATCCGCTTCCTATATCATCTCCAATCCGGATGTAGCATCCTGTCCGCAGAGCACGCTGCCCGAATACGCGTTTATCGGACGCAGTAACGTGGGAAAATCATCCCTCATCAACATGCTGTGCCATAACCCCAAGTTGGCAAAGACCAGCCAAAAGCCCGGTAAGACCTTGTTGATTAACCATTTTTTAGTGGATGGTTCATGGCATCTCGTCGATCTGCCCGGCTACGGTTATGCACAAGCAGGACAGAAACAGCGCGAGGCGCTCAAACGAATGATCGAACGGTACTGTCTGCTGCGCGAGCAACTCGTATGCCTGTTCGTGCTCATTGACTGCCGCCACGAGCCGCAGAAGATAGACCTCGAGTTCATCAACTGGCTTGGCGAGAACGGTGTGCCCTTTGCAATCGTCTTCACCAAGGGAGACAAACTCGGCAAAATGCGTCTTAAGGAGAACGTAGAGGCATACAAGAACCGGTTGCAGGAAGAATGGGAAGAACTGCCGCCTGTGTTCGTCACCTCTTCCGAAACAGGACTCGGCGGAGAAGAATTAACCAACTATATCGAGGGCATAAATGCCCAGCTGAAAGTGGAGAGTTGAAAGTTGAAAGATACATATTAGTCCTTGTTCTTTGCTCTTTATTCCTTATTCCGAGCGAAGCACTCGCCCGCACAGCGCGTATCTACGGCTACGTCGTAGATCAGGACAATGTGGGTATTGAGTTGGCGAACGTGGCGGTGGTCAATTCCAACCCGCCTTTCGGCACAGCGACCAACAAAAACGGTTATTACGAACTGGTACTGGAGGAAGCAGACACGGTAGTGCTCAACTTCTCCATGATCGGTTACACCTCCGTACAGCAGCGTATTCTGGACCTGCATGATGTGATCAATATCAACGTTCAAATGCTCACGGATGAGCAACTGCTGACAGAAATTGAGGTGCGAGGCATTCGGCACACGCAAGGTACAATGGATCAGATAGATGCCACCGCCACGCGTATTATGCCGGACGCTACAGGCGGTTCTATCGAGAGCCTGCTGATCACCTTCGCCGGAGTAAGCCAGACGAACGAACTCAGTTCGCAGTACAATGTCCGTGGCGGCTCGTTTGACGAGAACTCGGTCTATGTAAACGGCATCGAGATACACCGTCCGCTGCTCATTCGGTCCGGACAACAGGAAGGACTCTCCTTCGTCAACCCCGAGATGGTTGAGAACGTCCATTTCTCGGCCGGAGGATACGGTGCGCAGTATGGTGACAAGATGGCCTCTGTGCTCGATATCCAATACAAACGTCCTGACCATTTCGAGGCCAGCCTCAGCGCCAGCCTACTGGGCGCGCAGGTCTATTTCGGACACGGTGACAGCACTTGGTCGATGATGCATGGACTGCGCTACAAGACATCCAAATACATGCTCGGAGGTCTTTCCACGGCCGGCAACTACCAACCGACTTACATTGATTATCAGACCTATATCACGTGGAAGGTAGCTCCCACATGGACCATGTCTTTCCTCGGCAACGTCAGCCAGAACGACTACCGCTTCACGCCCGACTCGCTCTCTGAGTCCTTCGGCGGACAGAACGCCAAGCATCTGGCTATTTACTACGACGGGCAGGAGAAAGACAAGTTCCTCACCGCCTTCGCAGCCTTGAGCGCGAAGGGGCATGTAAGCAAGGAAGTAGAGCTCGGTTTCGATCTCTCCGGTTTCTACACCAACGAGCGAGAGAACTTTGACATTACCGGTCAGTACGTTCTTACGAACGGTAACAACCAAAGTGCGACAGGGAACGTGAGCACGGAACAGATCAACCCGACCGACGGACAAGCAGAGGTGTTAGGCACCGGTTTGTTCCATCAGCATGCTCGCAACAGCCTCGAGGCAGGGGTTATCACACTCGCGCACAACGGTTCATGGAAAAGCGGGGACAACACACTCCGATGGGGTGTGAGCGGACAGGCGGAACTTATCCGTGACCATATATCCGAATGGGAATGGCGCGACAGTGCCGGTTATTCGCTGCCCGACAACGGCCACACGATGGAACTGTACTACGCCATGCGCGGTGACAGTTCAATGGTCTCCGCACGCGTACAGGGCTACATTCAGAACGAGCATAAATGGCACACCGAGTCCGGACAATGGATCCTCACCGTAGGCGGACGACTCCAATGGTGGACATGGAACAACGAAGTGCTCCCCTCCCCTCGTGCGTCTGTCGAATGGATTCCCGGATGGAAACGCGATGTCTGCTTCCGCTTGGCTACCGGTCTCTATTACCAGGCCCCGTTCTACAAGGAACTGCGCGACACCGTAACCGACGCACTCGGCGTGACACGTATCCAACTCAACCGCAACCTCAAGGCGCAGCGCTCCGTGCATGTCGTGCTCGGCAGCGATTATTACTTCCGCGCCTGGGGACGACCGTTCAAGTTCACCGTTGAGGGCTACTATAAGTACATTGACCGCTTGGAGAGTTACACCGTGGACAACGTGCGCGTGCGTTATTCCGGTAAGAACGATTCGGAAGGCTACGCAGCAGGACTCGACCTCAAACTCTACGGCGAACTGGTCCCTGGAGCCGACTCCTGGATCTCTTTCTCCACCATGACAGCCAGACAACGAACCTGTAACCCATCACCCATAACCGGTAACCCATCCCCTTGGATCCCCAGCCCTACGGAGCAGCGCTGGAACTTCTCCATGCTCTTCCAGGACTACCTGCCCCAACTGCCGCAACTCAAGTTCCACCTCAAGATGCAGTTCTCGGAAGGACAACCCTATTACGCACCGCGCAATAACCAATCCTGGGGACGCATGCCGACCTACAAGCGCATCGACCTCGGTGCGACCTACGTGTTCAATGCCCAGACGGCTAAGTTCATGCGTCAACCGAGTGCCAAGCACGTCAAACAGTGGGCGATCCAATTCGAGGTATTCAACCTCATCGGCTGGCGAAACGTCAACTCCTATTTCTGGGTAGCCGACGCCTATGGTCAACAATGGGCATCGCCGAACTACCTTACCGGCCGACGATACAACCTCAAGGTCATCGTCGATCTGCGGTAATTTTGTGGCCGTTTTGCTTTATTTTACAATTAAATTTGCATATATCAAAAATTTTGTGTAATTTTGCAGCGCAAAATCAGAAGGACGGAGATGCAACACCCGAATTTGTACATAACAATACAAAAGATATGAGTGATGAGGAATTTGAGGAAAAATTAAAAGAAGGTTTGATAAAAACCGCAAAAATGGTTGTAGAGCAGCATCGTCGTGACAACCAGCCGCTCATCTTTAGTGAGAATGGTGAGGTTAAGTATGTCGATCCGTTTACGGTATCGATTTAACCATTCGCTGCTACCGACAGCGTAAAAACCCCTCGTCGCTTGCACGACGTAAAACAGCAAGGACAAGCGCAGGTGTGCGCTACATATTTAATTTTCGCGTTTGCGATTTATTCGGCTTCAAGAAATGTAGGAAGTTTCAAACCAAGTCAGAGTAAGTTGGAAACGCTCGTGTTGTGCGCGGGCGAAACTTATCTGCTTGGTGGGCATTCCTACAGCCTCTTGAAGGGATAAGAATTGCTCGCGTTTTTATATAAATAACATATGACACAATACAGAATTTTAAATCGTCTGAACATTATTATCCTTTGTGTAACCATAAGCTCTCATGCTTATGCGACTCATAATGAGATATGTGTAGCTTGCAATGAGCCTAGTAGTGGTAGTTGCGGAGAGCAAGCTACTTGGACCTATGTAGGCGGTGTTTTGACTATCAGTGGAACAGGTTCAATGGATAATTATAATTTTTCTACGGAATATAGTCCATGGTATAATAATTATGCCATATGCATAGATAGTACAATTATTAAAAATGGAGTTACTAATATTGGAGACTATGCGTTTGCATGGTGTGAAAAAATGAAAAGCATTTCCATTCCAAATAGTGTCACAAAAATTGGAGAACATGCCTTTCATGAATGTGATCAATTGCGTTCTATTCAATTACCAAATAGTATAAATACTATCGGAGATTATGCCTTCGTGTGGTGTGATCACTTGCCTAATATTGATATACCTGAAAGTGTGGAGTATATAGGTTTAGGTGCATTTACAGGTTGCTATATGTTGACAAATTTTAGTCTCCCGAATAGTTGTACTTATATCGACATATCCACATTGTCGTGGTGTACTAACTTAAAGTATTTAAAAATAGGGGATAATGTTACTAACATAGGTTCATATGCTTTTGCCTGGTGTGAACAGCTAAAAACAATTGTTAACTATACTCCAATTCCACCAATAATAGAGGAAAATGTTTTTCAAGGTCTTAACCGGTCTTCATGCACTCTTTATGTTCCTGCCAATTCGATTGATTTATATAAACGATCTATGGTATGGGAAGATTTCATAATAATGGATATTGCGAATGCTCCGGCACCGAATAAAGCAGAAGATATCGCAATTATCGAAGATGTGCATTGTATCACCCATAAAATCCTCCATGACGGTCAAATTCTCATTCTCCGCGGTAATCGCACCTACACCCTCACCGGACAGGAAGTGAGATAAAAGCGGGCAATCATTGCCCGGTAAAAGAAGAAAGATTAGCGGCGGCAGAGATGTCGCCGCTGGTTTTATAGTTGTTTGCGGTATTGGGCGGAGACGAAGCCGCGGAGTGTTTTGTATCGCTTGGCACCGCGGATGGCGAGGGAAGCATGCCATTTATGAAGCCATTCGTCGTGTTTAACAGGGTCACGCAAATCGGCGTCGGCTAATGCAGATGCTTCTACCATGAGGTTGAAGGACTTATGCTGTGCCTCGGATACAGACTCCGGATCGCGGTGCTCGGGCATGTGAGATATAATCTCTTCACCGAAACGGTTAGTGAGATAGAAACGATGTCCGTTAGGCGGAAGTGCGCCCGTGTATTTCTTGAACTTTTTGTTTAGTGTTACTCTTCCCATAAGAATTGTATATTTGATGTGTTTTGAACCCGACCAGCCTCCTATCCGATACCGACATACCTCCGATCCGATTCTCTCTCGATTCTCTCTCGTTAGTCTGATTTGGCTATATATGGGGCGCAAACGGGAATGAAAAAACGTGTTTTTCGATTTGAGTGCAAAGATACTACTTTTTTCTCAAATCTCCAAATTTTTTGGCAAAAATGCAGAAAAGTAGCAGACATATTTGCATATGTGCAAAATTTTTTGTAATTTTGCGCCGCAAAATTGATATACTAAACACTATGGCAGAGAAAAATGGGCAAAACGGCAAAGAAGAGTTGACTCCGATGATGAAGCAGTTCCGCGACATCAAGACGCAGTATCCCGATGCGATGCTGCTGTTCCGTTGCGGTGACTTCTACGAGACCTATGCCGAGGACGCCGTGCGCGCAAGCAAGATCCTGAACATCACCCTCACCCACCGCTCCAACGGCGGCAGTTCCGCTGCACAACCGCTCGAGATGGCGGGTTTCCCGTTCCATGCGCTCGATACCTATCTGCCCAAGTTGGTGCGCGCAGGTCTGCGCGTAGCCATCTGCGACCAATTGGAGGATCCCAAACTGACCAAGAAACTGGTCAAACGCGGTGTGACCGAACTCGTCACCCCGGGTGTCAGTTACTCCGACACGACCCTCACCCAGAAAGAGAACAACTGGGTTGCCTGTATCCATTTTGACAAACATATCATTGGCGTCGCATTCCTTGATATCTCTACCGGTGAGTTCCTTGCCGGACAGGGCAACAGCGATTATATTGACAAACTGCTGACCAACTTCGCGCCCAAAGAGGTGTTGCACCTGCGCGGACGCAAAGCGGACCTGGAGAACCTATTCGGCTCCAAGTTCTTTACCTTCGAACTCGAGGATTGGATGCTCGTCGAATCGACAGCCCGCGAACGTTTGCAGAAACTGTGGGGCGTATCGTCCCTGAAAGGCTTCGGTCTGGAGAAGATGCCGGCAGGAGTGACGGCAGCAGGAGGTATATTGATGTACCTCGACATGACGCAGCACCTACAGACAGGTCACATCCAGCACCTGAGCCGCATCGAGGAAGACCAATACGTCTGGCTCGACCGCTTCACGATTCGTAACCTGGAACTGATCGGCGGACAGACGGAAGAGAGCCGCACGCTGTTTGATATCATCGACCGCACGATCACCCCGATGGGCGGACGTATGTTACACCGCTGGATCGCGTTCCCGCTCAAGGACGCACGCCGCATCCGCAACCGCCAGACGGTCGTGGAGTTCCTGTTCAAAAACCCTGAAGCGCGGGAGACCATCCGCGAGGCGCTGCAGCAGGTCGGAGACCTCGAGCGTATCGTGAGCAAGATATCGACCGGCCGTATCGGCCCGCGTGAGATGGTACAACTCGGACGTGCGCTACGCGCGGTCAGACCCATCAAAGAGATATGCTCCGGCGCCAACACCAACGCGTACCTTAACCTGCTGGGCGAACAACTGGACCCGTGCTCGGAGATGCGCACACGTATCGAACGCGAGATCGTGCCCGACCCGCCTTTGGCACAGGGACGACCCAACATCATCGCACGAGGCGTGGACACCGAGTTGGACGAGTTGCGCGCCATCCAATCGGACGGTAAGGACTACCTGCTGCAGATTCAGCAACGCGAGATAGAGCGTACCGGCATCACAAGCCTTAAGATAGGCTACAACAACGTCTTCGGCTACTACCTCGAGGTGCGCAACACCTACAAGGAACAAGTGCCGCCGGAGTGGATTCGCAAGCAGACACTCGTCAACGCCGAGCGTTACATCACCGACGAACTCAAGCAATACGAGGAGAAGATAACTACCGCCGAAGAGCGTATCCAGATCATCGAGAACCGACTCTATCAAGAACTGATGCTCGCGCTCAGCGAATGGGTGCCGCAGATGCAACTGGACGCGAACGTGCTCGCACAACTCGATTGTCTGCTCTCGTTTGCCACCGTCGCTGCTGAGCACCGTTACATCTGCCCGGACATCAACGACAGCCTCGTCATCGATATCCGTCAGGGGCGTCACCCGGTCATCGAACAACAGCTTCCGCCGGGCGAACAGTACATCGCCAACGACGTGCTGCTGGACAACAACGGGCAGCAGATCATCATCATCACGGGTCCGAACATGGCCGGTAAATCCGCCCTACTCCGCCAAACAGCACTCATTGTGCTCATGGCCCAAATGGGTTCGTTCGTGCCCGCCGAGAGCGCGTCCATCGGCATCGTGGACAAGATCTTCACGCGTGTCGGCGCGTCGGATAACATCTCGCTCGGCGAATCGACTTTCATGGTCGAGATGAACGAAGCGGCCTCGATCCTTAACAACCTCTCCGAACGCAGCCTCGTGCTGTTCGACGAACTCGGGCGCGGCACAAGCACCTACGACGGTATCTCGATCGCTTGGGCCATCGTCGAGTATATCCACGAGAACAAAGGTCACGCCAAGACCCTCTTCGCGACGCACTATCACGAGCTCAACGAGATGGAGAAGACCTTCGACCGTATCCGTAACTACAACGTCTCCGTACGCGAGGTCAACGGCAAGGTCATTTTCCTGCGCAAACTGGTACGTGGCGGCTCGGAGCACAGTTTCGGTATTCATGTAGCCAAGTTAGCCGGCATGCCCGCCTCTATCGTCGAGCGCGCGAATCAGATCCTCGCCGACCTGGAAGGTTCAGCCAATACCGCTGCCAACACGAACGCACGAGCCCATCTGGGCGAGACGCGCGAAGGCATGCAACTCAGTTTCTTCCAACTCGATGACCCCGTGCTCGAGCAGATTCGCGATGAGGTAACAGCACTCGATATCAACAACTTAACGCCTCTTGAGGCGCTCAATAAACTGTCAGAGATAAAACGCCTTGTGGGCGGCAAATGAACGATATGAAAGAGAAAAGAAGATTAAAGAAACGGTATATCCTTCGCTTGGTATTAGCGATTCTAGGTATTATCATGACGGTAACGGCCGCTATTGCCCTCAAGCACTACTACCGCTTGGAGATCAGTAACTTCGAGGCCAAAGACGGCCAAACGCATAGTTACAACATCTACCCCGGCACCTCTATTGATGACGTGCTGGCGATGATGGAGGAGGACTACGAGATCGGTAGTACGCAGGACATGAAACTCCATGCGCGGATGATGCATTTCAACTACCCCGAACCGGGTCACTATGAGTTCGAACCGCAATTGGGTAACCGCGAACTGATCGAGCGACTCAAGATAGGTGCGCAGACACCGGTAAACATCACATGGAACAACGCCATTCGCACGCGTGAACAATTGGCCGGCAAAGTGTCGTCGTACCTGATGATGGACAGCGTGACACTGCTCCAATACCTGGAGGACGATGCCTTCCTCGCCCAATACGGCATGAACAAAGAGACCAGCCGCTGTCTGTTCATCCCCAACACCTACGAGGTCTATTGGACCATCACACCGGAACAGCTGTTCGACCGCATGGAAAAAGAGTTCAGCGCATTCTGGGACTTGGAACGCCGTGACAAAGCAGAAGAGAAAGGGCTGACACCCGTAGAGGTCATGATCCTTGCCTCGATCATCGAAGGCGAGAGTAACAACAAAAAAGAGCTGCCCATCATCGCCAGCCTCTACCTCAACCGCGTCAAGAAAGGCATGCTGCTGCAGGCATGTCCTACCGTCATCTATGCGGTAGGCGATTTCAAGCTCCGCCGCGTGCTCTATTCGCACCTCAAGACCGACTCGCCCTACAACACGTATATGTACCGCGGCCTGCCTCCCGGACCGATCCGTTGCCCGCTACCCCGCTCTATTGACTACGTGCTCAATGCCCCGGAGACCAACTACCTGTTCATGTGCGCCGATCCGTCCCTCAACGGCACCCATATCTTCTCCTCCTCGTTCACCAAGCATATCAATGCCGCGAACGAATACCACAACATGATGGACAGCCTATGATCTGGGACAATAACGACGACATACGCCTCATTGAGTGCGCCAACAACGCCCGCACGATCCAACATCACCTCAACGATTGCCACGAGGAGAGACGACCGTACGTGTTCATCACCAACACGATGAACATCAAACCCTTACGTCGTCTGCTTGTGCCGGTGTCCATGTTGGAGGAAGAGACCTACAAAGCAGAGATATGCACTTACATCGCCCGTAAAACCGGTGCACATATCATTCTGCTGCAAGCCAATGACTACGGCTCACACGCCAAGCAGAACGTCAACCGTATTATCACCCACATCAACAAGATCAACGAACGTCTGGCCGAGAACCCTTCATCCGAAACCGGTGCCTCCTCACGCATTACCTACGAGGTTGCCCAAGCGCGCAAGGATAGTTTCAAACTCATTCAGGAAGCCTCCGAACGACAACGCGATTTTCAGCACGACCTGCTCGTCCTCACTGCCAGCCGCGACTACGGATTGGATGATATCCTTTTCGGCCCGCCTGAGCGCAAAGCCATCCAACGTGCACTAGTGCCGGTCATGTTAGTCAACCCGCGTGAAGATTTGTTCTCTTTATGCGACTAATGCTGACATTTTGCAAACTAAAATTTACATTTTTTAGAAATTTAACACTTTTTTGCAAAAATATTTGGTCATATGGCCAAAAAGCAGTACTTTTGCATCGTGTTTTTCATGGTATTAGATTTAAGGTTAAATGAAAAGATTGGGTTGTCGGGAGACAACCTGCTTTTTTTATATTGATTTTGGGGCTGATTTGGAGTGCTAAAATAAAAAAAATAAGGTTCTGCATCATTTTTTTGCCAAAATATTTGGTCATGTCAAAAAAAAGCACTACCTTTGCACCCGCTTTTGAAATTTAAGCTACGGAGAGATGGGTGAGTGGCTTAAACCAACAGTTTGCTAAACTGTCGTACGGGTAACTGTACCGGGGGTTCGAATCCCCCTTTCTCCGCAAAAAAGATTAGGGACATCCACAAGGGTGTCCCTAATTCTTTTTGAGAAGGCAGGGAGCCTTCTCACCTCCACGGTCGGGAGTTCTTATCTCACTTTGTTCGAACGATTATTGCCTATGGCAATTTTCGAATCCCACCTTTAAAAAGTCTTTTGTACACCAAACTTCAAGCCGTACAATCCAGGAGTGAACTGGTTCGCCAGCAGGTTCTTGAGTTTGCCCGAGAAGATAATCACATCGTTGCTGTACTCATTATGCCTGTCACCGGTCACCGCATCCTCATAGAAACGCGTCGTACCGCTATATCCGAAACTCATGATCGAGAAGAAGATCTGAAACGTGCTCTTGCGGTTAAACTGATACGTGATCACCGGAGACACCTGACATCCGTACGTCACACTGTGACGCAAACCTTCATAATCCGTACCCTTCGTTATTCCGTCCATCACACGGGGAAACGCCATCCCCGCATACAAATGGGCCTCTAACCATATTCCCACTCTGTCATCGAACAGCGTCTTCATCCGGTACCGCACATATGGCGCCGCTTCCCACGATCCGTGCATTACACGAATACTCTCCTCGTATTTTGTACCATCATCCTTGAGGTAGTTCGTTGTTGTGTACGTATCCGAAAACGAACCTCCGACGCGCAAACCCAGATACACCCGTTCCTTCAACTTCCATCCTATCTCCGGTGTGAGCGCTATCGACCATCCGTTCTCCTTCTTATCCGTCTTCGAGTCATGGTGGAAATAGATGTCGAAGTTATAACCGTAGTACAACTTCTGCTTCCACAGCGGTATCTCCTGTACCGGCACTTCCACCGACACACTGTCCGCCACCGTACGCGTCTCTCCGGCTACCGTCGCTACACCCATCACGCCTTCCGATATCGGGTCCTGCGCCATCAATGAACCGGCACAGAACACCAACAAAGCGACAAGCCAAATTTTCTGTTTCATACTCCCCTTCTTTTAATCTACCTTGATATCTTTGTTCACATTCTTGCTACCAACCAGCGCGTAAAAGAGAATATAAGCAACACCGATGATCGGCACAATATAACCGAGCAAATGGTTCGTGAACGCACTCTGTGCCAGCGGAACAATACCGCCGCCGACTACCATCATCATGAATATACCCGAAGCCTTGGCTGTGTACTTACCGAGTCCTTCGGTCGCCATGTTGAAGATACAGGTCCACATGACAGACGTGCACAGACCGCAAAGCATGATCAACAGCGCGGCGATAGGCATAGCCTCCATGACGAACTTCCAGTTAGTCGGCATCATTACTTGTACCGTGTTGCCTAACAGCATAGCCGAAGCCATGAGAGCAATCGCTACACAGGACACACAAACAACCATCGTTCGGCTGCTTACCTTACCGCCAATGAACGAACCGATCGTACGGCCCACAAGCATCAACAGCCAGTACAAACCGGCAATGAACGTCGCGTCGTCATAACCTGCATAACCGCCCTTCTCCAGATACGAGATGAGCGAAGCCGGAATACCTACCTCCACACCTACGTAGAAGAAAATAGCAATCACACCCAAGGTCAGGTGACGGAAAGCCCACGGACTGCGTTCATACGTCACTTTCTCACCGGCTCCTGCCGGCTCTGCCAACGGAGTGAACAGAATAATCAGGAAGATAAGTGCAAACACGGCCATCGCGATATAAAGCACGATGTTCACATCATCGATCTCTTTGCCCTTGAGCGATTCGCCTACCAACGCACCAACCAGCATCGGAGTCAACGAAGCCGAAAGGGAGTTGAGCGTACCGCCGATCATGTTCAACTGGTTACCACGGTTACCTCCGCCGCCTAAGAGGTTAAGCATCGGGTTCACCACCGTGTTCAACATACATACGCAGAAACCGCCAAACAGGGCACCTAACAGATACACATAGAAATTGTCCGTGTAGCCGCTGACCCATTGAATGCTGATACCGGCAAAGCCCAGCAGGATAGCCGTCAACGCCGTTTTCTTGTAACCGAACTTAGCCAGGAAATTACCGGCAGGAATACCCATAATCAGGTACGCAAGGAAATTACAGAAGTTACCCAACATGCCCATAATTCCGGCATGGGCACTGCCTTCAAACGTCTGCTCCCAGATCTTACCGACCGGAGCTGCGAGGTTAGTTACGAAAGCAATCATTGCATACAGAAACATCATTGCAATGATTGTGATCACTGTAAGCGAAGTTTTTTGTTTTGCGCTCATGATATATAAATTTTACTATTTTTTCGGTTTTGCGTGCAAAGGTACGCATTTTTTTTGACATACACAAATTTATTTGTTCCATTATTTGGATATATGGATTTTTTTTTGTAATTTTGTGCCGTCAAATAGAATCACGCGATGAACAACACCGAAATAGAACGTAAGTTTCTCGTTCGCTCTGATGCCTTCATGGCACAAGCAACCACTCATTACGAAATTATGCAAGGCTATCTGTGCAAAGAGCCGGGCAAGACCATCCGCGTGCGCATTCGCGATACGCGCGCTTTCCTTACCATCAAGTCCTCGCGTCTGCGGGAAGGGCTCGCTAAGTTCGAATGGGAGCGGGAGATAGACCTCGCCGACGCACGCGAACTGATGCAGATCTGCCTGCCCGGCGCCATCTCCAAGACACGGTATATCATCCCGACAAACAACGATCGGAAATGGGAAGTGGATGTATTCCACGGTCGTTTGGGCGGGCTGGTACTCGCCGAACTGGAACTCGAGGACGAACACGAGACCTTCGACCTGCCCGAATGGCTCGGAGAAGAGGTAACAGGCCAACCGCAGTACTACAACGCCAATATGTGAGTATTAAGCATGAGAAGACTCTTTGTCATATGGTCCTGTCTGCTTTCGGTCATCGCTCTGGGAGCGGTTAATCCTACCCGCACCTTACCCGTCGTCTATATCAACACCCAGAACAAACAGGCCGTCAACGACACCGAGACACAAGTGCCCATGACGCTCTATATCGATTCGGTTATCCCTGATTATCACCCGCTTGGCTCTGCACAAGCACCCATCCCCGGCACCATCAAAGGACGCGGTAACTGGACTTGGAACGGCTTTGACAAGAAACCGTACAAGATCAAGTTCGACACCAAACACAAAGTGTTGGGAATGCCCAATAACCGACACTGGTGTCTGATGGCCAATACAGACGATTATCTCGGTTTTCTCAAGATGCCGGCAGGTTTCTTCATCAGCAAAGCGCTCGGGCTACGTTGGACACCTCGCACACGCCCTGTCGAACTCGTGCTCAACGGCCAATACATGGGACTCTATTTCCTTACAGAACACGTGCGCATAGCGTCTCATCGCGTGCATATACACGAGCAAGCGGACAACGAGACACACCGCGATTCGATCTCCGGTGGCTGGCTCGTAGAGATAGACAACTACCCGTCGGAGAACAATATCACCTTTCAGGAAGGCAACGGACAATACGTCATGGTCTCGCTCAAAGAGCCCGAATCACTCTCTTCACAACAACGCCAATACATAGAAAATCAGATTTATAGTCTCAACAACGCTTTGTACGGCACTTCAGAAACCGACCTCATACAACGGCTCGATATCCACGAAGCAGCCCGATATTACCTCGTGCAGGAGATCATGGAGGATTGCGAATCGTATCACGGCAGTTGTTTCCTGTACAAAGACCGCGACAGCCTCGGCATAGCCGACCCATGGAAATTCGGACCCGTGTGGGACTTCGGCAACGCCTACAACCGCCATCAGGAGACCTGGATATACAACAATCCGACGTTTGCGCAGTACTGGATTGGACAACTGGCACAATGGCCCGTGTTCCAACAGGCACTCCGAGAACAATGGTGGATTTTCTACCACACCCAAAAAGAGGAAGTGCGGACCAAAATATCCGACTTGGCGGCAACCATCACTCCTGCAGCCAAGAACGATGCCGTCGTATGGCGTAACACACAGGGATACAATGACAACAGCAACATGAGCGGCAAACTAAACGATTTCCTTTGGCGCTACGATTGGCGTATCCAATGGCTCTACAGCCAATGGGGCGAAGGTACCAAACCCCTCACATGGGACAATGAAGCCATTAGCTCTCAGCCTTCAAGCCGCAAAACGCTGCACAACGGACAGATCGTTATTGAATCCAACTGTAAGAAATACAATATTTTAGGACAAGAAATACACTAAACAACCATGCATATCAGAAACCTTTTCTTCGCAGGCCTTATCGCGCTGACTGCCTGCACCAACAACACCTACCTGCCTCTGGCAGAAGACATTGCTAAGAGTGAGATGAGCCATAACCCCGAGTTATGGACTTGTGACGGAGCCGCCAAGCCCAAATGGGAGTACACCCCTACTCTCATGGCACGGGCGTTCTTGGAACTGTACCAAGCCACAGGAGACTCGCTCTATCTCAACCACGTGCTGCAGTTCACCAATCAGTTCATCAACGAGGACGGCTCCATCCTAACCTACAAAAAGAGCCTCTACAACATGGATCGTATCCAAGGCGGTAACTACCTCATTCTCCTCAACGACATCGCGCCGCAACCCCAATACCTCACGGCCATTGAAACCCTGCGCGACCAACTGCGTGAACAACCGCGTACTTCCGAAGGCGGTTTCTGGCACAAACAGGTCTATGAGCACCAGATGTGGCTTGACGGTTTGTTCACCGGCACAACGTTCTACGCCCGTTATGCGGCGTGGAAACCCGAACCCGAGGCATGGGACGACATCGCCAACCAGTTCCTCGTGGTTGACCGCCACACCCGCAAAGCCAACGGGCTCAACCATCACGGATGGGACGAGAGTCGCCAAATGGGTTGGAGCGATTCGATCACAGGTTGTAGTCCCGAGACATGGGGACGAGCCGAAGGATGGTACGTCATGGCGCTGTGCGATGTGCTCGAACTAATGCCTGCAGACCATCCCAAACGACCGGAACTGGTCGCTATCCTCAACCGCGTCATGGACGCGCTGATGACCGTACAGGACAAGGATACCCACCTCTGGTACCAAGTACCTGACCGCGCCGGAGAAGAAGGTAACTACTTGGAATCCACCTGTTCTGCTATGTACTGCTTCGCCATGGCCAAAGGCGTGCGACTCGGCGTGCTGCCCAAGCACTACAAAACCGAAGCCTACCAAGTCATGGAAGGACTCAAGGCACATAAGATCGTCCAGAACGAAGATGGCACACACTCTCTCATTGATTGCTGCGCCGTAGCCGGCCTCGGCGGTAACCCCTATCGCGACGGCACCTATGACTACTACATCCACGAGCGGATTCGTCCCGATGATCCCAAAGGGGTCGCTCCGCTCATTCTGGCATGCATCGAACTGAGCAAACTATAAAATTGCAAAAAAACGCGCGCGCACTTGCGTATGTCAGAAAAAAGTAGTACCTTTGCACCCGCTTTTAAAAAAAGCGCAATTTTAATTTGTAATTTTTAATTTTTAATTCCATCATATGGACTCTAAATACAATCCTACTGACATTGAAGCCCGCTGGTACCAATACTGGCTGGACAACAAGTTATTTCATTCCGAACCTGACGGTCGCGAGCCGTTCACCATTGTCATTCCGCCGCCCAATGTGACGGGTGTTCTCCACATGGGACACGTGCTCAACGAGACCATCCAAGATATCCTCGTTCGCCGTGCACGCCTCGAAGGTAAGAATGCATGCTGGGTGCCTGGAACAGACCATGCCTCTATCGCTACCGAAGCCAAGGTCATCAAGCGCCTCAAAGAGCAAGGTATCAATAAGTCTGACCTGACTCGTGAGCAGTTCCTCAAACATGCGTGGGACTGGACCGACGAACACGGAGGTATCATCCTCAAGCAGCTCCGCAAACTGGGTTGTTCCTGCGATTGGGACCGTACGTCCTTCACCATGGACGAGACGCGCTCCAAAGCCGTCATCAAAGTGTTCTGCGACCTCTACAACAAAGGTCTCATCTACCGTGGCCTGCGTATGGTCAACTGGGACCCTGAGCGTCAGACTGCTCTCTCCGACGAGGAGGTGATCTACCACGACGAGCATAACAAATTCTACTACTTACGCTACGAAGTAGCGGAGGAGCCGGGTAAGTACGCCATCGTCGCTACTACTCGTCCCGAGACCATCTTCGGCGATATAGCCGTTTGCATCAACCCCAAGGAGGAGAAGAACCAATGGCTCAAAGGCAAACATGTCATCGTCCCCGGTGTCGGTCGTGTCATCCCCATCATCGAGGACCGATACGTTGAGATCGGCTTCGGTACCGGTTGCCTCAAGGTCACCCCTGCACACGACGTGAACGACTACGCCCTTGGACAGAAATACAACCTGCGTACCATCGATATCTTCACCGCAGATGCGCACCTCAACATGGACACCGTCGAACCCGAACTCCAAGCCAACGTACGCAAGTACCACGGCATGGACCGTTTCGATTGCCGCAAAGCCATCATCGAGGACCTCCAAGCACTCAACCTCGTGGAGAAGATTGAAGACTACGACAATAAAGTCGGCTACTCCGAGCGTACCAACGTACCTATCGAGCCGCGTTTGTCGCTCCAGTGGTTTGTCAAGATGCAACACTTCGCTGACATCGCCCTGCCGCCCGTCATGAACGACGACATCGTCTTCTATCCCGCTAAATACAAGAACACCTACCGTAACTGGCTGGAGAACATCAAAGACTGGTGTATCTCGCGCCAACTCTGGTGGGGACACCGTATCCCGGCGTACTACGATGCCGACCTGCTCGCTCAGACCGGCCTTGAGAACTACCCGGAGGACAAGATCATCGTTTCTGAAACGGCACCCGAAGGCAATTACGTCCAAGACGAAGGAGCACTCGACACTTGGTTCAGTTCCTGGCTCTGGCCCATCTCGCTCTTTAACGGTATTGAAGAACCGAACAACAAAGAGATCCAGTACTACTACCCCACCGCAGACCTTGTTACCGGTCCGGATATCATCTTCTTCTGGGTAGCACGTATGATCATGGCAGGCTATGAGTACCAAGGCAAAATGCCGTTCAAGCATGTGTACTTCACCGGTATTGTGCGCGATAAGCTCGGACGTAAAATGTCCAAATCGCTCGGTAACTCGCCCGACCCGCTCGACCTCATCGAGCGCTACGGCGCTGACGGAGTCCGTATGGGTATTCTCCTCTCTGCTCCTGCAGGCAACGACATCCTCTACGATGACTCGCTCTGCGAGCAAGGACGTAACTTCTGCAACAAGATCTGGAACTGCTTCCGTATGGTCAAAGGACTCGAAGTAGCGGACATCCCGCAACCCGAGACCTCTAAATACGCCATCGATTGGTTCAACGCCCAATTGAATGAGACCGAAGCGGAGATTGCCGACTTGTTCAGCAAATACCGTCTGTCCGAAGCCCTCATGGCCATCTTCAAACTGTACTGCGATGAGTTCAGCGGCTGGTATCTGGAGATGATCAAACCGGGGTACCAACAGCCGATTGACCGCGCAACCTACGAAGCAACCCTCGCGTTCTTCGACCGTCTGCTCCGCGTACTCCACCCCTTCATGCCGTTCATCACCGAGGAACTCTGGCAGAACCTCTACGAGCGCAAACAAGGCGAGTCTATCATGACAGCTTCGCTTTACGATGCAAATACGGACTCTTCTCGGACTAATCTCGATGGTATCCTAGACTTTACTGCATATCTCAAGCAGATCATCACTGAGATCCGTGCCATCCGTGCGTCGAAGAACATCCCGCAAAAAGAGCGCCTCACGCTCATCTCGCCGGAACCCCTCAACGCGTTGGTAGATAAGTTGGCTAATGTTGAGGTTGTAATCAACGGTGAAGTGAGCGGCAACTGCTCTAAGTTCATCGTCGGCACGACCGAGTTCGCCATTCCGATGGATCAGTTCATCAACGTGGACGAGGAACTCAAGAAACTCGAAGCCGACCTCCAACACCAGCAAGGTTTCCTCCGCGGTGTCATGGCCAAACTGTCCAACGAACGCTTCGTAGCAAACGCCAAACCGGAGATCGTTGAACTCGAGCGCAAAAAGAAAAGCGATGCCGAAACCCGCATCGCCGCACTCGAAGAAGCTATCAAAGCTCTGAAAAACTAGTACCCTAGGACCCTAGTTTCCTAGGACCTAGTGCAATAATCGATGATGCTCGTGCTTCCAGCGTTTATGCTGAAGCACGAGTTCATTTTTGGTCTGATTCGTGCAATACGTATCTACAAACCGCTCCCAGATATAATTCACCGCTAAACTTGACGGATGAACCAAATCGTCCGCATAGAACCGATAATCCCGCAACTCATCCAACATAATCTCATAAGATGGGAAATAGTCACCTAACTGTTCTACGGACTGCAGTAGTGTAGCTTTGCTCAATTGGTTCTCGTGCAGACCGTCCTTGATATGCCGAATCGGCGAAACGGTGAACAACCAGTGTTTGTCGCTGTACTTTTCCAGTATCGGCTTCCATGCATCCACAATCTCCTCTACCGTCAGTCGCCTTCTTACAAAACAACGCTCCGGCAATTTATGACAATTCCCAACGATCTCACCGTCCTTCTCATACACCCACGCCGTGCCAAACGTCACAATCACCACACTCGCCTCGTCCAAAGCATGCTGCATCGTCTTTATCGACGCACGCACAGCCTGTTCCGCCTCCTCTTTGCTTGCCCGAGAAAAACTTCCATGGTGCGCCATCGAGTGCCACAAACCATCGTGTTCGATCAGTTCCGGCACCTCGGTCATGGTCAACGCCTGAGCAATACTCAGCGGGTTATAAAGCGTACCGAACGGGTTACAGGTCACCTGCAAATACCGTTGCTGCATCTGCGCACCTATCTCGTCCGAGAAACACGAACCCAGCATGAGAACCTTGTCCTCATACCCGATCTTCCATTCACTCGGCTGAATATCCACGATTGTCTGTAACTTAACCATAAACTATAACCTGTAACCCGTAACCCTTACTCGAAATGCATGACCTTCGACGGACTGATACGTGTGATAATGAGCGACGGCAGCAGCAGAATAAGCATCGACAGAATAATCGTCACCACATTAAGCACAACCAGCCATTCCCATGCAAATGCAATCGGCACCGTGTCCACATAATACGTAGACGGCTCCAGCGGAACCAGATGGCACCAATACTGCACAGCCGCCAGACCCAGACCAATCACATTGCCCCACAGCACGCCTTTGCCAATCAGCATCGCGGCTTGCGTCAGGAACACACGACGCACAAAACGATTCGTCGCACCCAGCGCTTTCATGATTCCGATGAACTGCACGCTGTCCAAAATCATAATAATCAAGCCCGACACCATGTTAAACCCTGCTACCAACAGCATCAATATCAAAATCACCACAACGTTCATATCCAGCAGTCTCAACCAGGCAAAAATAGCAGGGTTCTGATCCAGCAAGGTCTGCACAAAATATACATTGTACCCGTTCTCGTCCAGATGATTAACCGTTGCAAAATAGATTTCATCCGCCGTCTCGTCCAAATAACGCATATCATCCACAACCATCTCCACGCCTGAGAACGTATGCTCGTCCCAGCCTTGCAACCGTCGCGCCGTCTCCAACGTCGTCAAGATAAACAGGTCGTCGTTCTGCGCAAAACCCGTGTCGTACAAACCCGATATAATAAACCGCCGCGCACGCACATCGTCGTCGTCCACAAAATACGCCAACACCGCGTCGCCACAATGTAACCGCAACTTAGATGCCATGCGCACGGACAGCAACACCTCTTGCGGAGAACTCGGAACTGCCCCTTCCCGCACATTGCTCGCAAAGAAATCCCAATAATCCGTGCCCTTCAACACCATGCCTTCAAACGCGCTGTCGGTCTTGAGCATGCCCGGTTTGGTAATGAACGGAGCCGTTTGCACCACATGCGCATAGCGCCCCAAACGCTCCATCAGACTGTCACTCACCTCGATCGGCTGCAGGTCGTACGTGTTGTTGTTATCAAACGACACCAACTGGATATGCGCACCGAATCCTGCCACCTTCTCCGTGATCGTGCGCTTGAAACCCACAACCACACAAATGGTCACAATCATCACCATCACACCCACGATCATTCCCAACAACGCTACACGCACTGCCGGACGGGCATGACGATCTTCGTCACGCTGCGAAAAATAAAGTCGCTTGGCCAATGCTATTTCGGGTATTTTCGGCACGATTTTTGTTGTGTATTTTTTATATGAAAAAAATCTCTTTACTTCTTTTATCTATTCTCTTCGCAGGAGCCATGTGGGCACAGGATCCGGTTTCTGAACGGCCGCAACGCACTCCCGAGGAAGAGGCGCTAACCCAGACCACAAGGCTGGTAAGGGAACTGAATATTACCGATTCAGTACGGTTTGATACCATCTATCGCATGCACCTCAAGTACGCGCGTATTCGGCAAAAAGGACTGTCCCGGGCAGAGAACATGTCGCGTCTGCAGAGTATCTACGACGAGTTACGCCTGTTGCTCACCCCCGAGGAGTTCGAGCGTTTTATGAACCATCCCGCTGAGCTGCCACGTCGTCCACACGGAGCTGCCAACGTGAAAGCGCCAAGTAGACCCATAACGCCATCAGAGCCCCAATAGCCAAACCCGCCACGATATCGGTCGGGTAATGAACGCCCAGGTACATCCGACTATAACATACAATAGCTACCCATGCCATCAAGCTTGCGGTAGCTAATTTTTTGCGATATAGCAAACTGAACAGCAAAGCAACCGCCATACTGTTGGCTGCATGGCTGCTGCAGAATCCGTATCGACCTCCCGTATATCCATGTACCAAATGAATGGGATCAATCGCCGGTTCATGGGTCGGTCGTAACCTGCAGACCAGTGGTTTGAGCACACCGCTGCAGGTCAAATCGCTCAAGCCTACCGCGATACCGAATGCCGCCAACACAAGTACCATCGTCCGCCAATCCCGATACCGGTACGCCAATAACGCGACCAGCACCACATACAACGGAATCCAGGTCGTCGGCTTACTGATCACCCACATCACACTATCCAACCAATCTGCGTAGTGCCCGTTGATCCAAAGCAATATGTCGGTATCCCAATTCATTACTCATTAACGAGTACCGCCGTATGGCATGCCACAATGGCCGCTGTTTCGGTACGAAGACGTGCTGCGCCCAAACTCACCGGCTCATAACCGTGCTGCAGCGCCCAGTTCACTTCCTCGGGCGAGAAATCACCTTCCGGCCCGATCAGCACAGCCGTCTTGTGACCGCGCACAATCTTATCCTTCAGCGCCCTTTTGTCATCTGTCGCCTTGTACCCTTCGATACAATGAGCAATGAACCGATCGCCCTCCAACTGCAACTCCGTCATCTTCGTCAACGTATGCAATATCGGAAAACGTGTCTTCAAACTCTGCTTGGCTGCCGACACCACAATCTTCTGCAGTCGCTCCATATTCACCGTCTTACGCTCCGAATGGTCACAAAGCAAGAGCGTAATCTCATCCGCGCCCATCTCCACACATTTCTCAATCGCCCATTCCGTACGGTCGATGTTCTTCGTCGGCGCCAGCAGCACATGTACCCATCCTTCGTGCAACGCTTCCGGACGCTCCTGCGACACAATGCGCACCTCACAATGCTTGCGATGCGGATTGGTCACCACACACCGATACAACGTCCCTACTCCGTCCGTGACGAGAATCTCATCCCCGGCCGTTCGGCGTAAGACCTGCACACAGTGATTGCTCTCCTCCTCGGGGAGAACCGGCTCTGTTGCTATATTTGGACAATAAAACAGATACATTAGCCTATAACCATTCGCCTTTCGCCTTTATAACTCGCTCTCTTTCAATCGCTCTGCGTTCTCGGCTACTTGCAACGCATCGATCACTCCTTGTATATCGCCGTCCATGAACGCCGCCAGGTTATATACCGTGTATCCGATACGGTGATCGGTGATACGGCCCTGCGGATAATTGTACGTACGTATCTTCGCAGACCGATCGCCCGTCGAGACCATCGTCTTCCTTCGTGCAGCGATGTCGTCAATATACTTCTGGTGCTCCTTGTCGTAGATCTGCGTACGCAAACGCGAAAGCGCGCGCTCTTTGTTCTTCGGTTGGTCGCGCGTCTCGGTACACTCAATCAGTATCTCCTGCACTTCACCCGTATTGGGATTCTTCCAGTTATAACGCAACCGCACACCCGATTCGACCTTGTTCACGTTCTGACCGCCGGCTCCGCCTGACCGAAACGTCTCCCATTTAATCTCCCCCTCATTGATATGCACCTCGAACTCATCCGCCTCGGGCAACACAGCGACCGTCGCAGCCGAGGTATGTACACGTCCTTGCGTCTCGGTCACCGGAACACGCTGCACACGGTGAACGCCGCTCTCGTACTTGAGCGTACCATACACATTCTGACCGGTCACATTGAAAATAATCTCCTTGTATCCGCCTGCCGCACCTTCGGTGAACGACGACACGGTATACTTAAATCCCTTGATCTCAAAGTACTTACAGTACATACGGAACAGGTCTCCGGCAAAAATAGCCGCCTCGTCACCTCCCGTACCGCCACGGATCTCCATCACCACGTTCTTACCGTCTTCCGGATCTTGCGGCAGCAGCTGCAACTTCAACTCTTCCTCCAACTTCGGAATCTGCGGTTCCAGCTCCTCCATCTCCGCCTTTGCCATCTCTTTCATCTCCGGATCGGACTCGTTGTAGAACAAATCCTTCGCGTCCTGCAAGTCCGTCACCGCTTTCTTATACCGATGAGCGCACTCCAGCACACGCTCCAAGTCATGGTAATCGCGATTTAGACGCACATAGCGTGCCTGGTCAGCAATCACCGCCGGGTCGGTAATGAGTAACGAAACCTCATGGAACTTGGCCTCCAAGCCATCTATCTTATCGAGTATGTTCATTGTATGCTTGTAACGTATTTTGTAACAGACTCACAATCGTCATAGGTCCTACTCCTCCGGGAACAGGCGTGATATACGCCGCCTTCGGTGCCACGTGCTCAAAATCCACATCGCCCACCAAACGATAACCCTTCGGAGTAGTAGGATCATCTACTCGGTTGATTCCCACATCAATCACCGTCGCACCTTCTTTGACCATATCCGCCGTCAGCAACTTCGGACTTCCGGCTGCCACAATGAGGATATCGGCGGTCAGACAAATCGACTTCAGATCCCGAGTCTTGCTGTGACACACCGTCACCGTCGCATCGCCTAACGACGATGCACTCATATTCGGCAGACTCAGGTACGGACGTTGCATCAGCAGCATCGCCATCGGTTTGCCGACGATATTCGAGCGACCGATGACCACCACATGCTTGCCTTCCGTCTGAATCTTATAACGCGCCAGCAATTCCCGAATACCCTTCGGCGTCGCGCTAATGAACGCATCCAGACCCTGAATAACACGTCCCATGCTCTGCGGAGTCAAGCCATCCACATCCTTGCGATAATCAATCGCACTCAGCACACTCGATTCGCTGATATGAGCCGGCAGCGGCAACTGCACAATGAATCCGTCAATCGTCTCGTCGCTGTTCAACCGACGCACCTCCGTGAGCAAAGCCTGTTCGGTGATGTACTCCTCGTACGCAATCTTCTCCGCCTCAATGCCCACTTCCGCGCACGCCTTGATCTTGTTGTTCACATAGGTCTCACTCGCAGGGTTATGCCCCACAATCACCACAGCCAGTTTCGGCGCACGTTGACCCGAAGCCAACAGCGCTTGCACTTGCTCACGCAATTCGCCACGGATCTGTGCTGCTATTTGTTTTCCGTCTAAAATCATTCGTTATCTTTCTCTTTCTCAGCGTTTTTTGCGGCTTCTGCTTCTTCACGCTCACGGCGTTTCTCCCAGCGCCATACCTTCAGATTGCGCCAAATCGCTTTCCATTCGCGTTTGGTGATATACCATTTATTCTCCTTTCTCGGCGGACGATACACAGGGCGAGTCTCAATCTGCACACGATGAATCATCGACGAATCAACCTGAAACACCTGCGCCAAACTGTCACCCAGCAACAACGCGTTCTTCTCATCCACTTTGTGAATACGCAACTCATCCACACTCCGCTCCGTTGCTGGATCATCCAACGGCATCTGACGAATCTCGTGCACAGCCATCTTCACCAGTTTATACGCGCCGAACAACGCCACAGCCACAATGATAACCATCAGCCCGTAATACGCGCTCTTGTCTTTCATACGCAGCGCACCGCCCATCTTATTGGTATACTTATCCGGCTCCGAACTACGGTTATACCCACCATCTTCGCGATGATGGTGATGATGGTGTTTACTCCGCTGATACTCAACGTGTTTCTCCCACTTCGGTTGATATGTCTTTTCTTCGGACACTAAACTATAACCCTTAACCTTTACCGCCTCCGGCTATTCCCCATCTGCTGCACTTTCTTCATCATCTTCGAGGTCTGCTCGAATTGCTTGAGGAAACGATTCAGCGCCACAATATCCACACCTGCACCTTTGGCAATACGCGCTTTGCGGCTGCCGTTCAGCAGACTCGGATTAGCACGCTCGGCCGGAGTCATCGAATTGATCATCGCCTCAATCGGCTTGAACGCATCGTCGCTGATCTCCACATCCTTCAGCGCTTTGTCCATGCCCGGGATCATACCCATCAACTCTTTCATTGAACCCATCTTCTTGATCTGGTTCAACTGACCGATAAAATCGTTAAAATCGAATTGGTTCTTGGCGATCTTCTTGCTGATTCGACGTGCCTCTGCCTCATCGTACTGCTCTTGCGCACGCTCCACAAGGCTCACCACGTCACCCATTCCGAGGATACGATCCGCCATACGGGCAGGATGGAACACATCCAGCGCCTCCATCTTCTCACCCGTACCGATGAACTTAATCGGCTTATTCACCACCGAACGAATACTCAAAGCCGCACCGCCACGGGCATCACCGTCCAACTTGGTCAGTACCACGCCGTCAAAATCCAAACGGTCGTTGAACTCCTTGGCCGTATTAACCGCGTCCTGACCGGTCATCGCATCCACTACGAACAGGGTCTCGGACGGATTAATCGCCTCTTTGATAGCGGCAATCTCCTGCATCATCTGTTCGTCGACTGCCAGACGACCTGCCGTATCGACAATCACCACATCGTAACCGAATCGCTTCGCCTCGTCAATCGCTGCTTGCGCTTTCTTCACAGGATTCGATTCGCCTTCGCCCGTATACACCTTGGCATTAATCTGCTCTCCCAGCACACGCAACTGCTCAATAGCCGCCGGACGATACACATCACACGCCACGAGCATCACTTTCTTGCCCTTCTTGGTCTGCAGATAATTGGCTAACTTGCTGGCGAAAGTGGTTTTACCACTACCCTGAAGACCCGACATCAAAATGATTGCCGGATTACCTTTCAGGTTGATCTCCTGCGCCTCGCCGCCCATCAACGCAGCCAACTCATCGTGCGTGATCTTGACCATCAACTGACCGGGACGCACACTCGTCATCACGTTCTGACCCAGCGCTTTCTCTTTCACCTGGTCCGTGAACTGTTTCGCGGTCTTATAGTTGACATCCGCCTCTAACAAGGCTTTGCGGATATCCTTCACGGTCTCCGCAATATTAATCTCAGTAATGCGACCCTCACCCTTGAGAATCTTAAAGCTTCGTTCTAATCGTTCTGATAAATTATCAAACATAGTATACCTAATTTACAAATTGCGTGCAAAAGTACAACTTTTTTTTGACATACACAAATTTTTTAGGCTTTTTTCGAAGAAAACCACGCTTCGCACATAGCCCGTAGTTGTTTTTCGTCCCGAATAATCGCCCGTAACTCTTCCAGACTTCGTACATTTCGCTCGCTGTTGAGCCATAATTTCATATACCCGCCTTCTGCGTATTTCTCCAGCAAGTGCTCCTTACTCCGTGCATACAGCGTCTCAAAATCTCCATTCGGAAACAACTTAGCGCTATACGCCATCGTTCGGTGAATCACCAACTCCGGATTAATCTGTCGATCCGCCTCAGCCACAATCGCGCCATAGATCGTACGCGGCGGATTCTTACTGCTGGCTCGATGGTCCTCGACCGCATCCCGCATAATATGCAACTGCTCCTCCGTGAACCATTCACGCAGCCGCTCGTCTGCCATCAGAATCTCACCCGAATGGATATGGTGCGTCTCACGGTCAAAACGCAAACCCAGATCATGGTACGCCGCAATCACATACGCCATCTGCTCGTCCGCTCCGTGCGCACGCGCCAACTTAATACTCTCGTCAATCACCATCTGCGCATGGTCTCGCTGATGCCCGCCGTCAAACGTATCATACTGCGGCAGAATCGCCTGTTCGATATATTGCTCCAAACTCATTTGTTCCTATCGAATAAAATGCATAGCCTGCCGTTCTTCGTATTCCGGCTTGGGCTGACCTTCCGTCGCTTTCAGCAGATACGCCATGTTCTTCGCTAATGACCGCATGGTCTGCATGCCTTCGGCATCCAAAGCGGCTTCACCTTCCAACCGACCGTAAACGATGTTCCAGTACTGGCTCGTCACGATGGGCATGTTCAGCAACTGAAACGGCATATTCAGCGTCTGCAACGCAGCTGTTGCGCCTCCTCTACGACACACGGCTACCCCTGCTGCAGGCTTGCCGTTAAAGGCCGCTCCGTTCGAATACAGCATTCGCTGTACTAACGCAATCACCGTTCCGTTAGGTTGCCCATAATAGACCGGCGAACCCACGATGAGTCCGTCGCATTCAGCCATCTTCGCACTTACCTCATTGCACAGATCGTCGTCGAACACGCATTTGCCATTCCCCTTCGTCTTGCACGTCGAACAAGCAATACAGCCGCGTACGGGCTTTGTTCCGACACCCACGATCTCGGTCTCTATACCATTCCTTTCCAACTCCTGCGCCGCTTCTTTCAACGCCAGATACGTATTCCCGCCCTTATGCGGCGAACCATTAATCAATAGTACTCTCATTGTTTTACGTCAAATTTGGTGCAAAATTACACAAAAAAAATGACATACGCAAGTACGCATGTCATTTTTCTCATTCATTCGTTAATTTATTCTTGCATAAGTAGCTGCATAACGACTTTCGCGCTATAAGCCACCGGTGTTCCCGGACCAAAAATAGCCGCTACGCCTGCCTTATACAAGAAATCATAAATCGGCAAGGACGACCTAAATGGCAAAAATGTTCCATTTTATTTGCTTATTTCAAATAAATGTTGTAACTTTGCAGTCGAATTGACATTTAAATCAATATTTATATGAAAACGAGTACTAAAATTTGGATGTGTCTTGCGGGTGTAGCACTCGTAGCACTCGGCGTAATGTGTATCCTCTGCCCGGGAACCACATTGTTAAGCCTGGCTTGGGTATTTGGTCTGATGTTCTTCCTTGGCGGTTGCACAGAGATGGCAGCATGGTCGGCTACACGCGGATTTATCCCTATGAGCGGACTGATGTTTCTCTCGGCTTTGTTACAAATTATTCTCGGCGCGATCATGGTTTTCCATCCGGCTCCTTTGATGGTTGCGCTACCGTTCATCTTCGCTTTCTGGCTCATGTTTGAAGGCATCAACCTCGCCATCAGTTCGTTTGATTTCAAGCGTGTCGGTTTCCGCCATTGGTGGATTGTCTGCTGCTTTGGTGTGCTGGCAGCCTGCTTCGGCGTGTACTGCCTCGTGAACCCGAATGTGAGCGCAGAGACGATTGCTTGGTTTGTCGGTCTGGGTATCATCCTTGACGGTATCGGCAACTGGGTCAAAGTAGCAGTGGTTAACAAAGTGGAGAAACGCTTCGTCAAACTGCATGACCGTCTTCATGAAGTAACGGACATCGATTGGGAAGAGGTAAAATGAACCAATACACCCATCGTTATTCGCTTACAGCAGCGGATATGGACACGCGTTACCGGATGACGCCGAACGCTGTCCTGCTCTATTACCAGGATTGCTGGGCACGCTATATGGCGTGCCTGCATCTTGCTGCTTTTGACGTCATCAAACAGAACCGCATCTGGGTCATTACGGAGTTTAACGCGTGGTTTGAAGAACAGACAGCTCTCTGGTCGGATGACATTGATGTTACCGTCTGGAACAGCGAAGTGGGGGCACTCCGTCTCTATGCTGAGTTCCGCGTGCGTCGGTCGGATGGCATCGAAGTGGCACATGGTTACGGCTGTTGGACGTTATTGGATACCGAGGCGCATCGTCTCGCGCCTATGACGCCTTTCCAACCGCAGATACCCGTCCTGCCGGAGATGACCTCTGAGACCCATAAGAAACGCCGTTTCCAGACGGATGGTACGCCGCTCCAACAGATTGAGCATCGCGTCAACCCGATCAATCTCGATTTCAACGGTCACGTCAACAACCGCACGTACCTTAGCATAGCCATGCAATCGGCGGACGAAGCGTTCATGGACGCGCACGCCATCCGGTGTCTGACCATTCATTGGCTGAAGGAGACCTTCTTGGGGGATACGCTCATCTGCCGTCTGAACTTATTACCTAACGAGACAGACGAGCCTGTTTATCATTACCTCCATTCCATCGCTCGCAACGATGCCGAGACCGCCGCGCAGGTCTATTCCGAATGGATCCCGCGTAAGGAACAGATAGACGTCTCGGTTCATGCATCGAGAAAATAATCAGGACGCATGCCCGCGCATGTATTCGCCGGGAGTGATACCAGTTTTGTTCTTGAACATGCGCGTGAAATGATGCGGGTAGTCGAAGCCGAGCATGTACGCCGTTTCGCTGATACTTCGGCCGCTCATGAGGATGTTTTTTGCGATTCGGATGATGTACGACTGAATATATTCCTTGGCGGAAGCGCCTGTCGCTTGTTTCACCAAGTCGCCGAAATAACCCGCAGAATACGCCATCTCCGAGGCACAATACGCTACTGTCGGCAAGCCTTTCTCGGCTTGCCGGCCTTCGTAATAATACTTGTCCAACAAGGCGTGAAACCGTTTCAGCACATCCGGTTCGTCAGCCGTAATCCGCGCATTCTGACGCCAATAAGCCCGCTGGCAGTAATCCAAGATCAGCCGCAAATAGCCGACCACTATATTCCGCAACGCCGAACTGTCCTTATGGGCTTTCAGTTCTTCGCGCAGAGCGCTCAACAGCATTTCAATCGCATTCCATTCATCCGGCTCCAAAGGCAGCGAATCCGTAAAGAAATACGAGAAGAAATTATACTCCGCGATGTGCGCCTCTAAATCCGTCTTGCTCATCAACTCCGGCGACCATAACACCGCCCATCCGTTCAGAAAAAGCGGATGACCGTCATCTTCTTTACCGCCTATTTGTCCCGGAGCAACGGCTATAACCGACCATTCGCTCACCTGCACAGGCCGCACGCCGTATGACAAGTTCTGCGGAAACTCGCGTTGGATAAACAAGCCATAAACCCCGTAGTTGTTCATACTCGTCCTTACCCCCTTCTCCAGTTCATCGAAATGAACCACGCTAATCAGCGGATGCAAAACCTCCGCATCCAAATGCCGCGCATACACATTCGGCTCGCGTATATTCAGAACTTTTTTCATAACGGCTGTAATTTGCGTGCAAAGATACAATTTTTATTCGAGATATGCAAAAATGGCAGCCAAAAAATGATTTTTTTCTGCGTTTTCTGCGTTTTTGGTAGTTATTTGGCAAATTTATGTTATTCTATATCCGCAAAAAGCAGTAATTTTGCAGTCGAATTCAATAAGAGAGATTATGAGACGTTTTGTAACACTTATTTTTGCGCTGAGCACAATGACCCTTATGGCACAAACACCTATTAACATCATCGTCGGTTCGAAGACCTTTACCGCCACGCTTGCAGATTCCGAAACCGGCGAAGCCTTTGCTGCCCTATTACCCCTAACGGTCACGATGAACGAACTGAACGGTAATGAGAAATACCATTACCTGTCCTCCTCTCTTCCCACTGCCGCATACCAGCCCGGCACAATCCATGCCGGCGATTTGATGCTCTACGGCAACAACTGTGTCGTCCTTTTCTACGAGACTTTCAATACCTCGTATTCCTATACCCGCCTCGGCGCAATAGACAACCCTTCTGGTTTAGCTGAGGCGCTTGGAGTTGGTAATGTGTCCGTGCGGTTTGAGAATGGACAAACCACAGACCTCACCCCAACCCTCTCCCAAGGAGAGGGAGTAAAGGTGCTCCGTAACGGACAATTGTTCATAAAGCACAATGGAACAACGTACAATGTACAAGGGGAAATAGTGAAATAGTTCTTTTCTTCCCGTTATGTTTGCGTATCTCAAAAAAAAGTAGTACCTTTGCACCGAAATTCAAATAATATATTCATTAACGCAAATAAATAAAACAAAATAGCTATGCAAAACTTTGATTATCAGACACCGACACGTCTTATCTTTGGTGAAGGCGTAGTAGAGAAACTGCAGAAAGTAATGAGCGGTTTCGGCAAGAAGATCCTCCTCACTTACGGCGGAGGAAGTATAAAGAAAATACCGGCTTTCAGAGGTAAAGCAGGCAGCCTTTATGATTATGTGCGGGAGACGCTGAAGGATTTTGAGGTGGTGGAACTGAGCGGGATACAGCCGAATCCGAAATATAATCCTTCGGTATTGGAAGGTGTGCGGTTGTGCAAAGAACATAAGGTAGATGTGATCCTTTCGGTCGGCGGCGGAAGTGTGCTCGATTGCTCGAAAGCGATTGCTGCAGGTGCTTGTTATGAGGGCGATCCGTGGGATTTGATTTCGTACAAAGTGAAAGCACAGGCAGCTTTACCGATTGTGGATATTATCACGTTAGCGGCTACGGGAAGCGAGTACGACTGCGGCGGCGTGATTTCCCGCACGGAAACGAATGACAAGATCGGTTATTTGGATCGGCACTTGTTCCCTGCCGTTTCGTTCTTGGATCCGACATATACGTTCTCGGTCAGCCGGAAACAGACTGCGGCGGGTATTGCGGACGCGATGAACCACACTATCGAGCAGTATTTCGTGGAGGACGCGACGCTGCTGAATGACGGTTTCTGCGAGTCGATGTTGCGTAGCCTTATGGCGAACGGACGCAAGTGTATTGAGAACCCGGAAGATTACAAGGCGCGTGCGGAGATGATGCTGGCTTGTACGTATGGTTGCAACGGCATTCTAGCACTCGGAAACAGCGAGAGCGGTTGGCCTTGTCACGGCATCGAGCACGCTCTGAGTGCCTATTACGATATTACGCACGGCGAGGGCTTGGCGATTATTACGCCGAGGTGGATGAAGCATATCCTGAATGAGCGCACTTTGCCGCGGTTCGTTAAGTACGGCGTGAATGTGTTCGGTATTGACGCTACGCTGGACGAGTGGACGATTGCGAACAAGGCGATTGAGGCGACTTATGCGTTCTTTGAGTCGATCGGCATTCCGATGCACCTGCGCGAAGTGGGAATTGACGACAGCCGTCTCGACGAAATGGCACATCATATCGCTGTAAATGAGGGACTTGAGAACGCTTATGCGGCTCTGACCGAGAAGGACATCAAAGAGATTTTGGTGGCAAGTTTGTAATTACAAAAAACCTAAGACGCACATTTTATTATGAAATACCACGAATTCAAGAAAAGCGCTAAAAGTTTCCTGCGTGAGCAGTTGAGCCTGACGGATTATATTGACGTGGAGGCAGCGGGCAACAACATCCGCAACAACATTTTTTTCCGCGGGCCGAATATCTACATTCTGTTTGTGGCGATTGTCATTGCGTCTGTGGGATTGAATGTCAATTCTATTCCTGTTATCATCGGCGCGATGCTCATATCGCCGCTTATGAGTCCGATAATCGGTTTTGGAATGGGCTTGGGAACGTACGACACGGATTTGCTGGTGAAGTCGCTCAAGAACTTGGGTGTCATGTTCATCATCAGTCTGGTAGCGTCAACGCTCTATTTCCTTGTGACTCCGTTGGAGACCGACACCCCGACAGAACTATTGGCGCGAACCAATCCATCCGTCTATGACGTGATTATCGCATTTTTCGGAGGCATAGCCGGTATGTTAGAGATGTCCCGTAAGGAGAAAGGCACGGTGTTGTCCGGTGTAGCTATAGCGACCGCTTTGATGCCGCCGCTTTGTACGGTCGGATACGGTATCGCCAATCTTAACTGGCACTACGCGGGCGGCGCGTTGTACCTCTTTTTCATCAACTGCGTTTTCATCGCGCTGGCGACCTATATTGTAGTCAAGTATCTCCATTTTCCCGCTGCGGTAGAGAAAGAAAACCGTTCTTACAAGAGCGCAATCACTTATGGAGTGCTGATTCCGATCGTGCTTGTGCCGAGTTTTTTCAGCGCATATAGTATCGTTCGGGAAAACCATTTCAGCAACGCCGCACGGCATTTTGTCAAGGAAAACAGGTCCATTGGATCCACATATATTTACGATTACACGACCGACGTATCTCAGAAGCCCTATACGCTGACCTTGCGGCTGGCGGGTGAGAGTCTGACCCAAGACAACCGTGCGCGATTGTATGCCGAGGCGGAAAAGAACGGCATCTCTCCTGCTCAGATCCAGATACGCGAAGACGCGACGATAGAGGTTCGCCGGCTCAACGAGACAGAGGTCATGCGTGATTGGCTGGCTTCTACGGAGAAACAAATGCAGCAGCGTGACGATTCGATTCATATTCTGCAGACGCGGATTGAAGCTTTTGAGGCGAGGGAGTTGCCCTCTGGGCAGATTGCCGCCGAGATTTGTGCACAGTGGCCCGAAGTGACCGAAGTGACGCTTACCCGGGGGCAACGGATTGTCAAAGAGAAGAACGAGGAAGTCATCCTGGCGGTGCTCCACGCAAAGGAGCCCCTCAGCGGAAACGAGCAGGAGCGCATTTCGCATTGGCTCTCCGTCCGTCTCCAATCGGACAAGATCATCGTTATTACACAATAGGAAAAGTTGAATCACGTTTGTCCAATGAAAAAATTCTTTCTTTATGCCTGTGTAGCGGCGATGCTCGCTGCCTGCGCGCCAAAAAACGAAAACTTGCACCGGAAGCTATGCCGCTGATTTTCAAGAAGTATTAACATAACACATCAAACATAACACATAATATATTATGAACGTATTGATTCTTCAGGCTTCGCCGCGAGCGAAGGGTAACACAGCTTGGATGGCGGACGAGTACAAGAACGCAGCAGAGGCTGCAGGTCATAACGTGACGCTCATGAACGTGGCGCACAAACATATCGCTGGCTGTCTGGCGTGCGAGTACTGCCACGGCAAGGGCAACGGCGCGTGCATCCAGAAAGACGACATGCAGGAACTTTATCCGCTGATGGCAGAGGCGGAAGTGCTGGTATTGGCTGCTCCGATCTATTATTTCACGCTCTGCGCGCAGATCCAAGCACCTATTCAACGAATGTACTGCGTCAACGCGCCGGCTAAAGTGAAGAAGATGGCGTTGCTCTGTTCGTCTTATTCGCCAGGTGTGTATGATGGCGCGACGGCTGAGTTCCGAGACATCTGCAACTACTGGCATGCCGAGAATATGGGCGTTGTAACTGCCAAGATCGACGAGCAGAAAACCGATGCCACGAAGCAAAAGATCGTTGAGTTGGTAGCGAAACTATAAAAATTCATTGAAATCTGCATCAAAAGTGCAGATTTTTTTGTATATGTCAGAAAAAAGCAGTACCTTTGCAGCCAAAAGTTGCAAAGACAAGATTATGGCAAATACGCTAAACGTACAAGGAACAGAGATAACAATCATCAAAGTTCATGCAGAAGATTATATCTGCTTGACGGACATGTTAAAGGCAAAGGATGGTGATTTCTTTGTTACCGATTGGCTGCGTAACCGAAACACTTTGGAGTATATCGGCATCTGGGAGAAAGTCAACAACCCCGATTTTAATTATGGCGAATTCGCCACAATTAGAAATAATGCAGGTCTTAATAATTTCAAGATTAGTGTTAAGGAGTTTGTTGAGCGCACGGGTGCTATATGCTTGCAAGCAAAGGCCGGAAGATACGGAGGAACTTACGCGCATAAAGACATTGCTTTTGAGTTTGCCATGTGGATTAGTCCGACGTTTAAGTTCTATATTGTACGTGACTACCAGCAACTTAAAGAAAAAGAGCAGATTTCAATAAATTGGTCTGTTAAGCGCGAGTTGGCAAAGATTAACTATCATATACATACAGACGCCATCAAAGCAAACCTTGTGCCTGAAGAGATAAGCCAATACCATCGTTCGCTTATTTATGCCAACGAAGCCGACGTACTCAATGTGGCTTTGTTTGGAATGACAGCAAAAGAGTGGCGCGACGCGCATCCTGAGGATAAAGGTAATATACGCGATTATGCGACGATAAACCAATTGATTTGTCTGAGCAATATGGAAAACCTCAACGCGGTCTTTATCAACGAAGGTCTGCCGCAAGGCGAGCGTCTCCAGAAACTCAACCAAATAGCTATCCAACAAATGACCGTACTGGAGAACGTTGAAAGCAAGCATATATTGAAAGGATAAAATCAAATCATCGTCCCTCTCCGAGACGTAAAAAGATGGAAAAAGACAAGCGCAAAGCGTTGCGCTAATTGAAAACATATTAAATAAAGCGTTTACGCGTTTGTTCTTTTGTGAATTGGAATGTAGGAAACTCTGATTAAGAATCAAAAGACAGACTAAGTAGATGCTCACGAGTGTATATTCACTCGCCCATGCCCATGGACGCAAGTTCTTAAGGCATGTTGGGCGCATTTATACACGGCGCGAGTAGCTGCATGTCTATCCGATTCTTAGGGCACTTCCTACAGCCTCAATTCACGGATAACAA